>Ga0209517_10000238_pt1 | contig 98277 bp, 86 predicted proteins | sample PeaSoiMetSII2010_FD_187695 | JGI IMG/M metagenome (GOLD analysis project Ga0209517, IMG submission 187695) | Peat soil microbial communities from Weissenstadt, Germany - SII-2010 (SPAdes) (version 2) | ecosystem: Environmental > Terrestrial > Soil > Wetlands > Peat | place: Germany...
CATCAGGGTTTGGCTGCGGTCCAGTCCACGTTGATGATTCATGCTTGTCAGACCCTCGCCAACGAGCGATGTTCAAATCCATGACCCACTTTTCACACAGCCTCTCGCCGGAGCCAACCGCCGTTGGCGCTGTCAGTTCCGCTGTCGCGGTTCACGTCGCGAGTCGGCGGTGGCTCAGCTTTTTTCGTTAGGCGGCATGAGCATCGCCAAAAAAATTATCGGGTGTTGCATTGGTGCGGCTATTGGCATTTGGATCGCTATTTATCTCGTTATCGCCGGAAACGACCAAGAGGGCTTTGGCCGAGCGGTGCTATTGGCCGAGCGACCGTTCCTCATCGTCGCCCAGTGGTTGTTCGGCAAGTTGACCTTTGGCGTGGCTATGGTGGTGCATTTCGGTTTTTTTATAGCCGTTGGTGGTTTGCTCGGTTTGGGGGTTGTTGCTTTGTTCTCGAAAATCACCGGCGAGGATTGATTCTGCCGCCTAACACCGCGCGAGGCCGTGTGAAAAGTCTGGCGGAATGAGCGATAAAAGATTTATCGGCGGTCCGAAAGTTCGGGTCGCCGGTTTTTAATTTCCGGGGATGGAATTGGTACGGACAGTGGCTGAGGCGGATGAGGGTACCGACGAAAGGAAAAAACGGCACTCCTCGCCCCTTCAAGCCTTTTGCGGGACTTTGATCCCCACTGCGGCCATTAATTTCTCGAACCTCACCAGCTTGAGCTGCTGGATACGGGCTTGCGTTTCGGGGGTTGGAAGCGTAGTTGTTTTCATAGGCATGATTGAGGTTGATTGTTTATCTGTCATTAATAGTTGTCGCCCATCGCGCCAACTCCCTCAACTCATGCCTTCTTTGGATCGTTAGGCAGCCTGACTATGCGCACATTTATTTACACACTCGCAGTTTTGGCAGCGTTGCTAACCGGATGTAAGCGCCAGCCGCCTGCCACGCCGCTTTCGCTGTACATTGTGAGCACCGAGAAGGTTGATGGCGGACGGTATATTGATACGCCAGCGTTTCCCAAGCTCGGATACATTGCAGCCACGCCAGACTTGATTATTACGAGTTTGGAAGCGGTCGGCCCGAATGAAGCAGGAGTGGCTGGAAACATGAAGCCAGGTGTAGTTGTCATGCTCCACCAAGTCGATGCAGAGAAGTGTGCGGCGTTGAGTCAGAAGGCCGTTTACAGGAAGATATTATTTATGGTGGGGGACGAGCCATTAACTGCGCCAACGATTATGGTAGCATTGGATGCTTCGCAGACGCGAAGCCTTCAGCTCACCGTGGCTGACGAGTCCCAGCAGAAGAAAGTCATAGCTGATCTCACGATGCTCACACGTTGAAACGCTGCCTCTTAAGAAACCAGGCGCATAAGTTCATGAGTTTGAGAGGAGTGTGTAGCCGAGGGCGGCGGCAGATTGTTGGAGGAATTTGAGTCTTTTCTTTTTGAGTTTAGCTTCCGCAGCCAACCAGACTGAAGGATCGTAAGGGATGCGGTGTTTGATCAGATGCCAGAGGGTGCGGGCCGCATCCGGGTCCACTGGTCCAACCGACAACCGCGCAAAGCGCTTACAAGAAAGGCCCGGATTGAAAAGTCCATAAAAATGCTTTCCGGAAAGCGCGCCGTGGACGATGCGCACGCCAGGAGACGCGGCTGACCGGCACAGTGGCAGTTGGCTGGTGTCCAAATTTGTCCCGGAGCGCGGCTGGTCCTCAATCCGCAGCGGTTGGATTGGTTGAAAAAGCTGCAGTTGAAACAACTCGCGCTCCGGTTTTTAGTTTGAGATTCAAATTCCGAGACCACCACAGTTGCTGGTGTGCAGCGTCCACCGGATGAAAGGAAAGAATTGTCCCCGCAACCGGCGTTCCTTTCGATTCATGCTCACAGCGTGACACCCGCGATCATAGGATTGGCTCTATCGCTTCCCGTGGCGACCATGGAAATCAGGCCCAATGTCCCGGCGGACTGAACCGACCCGGTCTGAGCGGAGCTAAATCCGTTTCTCATCCAGGTCAATCACGTCCACGAAGGTCTTCACGTCGTCACGGTGCAAGCCGCCGCACTGTTCCTTGCGCATTTTCAATCGCGCCAGGGCGGCTTCGTCGCCCGGCAACGGCCGGCTCAGGATGTCTTTGGCATGCGCCGCCTTTTCCGCCGCGGATTTCTTCGCGTTCTGGCGGACCCAGTCGCAGACCTGGCCGTCGGTGATGGATTTTTTCACAACATCCATCATCTGCTCATGCGTGACGCCGGCATATTTGAGCCACATGGCGTCGAAGCCTTTGCCAAAATTCTCCTGGTAATCGGCGTGCAGTTTGCCCGCCAGGTGCAGGCGGATTTTGTCAACGTAACGCGGCAGGTACATCCAGCCGTCCATCGTTTCGCGCGGGCTGCGCGGATAAATGAGGTCGCTCATGCGTCCATCATCCAAAAATGGGCGCTGAAATTCAAATTTGAAATTTGCATTTCGCCGGCATGCTCGCATCTTTTCCGGCGTGAAACGATTTGATTATGACGTGGCAATTCTCGGCGGCGGCAGCGCCGGTTATGCGGCGGCGCGAACCGCGGCGGGTGCCGGTTTGAAGACGGTCGTTATCGAGGGTGGCGAGGAGGTCGGCGGGCTGTGCATCCTGCGCGGTTGCATGCCCACCAAAGCCTTGCTTTATGCCGCGGAAGTGATGCATCTGACCAGCCACCCCGAGCCGTGGGGTATTCGCGCCGGAAGGGTCGGCTTCGATTTCAAGAAGGTGATGGCGCGAAAAAATGCGCTCATCAAGGACTTCGCGGATTATCGCGTGAAGCAACTCAACGCTGGAAAATTCGAATTCATCCGGGCCAACGGGCGATTTGTGGATGCGCACACAGTGGAATTGACCTCCCCGCTACCGGCCTCCGGCACCCCTCTCCGCGCCAGGCGGGGAGAGGAACCGGGCGAAGGGCGTTCGCGACAAATCACGGCAAAAAACTTTGTTATTGCCGCCGGTTCCACCATTGCGCCGCCGCCGCTGCCGCCACTCAACGAAGTGGGATTCATCACCAGCGACGATGCGCTGGCGCTCCAACGGCTGCCGAAGTCGCTCATCGTTCTCGGCGGCGGCGCGATCGCCTGCGAGTTTGGGCAATTCTTCGCGCGCTTCGGCGTCAAGGTCACGCTCATCCAGCGCAGCGAACATATTTTGAAAGAGTTCGACCCGGACGCGGCGGCGGAAGTCGAAAAGGTTTTCCGGCGGGAAGGTGTCCAGGTTTTTACCGGCACAAAACTGTTGGACGCGAAACGCAAAGGAAAACTGAAAGCCGTTTCCTTTGAGCACGGCGGCAAAATGGTTTCCGTTTCCGCCGAGGAAATTTTATTCGCGCTGGGCCGCGTGCCGAACACATCGTCGTTGGATTTGGAAAATGCCGGTGTGAAAACGGAAAATGGCCGGATCCTTGCCAACGAGTTGATGCAAACCAGCATGCCGCACATATTCGCCGGGGGCGATTGCACCGGCCCGCATGAAATCGTGCATCTTGCCGTGCTGCAAGGCGAAATTGCCGCGCACAACCTCGCGGCGCAGGAGCGCGGGCGGCCCGCCCGCGAGAGCTTCGCGCCCGGCGCATCAAATTTGAAACTCGCGGGCGAGCCGTCCGCGCTCCGAAGCATGGATTACCGGCTGCTGATTTCCGTCGTGTTCACCGAACCACAAGTCGCGTTGGTCGGTTTGACGGAGAAGGAAGCGAACAGGCAGGGCATTCCGTTCCTGACGGCAAGTTATCCGTTCAATGACCACGGCAAGTCGCTCATCATGGAGGCAAAGGACGGCTTTGTGAAACTGCTGGCGAACCCGAAGTCCGGTGAAATTCTTGGCGGCAGTTGCGTCGGGCCGGTCGGCGGCGAATTGCTGCACGAAATTGTCGTGGCGATGGCGAAGCGGATGACAGTTCACGAATTGGCGGCGATGCCGCATTATCATCCGACGCTTGCGGAAATCTGGACGTACCCGGCGGAGGAACTGGCGGAGAAAGTCCGGTAATTCAGTTTGGTTTTGCCGGTCGAGCGCGACGCGAAACGAGCCATTGGATGAAAAACGGAATCAGCCAGAACAGATTCAGCCAGAGCCAATGGTTGTTGAGAAATTCGGCCGAGCGGCGAAACAAATTGGGCATGAGGAATTGTCGGGCGAGTTCGTTATTGGCTTGTGCGGCACAGGCAAACTGACCGATGGCAAAATCGTGTGCCAGCGCAAACATCCCTGCCGCCGCATTCCAAGCGGCGGCAATGCAACCAACGGCCTGCCAACCGATAGCAAGCCCGCCAAAAAACGCCCAGACGCCCAAAGCAATGCCGCCGAGGGCAAATATCCCCACGGCCAGGCCGCCCAGTGACAGTATGCCGATGGACAAGCCGCCGAGGCTCAACGGCGCAATCGCCAATCCGCCACACGCAAACAATCCGCCGATCGCCGCATTGCCCACGGCAATCCATGCTTTCACCGGTTTTTTCAAAATGGCAAACCGGTCGCCGATGCGGATGTGGACGAGCGGCAGGCCGAACAGAGTTGATTTGCTGCGATATTCCCAGGCTGGTCTGGGAAAGACGCCGGCGTATTCCTGCGCCAGAATCCGGGAATAGTAGGGGCGGCTTTTCCTCCCCGAAGCGATGCCCAGGATAAAAATGGTGGGCAAAAAAACCAGGACCCCGCACGTGCCAAGGAGGCCGGGCAAAAACGAACGGTCAGGCTGGTTCCGGGTCAACCACAAAACAATTGCCGCCAGCGGGATGAACAAGGCCAGGGTGATCGCGCCAAATTTTCCAAACAGGGATTTGATGCCGGCGCGTTCCTCCTCCGATTGTGCCCCGGCCAGCGTGACGCGGTAGGCAATGTAATTGGGCACAAACACGGCCAATGGACCCAGCAATAAGCCGAACCAGCCCAGGACGCCGGCGGTCTTCGCCGTGGCGCTGCCTTTGACGGCGGCGCCCAGCGTTGCGGCCTTGGCGGAAATCGTGAGTCCGGGCAGCGAAGCCAGGACAGCCAGGGTGAAGACCTTGCCCGGATTTGTCCGTTCGAGCGCGCCTTCCACAAACGCCAGCACCTGTTCCTACAACAGTTTTCGTCCGCGTGACAGTCGCTGATGTACGGCGTCCTCGCTCAATTCCAACGCCTGCGCCACGCGCTCGACAGACTGGTGTTCGCGGTAAAACAACACCAGCGGTTCACGGTAGGTTTCGGGAATGGTTTGCAGCGAACGCCAGAGAATCGCCTCCTCTTCCCGGTTCATGACGTAATCGGGCGGCAACGGTTCCGGGGCGTGCGATTCGGAGAGACGTTCCAGCGGCTCGGCGTCCCGCACCGGCTCGCGGCCTTCCCGGCGGAGAAAGCCGTTGATGCGGTTGCGCGCAATGCCGCAAAGCCAGGCGCGGAGTTTGTCGCGTTCACGCAGGTGGCTGAGGTATTTCCACGCGGTGATGAAGGTTTCCTGCGCCAGATCCTCGCTCTGGCCGAGGCTGCCGGTGGCGCTGTAAGCCAGCGAACAAATGAGCGATTGATAACGCGTAATAATCCGGCCAAAGGCGTCGCGGTCGCCGGACAAAGTTTCGCCCACCAGATCGGCATCGGTTGGAATGGCGAGGGACATGGCTTTTGTGGTCATCATACCACGCATAAGTGGCCGATCAGCGGGATAACTGACAAACTATTTGGCAGTCTGATCCACGAACTTGTTACCGCACCGGTCGGTCATCGGTCCCGGTCAAAAAAATCCACTTATTGAGCTTTCGGCGCGAACATTTGCGCGGCCATTTTCATCCCGGCGATTTGCAACTGCCGCTGCGCCTTCTGGTAACTTTGAAACGCCGCAAACTGGTCCGGAGTCAAAATCGGTTGTGCGCGCGCAAAAACCTGCTGGTCGAATTGCTCCTGCTGCTGCGTGAATTGATTGATATTATCCTCGGTGAACATCGCGGCGTAATCGCCATTGGCGGCGGCGCCGGGGTTGTTCAAGGCGGCCGTCCATTTGAAATTGGCGCGCACGTCGCTCATTGTCTGAAGCAACTGCTGTTGCTGGTCCGAGGTCAGTGCGGTCGCGGTCCCGGCCAACTGATCATTGAACTGGCTGACCGTGGTCCGGTCGGGAAGCGTCTTCTCATAAGTTTGAAATGTCTGATAGTTCGCATCACCCAGAAATTGTTTGATCTGGCTTTCGACATCGTCGGTCTGGCTCTTGACCTGTTTTGCCAGATCGGCGCGTTGCGAAGCGTCGAGGGTATTATCCAGCATCGAGAACCCGGCATCGGTGCCCGCGAGCGTTTTTTTCTCAAGCAAATCCTTCAGCGCCGCGGTTTGTTCCGGCGTCAGGTTGAGTTGTTGAAACAACGCGGCGTACTGCTTGTCCAGCATCGGCCCCAGAACTGCCTTTTGCTGCGACTTGATCATGTCCCGCATTTTTGGGTCCTTGAACATTGCCGCGAAACCCTGCATCGGATTGTTGGTTTTGGCTGCCGCCAGCGATTGTTCCAGGTGTTCGGCCTTCTTTGATTGTTCCGCTGCGCCGGCCTCGGTTTCCGCCAGCAGCTGCTGTAAAATTTTCTCATTCGCCGCGGCAAATTTGGCGTGCTCGATGTCCTCGCTTTGCTTTTGCAATTCCGCTTTGGCGGCGGCCAGTTGGGCTTCGGCTTGCGCCAGTTGTGCGGACTGGCTTTTGATTTTGGTTTGCTGGTTCAGGCACCAGGCACCGAGTGCAATGGTCGTTATGGCCAAAAGGGCGATGACGAGATTCTTCATAGAAGGGTGTCCCGGAATGCTAACACTACCGGAGCGGCCGGCCAGTACAAAAGTAACGGGCTGTTCACGGTTTTACCCGGAAAATGGCGGAACTGGCGGCGAGGATTTCCTGACGCACTATCCGACCGGCAGTGGCGTTCTGATTTGCTTCACCCCGGTCGCCCGGTCAAAGCGGGAACGGCATGAGGCCGGAGGTTGTCCGGCGGAGATTGGTCCTTGGACGGGGCATCCAGTATTTCCCGAATCAACTGGGCCACCTGTAGTGGTTGATAAGGTTTGGCCAGAAAGGTGATGGCATTCTGACCGAAGTCCCGGCCCACAAAGGCGGAAGTATATCCGCTGGCAAAGATGATTTTCAGACCGGGTTTCCGGCGCTTCAATTCCGCCGCCAGTTCATCGCCCGTCATGCCGCCGGGCATAATCATGTCGGTGATGAGCAAATCAATCTGGCCGTTGTGCTCCTCCCAAACCAGCAACGCTTCGGTGCCGGAAGAAGCGGTCAAAATACGATAGTGATATTGTTGGAGCACCTCTTGCATCAGGTCCAACAGCTCCTTTTCATCTTCAACCAGCAGAATGGTTTCCTGCCCACCTTTAACGGTCTCGGTTTCCGGGGCGGAGCCGGCCGAAAGGAGCCCGCTTTCACCGGCGACCGGGAAAAATACTTTGAAAGTGGTCCCCAGGCCGACCTTGCTCTGGACTTCAATCCAGCCGTGATGTTGTTTGACAATGCCGTAAACGGTGGCCAGCCCCAGTCCCGTTCCCTTCCCCACCTCCTTGGTGGTAAAAAATGGTTCAAAAATCCGCTGTAACACGCTGCGCTCCATGCCGCACCCGGTGTCGGTAACGGATAAACAGACGAACCGGCCCGTATGAGCTTCAGGATGCACTTTTACATAAAGGGAATTGGTTTCAACGGCGGAAGTCTCGATGAGGAGTTTGCCGCCCTTGGACATGGCATCCCGCGCATTGACCGCCAGATTCATCACAATCTGTTCCACCATGGCGATATCGGCGGCGATGCGCGGCAGGTCGGGACCGCAGCGGGCTTCCAGGGCGATGTGCTCGCCGAGCATTCGCGGCAGCATGTATTCCAAATTGTGCAGCACCTGGTTCAAATCCAGAATCTTGGTCCGATAGACCTGCTTGCGGCTGAACATGAGCAGATGCCGGATGAATCCCGCCGCGCGTTCCGAGGCGGCGGAAATCTGTTTCAGGGATTTCAGCGAATCCGCGTCCAGCGACGCCACGTTGAGCAGCAATCCGGCATGCCCCTGGATGATGGTCAAAATATTATTGATATCATGCGCCACGCCGGCGGCCAACTGGCCGATGGATTCCATTTTTTGGGATTGCCGCAACTGCTCCTCCAGCGCCAGCCGCGCGGTAATGTCTTCGACCGTCACCACCATGCCGTCAATCTTGCCGCCAGCGTCAAACAGGGGCGCGGCATTCACGGAAAGCAGGGCGTGATCCCGACTGGCAACATCCGCGTCATTCCGCGCGCCAGCATTAACGGCGTAACAGGCGTCGTGCACCGGCTGTCCCGAATCAAGGATTTGTTTCAAGGTGGAGGCCGGTCCGGACAGTGGATTGCCCTCCGCATCGGTCAGATGCCAGTCCAAAACATTGGATGAATTCCGGGTGATGGCGTCCTTGGTCAGGCCAAGAATCTTTTCCGCCCGCAGATTGGCAAAGGTGATTTTTCCCAATTGGTCGGCCACCACGATGCCCACGGGGCTGGTTTCCATGATGCGGCCGATGAGATCACGCTCCCGGCGAAGGCGTTCCTTGGCGTACTGGCCCTGGATGGCATACCGGATGGCGCGGTCCAGTTTGTCGGCGTCAAGCTGACCCTTGATCAGATAGTCGGCGGCGCCGGCCTCCATGGCTTCGATGTCAATTTCGTGATCGCCCTGCCCGGTCAGTAAAATAATGGGCGACCGGTCATTGAGGGATTTGGATTCCCGCAACAATTCGAGGCCCGTCCGGCCACCCAGACGATAGTCCAACAAACAGATGTCGTGTTCGTGACGATGCACGGCGGCCAGGGCGGCGTCATAATTGTCCACCCATTCGAGCTGATACCGGCGATCCTTGATTTCGGAAATCAGATTGCGAGTGATGACATAATCATCCTCATCGTCATCTACCAGCAGGACTCTGACGGGGCCATCGGCCATAGCGGGGTTATTTTTAGTCGTTCGGCAGTTCGACGACTTCAAACCAGTATTGGCCGAGGACTTTGATCAACTCCACGAGCGATTTGAAGGTGACGGGTTTGGTCACGTAGGAATTCACGCCCAGATCGTAACTTCGCAGGATGTCCTCCTCGGCCTTGGAGGTGGTGAGAACGACGATGGGAATCCGGCGCAGGATGGGGTCGGCCTTCATTTCCTTGAGGGCTTCGCGCCCGTCCTTGCGCGGCATGTTCAAGTCGAGCAGGATCAGGCCCGGCAACGGCTTGCCATTTAAATTCTCGTAGCGACCCCGGCGGTGGAGGTAATCCAACAATTCCTCCCCGTCTTCGACGCAATGCAGTTCATTGGCCAGGCGGTTTTGCGCAAACGCGTCGCGCGTCAACTGGCGATCATCCGGGTCGTCGTCGGCCAATAGAATGGTAATCATTTTCCCTTCCTTACTCATGGTTTTCTCCTGGGTTTGGTGGTTCCTTGGGATGGGTCACCGGCAGCGTCACAATGAATGTGGCGCCGTCGCCGGGCTTGCTTTTGGCGGTGATTTCGCCGTGATGGAACAGCACAATTTTTCGCGCGATGGCGAGTCCCATGCCCGTGCCTTCATACTCATTACGCGAGTGCAACCGTTGAAATACGTTAAAAATCCGATCCAGGTATTTTTCGTCAAAGCCAATACCGTTGTCACTGACCGTCAACCGGCAAAGCTTCTTCACCACTGCCGCGCCTCCGTCCGGCAAGGGGCCGGTAATGATTTCCGCGGCGACTTTGACGACGGGCGGTACGTCGGGACGGCGAAATTTGAGGGCGTTGCCAATCAGATTTTGAAACAACTGGCGCATCTGAAGCGCTTCGGCATCAATCAGCGGAAGGGTTCCCACTTCGACCCGGCCCTTGACCAGTTCAATCCGCCCTTCCAGATCATTGATGACTTCACGCGCAACCTGTGCCAGATCCACCTGGGTGAACGGCCGGGCCTTGGTGGTGACGCGCGAAAATGTCAGCAAATCGTTGATCAGCGTCTGCATGCGTGAAGCCGCTTTCTGCATCCGTTCCAGATAATCGCGCGATTGCTCGTCCAGTTTCGCGTCCCCCTGCTCTTTGAGCCGCTCGCCGAAAACCACGATTTTTCGCAACGGTTCCTGCAAATCGTGCGAGGCCACGTAGGCGAAATCCTGCAGCTCGCGATTGCTGCGCTCCAGTTGGGCCGTGAACTCGCGCAACTTCCCTTCGCTGACCCGCAGGGCGGTCTCGCTCTTTTTCAAGTCGGTAATGTCGGTGGTAATGCCGAAGAGTTGCCAGTGGTTCTCGTCCACCTTGTGAATAGTGACGAATTCCTGCAACCAATGTTCGACGCCGTGCTTGTCGGCACAACGGAATTCGTTGCGATAAAACGGCACATCCCCGAGGAATGCATCCCGGGTGACGATGTGCATTTGCTCGAAGTCATCGGGATGACGTTTGCTGCACCAGACTTCCTGGTATTGCTCACCTGGCGGCACGTCAATCGGAAACACCTCCTGCGCCGCCTCCACATTCACGACGGGAAAATCCCAATCGAACAGCCGCGGCTCTTTCATCACCCGCTCCCGCCAGCCTTTCGGAGCTATGACACTTCCAAAGTTCAGGATGCATCGCGTGCTCCGCATGACTTCCCGCAGCCGCTGTTCGCTCTGTTCCAGGGCCTGCGTGGCCTGCTTCTGTTCCGTGATATCGCGGCCAATACCCACCAGTCCGATAATCTCCTGGTTTTGGTCGCGCAAGGGCAGCTTGCTGGTCAAAAGCCAGCGCTTCTGGCCTTCCTCGTCCGGGAAATACTCCTCCCGATTGATGACCGGCTGGCCTTGAATCACCTTAATGTCGTCAGCGTAGAACTTTTCAGCGATTTCTTTTGGGAAAAGGTCAAAATCGGTTCTGCCGATGACCTCGGCTTCGGTTTTACGGCGGACATTTTTCAGGTCTGCCGGATTAGCCAGGATTTTCCGACCTGCGGTATCCTTGGCATAGATACTGTCCGGCAGATTGTTAATCAAGGTTCGCAACAAGGATCGTTCCTGGGCCAGTACCTCCTCCATCCGTTTGCGTTCCGTGATGTCGCGGCCGAGGCCGATGAATCCGATAACCTTGCCTTGAGCATCGCGCAGAATCACCTTGGTAGTCGAAACCCACCGGTTCTTTCCCCGCTTGCTGGCATCCACGGTTGGCCCTTCATGGTTGTGTAATCCCTTGCCCGAACGGACCATCTCCTCTTCTTCGGCGCGGTATCGCGCCGCCAGTTCGGGCGGGAAAAGGTCGAAATCCGATTTTCCAATTATCTCATCAGGGGTAGAAAATCCCATCTGGCGCGCCACCGCCAGATTGGCCAGGATAAACCGGCCTTCCGCATCTTTGATATAGACATAGTCGGGCAGGTTATCAATCAAGGTGCGCAGCAACTGGCGGTCTTTGATGAACCTGTTATCCGGAAGGCCATCCATCAGCAGGCCTGGCGAATCCCGCTCCTGTGCCAGTTTTGCATTCTCCTGGACCAACCGGGCATTTTCTTTCTGTAGATGCTCAGTGGCATCCTCAACCGGCTGCGCGGACAGGATGTCCATCACCCGTCCATTCTTCGGACCAGGATCAGCCTTGGATGTTGGCATTTTATCAGGTCGAATCGCTTTCATTTCAATTATTTATGACCCGGCTCAATCGAGGCAGTTTGGGTACGTTAACGCTAGCACTTTAAGTGCCCTTTTGCCTGAATACATCATCATATTTCGTTTGCTGCTTCCTCGCCGTTTTTGTCTCCAAATGGGACAAGATGAACCCCTTGGAAATGGACCTTGGCCGGAGGAGCCTGCGCGCTGGCGAATTTATTCAAACCCGTGACGGGTATCTGCGGAAAGATAACGGCTCGAATCAAAACCGCTTCAGCACTTCTTCCGGCTTAAAACCGTGAAGTTTGACGACCTTGTGCCGCGATTTGTGGCCGCGCACCAATTCGATGGAACTACGCGCACAATCCAACCGTTCGGCCAGCAACCGCACCAGTGCCTCGTTCGCGGCGGCATCCACGGGTGGCGCCGTGACTCGAATTCGCAATTCGTCGCCGACTCCGTCGGGTGGAACAATTTCGTTGGCGGACGCGCGCGGCTGGAGTTTCACGGAAAGCAGGACGCCGTCCGACTGCGCGCGAAGAAAGTTCGGCATGGACATGACAGCAAACTCGTATGGAAGGATAAATGGATTGCTGGATTTTTGGATGGTTGGGTCGAAAACCAAACGCCCGGCGATCCGTTCGTCCATTTATCCATCAATCCACTTCATTTATCCTCGGGATTGATGAACCGGAACGCCGCCGCCGCCAGCGCCCCGCCGGCGAAATTGGCGACCAGATAAATCCACAGGCTGGCGGTCCTGGCCAGATGCATGACCGTGATGCCGAGAGCGACCGCCGGGTTGAAGGCGCCGCCCGAAACGCCGCCGAGCGCAAAGGCCATCACGACCACGGTGAAACCGATGGCCAGCCCGAAGTAGGAATTGCCGGCCGTGGCTTTTGCCGTAGCCACGTTCAACACGACGTAACAAAGCGCAAATGTACCGATCAATTCGGCGACCAGCGCGGGAAAAATTGACAGCTCCTGCGGCATCACCGTCGGGTCCCCTTTAAGAAACAGCACCGCCATCGCGGCCACGATGCCGCCGGCGAGTTGTGAACCCATGTACGGGAGAACATCCGACTGCGGACAGCGACCGCGCAACCAGACGGCCAGCGTGACGGCCGGATTGTAATGGCCGCCGGAGATGTGGCCACCGGCATAGACCATAATCATCAACGCCGAACCGATGGCCAGCGGCGCAATCGTGCCGGCCTCCGGGTTGATTACGGTCATGCCGACGGTCAGCACGAGAAAGAATGTGCCGATGAACTCAACGAGATATTTTTTCATAGCCATATTCAGGGATGAATTATTTGATAGCTGACAAAGGCGATATTCCGGCTGTCCGGCGACCAGGACGGAACGTTAATGGTCCCCTGCCCGCCATACAACTTGGCCAGCACCTGGATTTTTCCAGTGGCCAGCGACATGAGCCGGAGCATCACGTCCTGGCCAGGCGGATGACCCTTTACCTCCTTGGCGTAGGAAAGAAAAACAATCCACCGGCCGTTCGGCGAAGGATGGGCGAACCAGTTGTTGTAATCGTCGGACGTGACTGGTTCCTGGTCCGAGCCGTCCGGCTTCATCCGCCAGATTTGCATCAGACCGGTACGCTCGGAATTGAAGTAAATGTATTTTCCGTCCGGCGAATAATCCGGGCCATCATCCAGCCCCGGCGCCGTGGTCAGCCGCTTTTCCTTCCCGCCGCGGGCGGAAATGGTGTAAATATCGAAGTTCCCGTTGCGCTCGGCACAATAGGCGATGGTTTTACCGTCGGGCGACCAGCCGTGCCAATACGAAGGCGCGAGTTTCGTGATCAGGCGCGGTTTGCCGCCGGAAATCGGCAGCACATAAATGTGCGATTCACCACCTTCGGTCTGGTCACTGATGGCCAATTGCTGGCCGTCGGGTGAAATGCCATGGTCGTTGTTGCATTGCGTCTGGCCGCCGGTGTCGAGCAGCTCCGGCGTGCCGCCTTTGACCGGCAGCCGGCAAATCCGCCCCTTGCTGTTGAAGAGAAAATACTTTCCGTCCCGCGACCAGTTCGGCGCCTCAATGTGGTCCCGCGTATGATAAACCACCTGCCGGTCCGTGGAAGCGACTTCAACCGTCTCCAACGCGCTTTCAATAATCGTCTGATTACTGGCCCCGGCCGGGATGGATTTGAGTTCGACGTTTGAAAAAACTGCCTGCTCGATGGCCTTGTTGTTATGGGCGCAGACGCCCAGGCCGACATAAAACGGCTCCTTGAATTGAATCTGATACATGGCGCCCGCGGCGTGCAGTGTCTCCCCCGCCGCCGCCACCGACATCGTCACATCGTCACCGTGCTTCTCAATGCCCACCCGCGCAGGTCCGGACAGGTCAGACTGGATTTCACGCGTCGTGTCACCGGCGGTTTCGCGGTATTGCAGCGCGGTCAATCCGACCCCGTGCAGGGCAACATCCACGTACACCGAATCCGGATCGAGCGACTGGCGGATGATCAAACAGGCTTTGCGATGCGGGTTCCCATTCGTTCCCAAAAACTTGATGTCCGCCGCAAGACTCAGGTCGCCCGACATCTTTACCCAGACGAAATGAAACGCGTCGTTGGTGAGCCACATGTTTTCACCGCCACCGGCGATGAGGTATTCACCGGTCGCCGGGTCGAAATTGACTGAGCCGGGCCTGGCCACGTTGCCGATGTCGGCTTGTTCGGCAAAGATGCCCAGGTTGGTCGTTGAGTCGCCGAAAGCCAGCATTGCACTCAGGGACAGAACAAAAAACGCCGGGGCCAAATTTTTCATAAACGATAAATGCGCATTTTTACCATTTCACGGTTTTGAGATAGCGGATGCTTTGCGGAACCTGTTGTTCGGAGGACGGTGATTCGTCCTCAATGAAGTACCATTTTATGCCAATTTTTTGCGCCTCGCGCAAAATCGGCGCGTAATCAATTTTCCCCGTCCCCAACGCCACGTCATTGGTCACGTCCGAATGGCCGGTGAGCAGACCCGTCGGCGTGCTGTGACGCATTCCCTTCATATGCATGAGTTGCCAGCGTTTGCCGTATTTTTTCAACAACTTCACCGGATCCTGGCCGGGGTGGACAATCCAAAACACGTCCATTTGGAAATGCATATATTGGGGATTTGTCTCCTTCATCATCAGGTCAAACAACGTGCCGTCCCGGTAAGGCTGAAATTCGTAACCATGCACGTGATAAAAAAATGTCAGGTGATGCCGGGCCAGCACTTCGCCCGCGTGGTTGAAAACGGCAATCGCCTGGCGGCAGGTTTGTTCGTCAAACGGCTGGTTGTCATCGTGCGGAATCCACGCGCACCCGACATACTTCAATCCCAGGATCTTCGCATCGCGAATGACACCGTCAAGATTTGTACGGTATTCATCATACGGAAAATGCCCGCTGATGGCGATCAGGCCATGCGCGTCGAGTTGGGCCTTGAACTGTTCCGGCGTGAGGTTGTAGGTGCCGGCCAGTTCAACATTCTTGACGCCCCAGCTTTTTACCTCGTCCAGCGTGCCCGGCACGTTGGTCGCCAGCTCGGTGCGCAGACTGTAAAGCTGAAGGCCCCATGGCCCTTTGAAAGTTCGGGCGGCGCAGGTGGAAAAGGTCGCCAGTGACGAGATGATCACCAAAAAAAGTATTGTCGGTTTCACGAGTTTCATGGATCAGACCAAGTATGGTTTTCTCCATTCAATGCGGGCGGGCGGAGTTTTGCAAAACAAAATTTTTAAGTTGCCCGGCTAGCGGGAAGGCAGCCGTTTCAGAATTTCGATGCCGAACAACCCGCTGCGGAGGGGTTCCTGGCCTATCTGATAAACCGGCTGGTAGTTTTTTCCAATCCATTGCATCAAGTCCACGCCATATCCGGGAGAATGCCCGAAATATCCAACGCCGAACTCGGCCGTGTCCCGCTCCACGAGGAAAATGTAGTCGGGCGGGGTTTTCTCGAAGGCCGCCGTCATGCCGGCCTGGCCAAAGGCGGTCAGGACGGTCGGCGTCCAATCCAGACACGGCGTCGGATTCACCCGGCGGCTGAGATAATTGATGGTGGTGCCTTCCGGCAATACCGCCAGCGTTCCGTCCCGCGGCACGTTTTTTTCAATCCACTCCAGTGCCAATTGCACCCCCGCGCCCCCCGGATTGAGGCGCGGGTCGAAGGCCAGGATCCGGTCGCCGCCCTGCCCCACCGCCAGCGTTTTCGTCGTGTACCACGATTCCGAATCGTGAACCAAAACCCCAAATCCAATCACCAGCGCCAGCCAGACGGCGAGGCGAAACGGTCGCTGGTCCAAATCGTATTTTTTTTCCAGCAAAACCGGCAGGAGCCAGAACAACAGGAAAATGGCCGTGATGGCCGCGGGCATGGCGAGGACGAATCCGTAGTGCCAGACGCGGGAAAACAATCCAAGTTTCGCCAGCAATACCAGGCCCAGCACACTCCACAGAAGCGGGAAGGTCATTTCCCGTTCGACCGACAGGTTCTGGTAATTCCTGCAAAGCAGAAGGCAGGCGGCCAAACTCAGCAACGGCAGTGATGCCCCGCAGTTGAGCCAGTTAAACCAGGCGGCGGCAGCCAGCAACGGAATCATCAGCACCAGTTGGGTGGTTCGTTTTGCGCCGAAACCCGTCTCGCGCTTGAACAGTCTCGCGTACAACGCCACCAAAAGCGCGACGCAGAAAAAGTGGATGGCCATTTCACGGAGATGAGAAACGGGCGTGTCGAGTCCGGTGCACCAGAGATAAAAATGATTTTGAGCGACCGGCGTCAGCCACAGCGGTGCCCAGGCGAAGGCAGTGGAATACAAACTCGCGCGCCAATCTTCCACGCTCAGGAAATGGAGGAAAAATCCCAGCACCGGGATCACGGCAGCCACCAGAAACACCGCAGCGGATTCGGCGACAAAGCCCCTCCTTCCGCGCGAGACGTAAAAAAGGGCAAAGGCGGTGATGGCAACAGCGGCGAGGGCCACGAAAATTTCCGGTTTGGTCAGAAACACGAGGCCGAAACAGAAACCCGCTGCGAATACGTATCGGAGTTGTTGTTTGCTGACCCAATCGGACAGGAAGGCGGCGGCCAGAATGGAAAGCACCAGACCGTGAAAAAGCTCATGGGAATAAGGCGCGAGGTAATTGTAATTGCCAACGACCTGGTATTCGTTGTAGGCGAACACCAGCACAATGCCGAGACAAATGGTCGTGGCCGTCCAGCGGTCGGCCGCCGCCATAAACCGGCGGTAGATCAAAACCAGCATCGCAGCCGTGATGGCAAGATTCGCAAAAATCAGCGTGCGGAAAGAGACGCCGAAGATTTTGAACAACAATGCATTGAAGTATTGGGACAACGGGCCGCCCGCCAGATAATGCAAATCCCGGTATAACACCTGCCCTTCGCAAATCCGCCACGGCAAGTAGAGTTGCAATCCGAAGTCAACCAGCACGTCCGGCCATTTGCGCCAGGTGACCACCGCCAGAACCACGAACGCCACCGCCACCACGGCCAGCCCGGCCCACTTGGAATCGAGTTGCGCGAAACCGCGTGACCCGCTGATTTTTTCCGTCCAACGCTTTTCTGAGGTGAAAGCGTTTACTTGGCCCGTGGGATAGGTTCCCACCTTCTCCGGGACTCTTTCCGGCATGTATCCCACGGGCCGAGGAGACTCAGGCGTTGTACGTGCTGGAAGCGGTGGTGCCGCCACGGCCGGTCCAGTTGGTGTGGAAAAACTCGCCGCGCGGTTTGTCCACACGCTCGTAGGTGTGCGCGCCGAAATAATCGCGCTGCGCCTGCAACAAATTGGCCGGCAACACGGCGTTGCGATACTGATCGTAAAATGCCAGCGCGGTGCCGAAGGCGGGCACCGGAATGCCCTTTTTCGCCGACGCGGCCACGACATTGCGCCAGCTCTTCTGGCAACGCTTGATTTCGCCCCGGAAATAATTGTCCAGCAGCAGATTGGTGAGTTTGGGATTGGTATCGAATGCTTCCTTGATTTTGCCCAGGAAGCGCGAGCGGATGATGCAACCGCCGCGCCACATCAATGCGATGCCGCCGTAATTGAGATTCCATTTGTGTTCGGCGGCGGCGGCGCGCATGAGCATGTATCCCTGCGCGTAGCTGACGATTTTCGAGGCGTAAAGCGCGTCGCGAATTTCGGCGATGAATTCCTTTTTCTTCACGTCTTTTTTGACGACGCTCATCAACGGTTTGGGCCCCTTCAATTTCTTCGCCGCCTTGACCCGGTCATCTTTCAATGCGGAAACGCAGCGGGAATAAACCGCCTCGGCGATGAGTGTGATGGGAATACCCAGGTCCGCGCTGCTTTGCACCGTCCATTTGCCGGTGCCCTTCTGGCCGGCCGTGTCGAGGATTTTGTCCACCAGCGGTGTGCCGTCCGTGTCCTGGTAGGCCAGAATGTCGCGGGTGATTTCGATGAGGTAACTGTCCAGTTCGCCCGTGTTCCATTCCTTGAAGATCTCATGCATTTCGACGGCTGTCAGGCCGAGGCCGTTTTTCAGGATGTTGTAGGCCTCGCAGATCAACTGCATGTCGCCGTATTCGATGCCGTTATGAACCATCTTCACGTAATGGCCGGCGCCGCCCTCACCCACCCAGTCGCAGCACGGCGAACCGTCGGCCACCTTCGCGGCGATACCCTGGAAGATATTTTTGACGTGTGGCCACGCGGCAGGCGAGCCGCCGGGCATGATGCTCGGACCGTGCCGCGCGCCTTCCTCGCCGCCGCTCACGCCGGTGCCGATGTACAGCAACCCTTTGCTCTCGACATATTTCGTGCGGCGGTTCGTGTCTTCAAACAACGAATTGCCGCCGTCTATGATGATGTCGCCCGGTTCCAGCACCGGCAGCAAATGCTCGATGAATTCGTCCACCGCCTGGCCGGCCTTGACCATGAGCATCACCCGGCGCGGCTTTTTAAGCAGCGCGGCCATTTCCGGGAGTGAATGCGCGCCGATGACTTTGGTGCCCCTGGCTGCGTTGTTGAGGAAATCGTCCACCTTGGAAACGGTGCGGTTGAACGCCACAACCGTGAAGCCGTGGTCGTTCATGTTCAATATGAGATTCTGGCCCATGACAGCCAGCCCAATCAATGCAATGTCAGCTTGCGGTTCCATTTGTTGTATCAGTTAAAATAGGGTCCCATGCCGGTTTTTTTGCAAACGCCTTGTTTTGCAAAAAAACAGTGGCATGGGCGAACTGACGATACAACAGCCCGCTCCGTGCGCCAGCAGTATTTTATGAAAAACCCACCCAAAATTGTGTACTGAGATTTCAGACCGCCAACAACTCGCGCCGTGGACGAAACGCGGGCGGATGTTTCTTCCTGGAACCGCAGTAGCCGATGTGAATCGGCTTTGATTTCGCCGATGCGAGGATGGAGCGGACTCACGTCCACTGCTACAAGGCTTCTCCGGCAAAGGATGGCCGATTTTGAAGCTTTATGGTAACTGGCAGAACAAGGCCGGTTGTTCCCTTGCCGATATGCCCGCCAGCCAATGGCGCATGAAGCTCAAAAAGTGACCGTATTCACGCGCGCTTATGCCGTCCTTCCACCACCAAGGATGATGGGCAAGCCGGACGGCGTGAGGGACGTTGATTTTAATCAAGCCACGGGCGCGGGTGCGTTTAGTTTTTGGAGACGAGCGCGCAGGGCGAAGGTTAGCGCTTTGACGATAATTTCCGAAGTGAGGAACTGTTTCCCCATCAGGTCGTCGCCCCCGTTGCGACTCATCCGGGCACGCGTGTCGATATCGCTCTGGCCGGTCACAAACACCACCGGCGTGGCGCGATTGGGAACGGTCTGGCGAATTTTGGAGCAGACCTCGTAACCGTCCATCCGGGGCATGACTACGTCCAGAAATATGACGTCGAAAGGTTTTTCCTGCGCCAGGGCAAGCGCCGCCTCTCCGTTCTCCGCGCTCTCGGGCTTCTTAAATGCGGTTTGCAGGGCGCCGACGAGAGACCGTCGCGCCACGAGATCATCATCCACCACCAAGATTTGAATCGGCGGATGGATGGCCAGGTCTGCTTTCAGTGACGGCGTACACAAGTCTGTAAGCAAAGCTACCGCGCTGGCCAGGGTATCCAGCGCGGACGGAGTGGCATGCTTGGGATTCTGCAGCATTTTCCTGAGCAACCCTTCCAGCGCGGCGCTCAGGCGATAAGCCGGATGCACCACTTCGGCGCCAAGCCGGGGAATCAATGAATTAAGTCGCAGGAAACTATCGAGTAACAGGGTTTGCCGCGTTTCCTTGTCTGGAATCTGAAGGATCGTCTGACAAAGTTGCCACAATGGGTCAAGTTGCTTTGACGCGCGGATCAAGAAGGCATTGGTGATCTCGTCCGTCTCCACCAAAGGCGGCGTTGCCAGCGGCGGTAGCAAGGTGATGGTGGGATTGGGAGCAGGGCGCGGATCATCCGTGACCGTCGTCAACACATCCGCCGTGTCCCGGCACGGGTCGGGTTCCAGAAGCGGTTTTCGGGTGCGCCCCGCGAGACGACCGTGCCACGCGAGCGTGAGCGCCTTGACGGTGACTTCAAAGGTGAGGAATGGTTTCCCCATGAGATCGTTGCCGCCGCTGAGGGTTGACTTGCAGCGCGCGTCAAAGTCGCTCTGGATGGTGACAAAGACCACCGGGGTGGCGCGGTTGGGACCGGTGTCGCGAATTTTTGAGCATAGCTCAAAACCATCCATGCCGGGCATTTGCACGTCGAGAAAAATGACGTCATAAGCCTGCGAAGCGGTTTGGGCCAAAGCCGTTTCGCCGTCCACGGCCAGGTCCGGCTGGCTGAAGGCTTTTTTTAGCGAGAGGGACAGGGCGTGACGGCTGATCAGATCGTCGTCCACCACCAAAAATCTGAGGGGGCGATCCGTCAGGAGATCCGGCGACATTCCCGGCACGCACAGGTCGTCCAGCAAATCCAGTCCGCCAGCAACTGTCCGCAGTGTGGAAGGAGTGACGTTTCTGATTTTTTCGGTAAGCTGTTCGAGCAGTCCTTCCAGGGCGGAAGCCGCCTGCCACACCGGAAGCACCTCCGGAAAACCGGCCTCGCCCTTCAGCACGCCCATCTCGAAATGCAGATTCGTCAGCAACTTCTGCCGGGCCGGGTCAACTGACTCCCGGCCAATGTCGTGAAGGAGCTTGCGCTGCATGATGAGGCGCTCCTTCACCCGTATATAAAATTCGCTGCACCGACCGTCCTTCCCAGGCAAGTCAACACGGGGTGATGCAACCGGGCCGACCCGGAACGCCTTGATGAACCCGGCAAAGGCTTCCTCTTCCGCGCGAACTTTTGCTGAAAGACCCGTTCTGGCAGCCGGGGCTGGCGCCCACGGATTGAGACGCTGGTTGATATCAACAAGCACATGGGGGGCAAATCTTTGGACAATCAGAACCCCGGTAAAAGCGAACGCGGCCGCAAAAAAAAACCTCTGTAAAATGTTTCCGGATGAGGCGTTGGCAGAGGGTGTTGGAGCCACCGCTGCTCTTGGACCATTGACCAAACTGGCAGCGGCGGACCTTGGCACATTTCGCCCCATGGCATCAGGAATCAGCACACGCTTCCGGTAGCTCTCCTGGCGTTTCCTGGCGACGCTCTGGTCTATTTCCCATTGGATGGTCCCCGGCCGCGGTGGTGGCGTCTCGAATTGGTAAGTATTCGTATGAGTGGCTCCGCGCAAGGGAAAGCACCAAAGTCCCGCCGTGAAGAGAATCAGGGACGGTTTAATCCACAATGCCCTTGCCACTCCAGGAACCATTCGAGGGACCAAACCTTTCGCAGCCATTTTGAGCCGGTGGCTCAGTCCAAATGGCATCAGGCGGGCAGCCGTCGGCGTATGCCAGCCGGCCGTCAATCCGTGGAATGCTGATTTCGGTCCCATTTTTCGTCCACGATGAAATTCAACCCCACCGGCGAATCTTCTGCGGGTCACGGAATCACGGCGCTGCGTTTTGGCCGGGTGCCACGTTGGCCCACTGACCGCGGATCACCTTCAGTAAACTGGGTGTCTTTGGCGGAAGCCTGGTCGGGTCGTCGAAATTGACGTCATAAGCCCAATTGCGTTTGGGCGGGCTATAAATGTTATTATTGTTGTTCCAGGCATTGGTGGCGTAGAGGCTCGGGAACATCTTGATCATCGAACCATTATAGGTGAATACGTTGGCCGATCCCCAGGTTTCAAGAAAACGCGGGAAGTTTTCCATGCCGCCGCTGTAGTGTCCCAGCGTCGTATCGACGGCGCCGGTCAGAAAGGCGGCGTTGACGGTGGTGGCTGAGGCAATTCGCGAACCCACCGGGCTGGTGCTGTTTGCGTCCACCCAACTGTCGGACAGAATCGTTATGGCGTCGCCCACCAGTGAAGCCGGCCGGGTGGTGGAGGTGTTGGCAGTCCCGAGATTCGCGGAGTTGGTTTGGTTGTAGTCTTTCCAAACATAGAGCGGACGCGCCGTGGCCACGGTAAGCCCGTTTGGAGGCAGTTGAAGTCCGTTGAGTACCCGAACCGCTCCCAGGCTGGTGCCCGGCAACGTGCGGCTATCCAATACATAAACCGAACTCAAAATCAGATTCGACCCGATGATCGAGTAACGCAGACTGGAATTGGTCTGGCTCCAGGCCGCGAGGTTCCCGATATTGATATCAATGGGCATGACGGTCTTGCCCTCACGCGCGTCGGTAAAAGAATTTGTGGTGGAGACAAAGGTCATCAATTCATTGGTCGGAATGGATGTGGCAAAGTTATTAATAAGAAACCCGCTGGTGGCGCTGATTCCGGAATCCGAAACGACCAAAACCATGTCACACTGATTGTAATATCGTAACTGGCCGAGGGGTGAGCCGGGGTCTTCGCCCGGGGGTGGCGGCTCGATGATGTCCCGGACGGCTTGCGGAGTGTTGGTGGCGCCGATGGGCAGCGTCAGGGCCGGAACGGGAGCGCTTTTTTCGTCCGGATGCACATAAACCACACTGCCGGACGGCGGGCCGCGAGTATCGAGCGGATCACGCTGGGGGAACAGGATGTTTTGAACGGCGGTGACACTGGATTCAAACGTCAGCGAGCTGTCAGGTTCGACATAAAGTTCCCCGTTGGAATGCACCCGTCCGGTAATGTCGAAAGGCTGGCCGCAACTGATTTCCATTTCCCCCGACGAATACATGGCAAACTGGAAAATGGGGATGCTGGCCAATTGCAATTGCTGCAGCACTCCGGCGGTGACGTTTTGCGGATTGGCCGTATCCGTTGCGTGTGACACAATCGTGTAGGTCCAGGCAAACCCTTTTAAGCCGGCGTAGGTTGAGTCCAGCACAATATAGCTGGTTCCGGGCGCGCGTTGCACGTAAGTCTGGCCGGTATTACCGTTGCCATCATCAAATTTCCAGGTGCTCCAGTATGGGGCGTCCGACGACGAAGGCACCGTGTTCTGGCGATAGACGTTCAGGTTGTTGTCGACCAAATTTTCGCCACCAAACAGGAAGTCCCGGTTGATCTGGCTTACCACTTTTTCCGTGGCCGCTTCCGCCGCCGCGACCGACCGGTTATACTGGATGGAACGGTACGTCAATCGGCTGCTGGTTGCCGACCATGACATCGCCCCGGCCAGCACGGCCAGGGCAACGGCGCTCATGATCATGGTTATCACCAGGGCGCTGCCGGCCCGGTTCGGATTTTGGAAGGTGAGAGGGGTCTTCATGTTTACTGTAAGGCACGCCGGGTCATGGAGGTTTCCATTTTGTAATAATCCGCGCCCAGCAGGTAACGCGCCGGTTGATAAAACTCGAGGGTGAGGTGGATCACCCGGTTATTCTCGTTGTTGGTCAGCACATTTCCCGAAAAATCTTGCGCCGCAAACACCAGGGTGTTGGTGACCGAATCGGACAGAATCTCGGCGGTCCCGGGCTGGCCCGTAGTTCGCCGGAAAGTCTGATCCGATGGATTCACAAAATAGATGATGTAATTGGTGGTATTCGTGGTCGGATAAATGAGCAGGCCGGTGCCCTGCTGCGTTTCCCCATCCAGCAGCATCGCGAAAACACCGTTGGTATTGACGTTGCCGACCCAGACGGAATTGCAAGCGTGGACTTCAGCCGCTATTTTTTCGCTCGTTTCGCGGGACCACGTGATGACGTTGAGTTTGGTATTGGTGATTTGAAACATCTTCAACCCAAACAGATTCGCGGAAATGATGCCAATGAGCACCAGTAGAAACACCGACATCGCAATGAGGATCTCCGGCAAGGTGAAACCTGCGTCGGGCATTGGCCATCGGCCCCGACCTGAACCTGAAAATGAAATGTGATGCTTCATTGGTCGGGAGCGCGAATGGTTTCAATGGTGTTGGTGATCGTTTCGACTCCCCGGAATTGCCAGATGCAATCCACCCGGATGTCCCGGATCGGCGGCGTGAGTGAAATCTGGGAAATCTTCGTTTTGATAGTGGCCAACGTGCCTCCGGAAGCTGATCCGGGCATGTCCAATGAGACGACCTCGTCAGGAAAATTCGTGGCCGCCAACTGATCCACCACCGGCCAACTGGCCGTATCCCACCGGGCACTTCGCGCCTCCTCGAGGCGTTCCATGGCTCTGGCGCTCGCCGCCTGAACCAGTCCGGCCTTTACTGCCGCCGTTGTGGAGTAGATATACCCTTCGACGATTCCCCCCAATGTCAGTCCGGCGATGGCCAAAGCGATGACCACCTCAACCAGCGTCATTCCCGCCCGCCCGAGCGGCGGGAATTGAAGCACTTTTTGATTTGAACACCTGATTTTCATCGAATTCCGGCCTTCCTGCCAACGGGAGCATTGCTTTGTGAGGCAACGAATTCCCCATAAATTCTCGCTTTCCGGGGAAAATTCAGCACGTTTCGGTCCAATTAAATGGGAATGGGGCGTATGGACTTAACACAAATGGGCAGACATCATTATGTGCAATAAAAACCGCCTTGTTTTGTCTCGCAAATGAGAAAAATCGTCACCCCCCGATTTCACCCCCGACGGAAGAACTGGGGCCGATTGAGTCCATTTAGGTCCATCCGAGCCCGCAAGGAATACCTCATAATCGGTTTGTGAGCCCAAGTGAGTCTCAACGCGTGCAAATGAGTCCAGGAAAGCCAAGTCTTTGTGTAAATGAGACGCGCCAGCCTCGGCGCCAGGCGCCCGACCCGAATCACCTTACCAAAGCCTGGCCTTGGGCAACGATGGACGCGGTTCACTTTGTTTCAAACAAAGTCCCGTCACCGCGAAGTTTCATTCGTTGGCCACGCCACTCAACCGTGTTGCCCATGAACGCGCCAAGCCAGAGTGCGACTTGAAGCAAATCTTTCACCGGCACCAGCCAGAATGGTGAAACCAATTTGCGTTCCGGCGTGAATCGGCGTTGAAGATTTTGAGCCAGACAAATCCGGATCAACCAGCAGGCAACGGCGGTCAGTGGGGCGCACAGCGCTGCCGCCGAAGTCAGTGAAATGACCAGCCACAACAGCGGCCAAAAGGTCGCATTGGACAGGATGCTGAAAAAATAGGGAAGGGGCTGGCAGGCGCGGATGGTTCGCGCCCAGCGGAGTTGATGGTGCCAGACGTCACGCCAATTCATCGGTGCGTCCCAGCATTCCACGACGACTGGACAGAGTTCGAGACGATGGCCTTTTTCGGCAAGGCGATGACCAAGCTGGTAATCATCGGCGAGACAATTGGCGAGGGACTTAAAGCCGCCAATTTCGGTCAGCGCCTTGCGGCGCACAAGAATGGCCGCGCCGAGCGCGAAATCGAGTGGCTTGAGGCTGACGGCTTGCAATGCTTGACTCCAAAAATCGGCGTTGACAGCAACAGCCTCCCAACGCATGGCCGTGGTGACGGGGTTCGCCAACCGGTAAAAACAATTCACCAGCGCAGTTTTGTCATCACGCAAGAGCGCAACCGCATTGACGAGGAAATCCGGCGGCACGCGCACGTCGGCGTCGCTGAGGAGAATCAATTCGTATTTCGCCGAGCGCTCGAGCTGGATGAGCGTGGAAATTTTGCCGTTTGTTCCGAATGATTCACTACAGAGGACGAGTTGTATGTCACGCCCCGGATTTTTTTTAATGAGTTCACGGACAATGTCGCAAACCGGATCGTTGGTATCGGCGACGCCAAACAGGATTTGCACCGAGCCGGCGTATTTTTGATTGAACCAGCTTTGCAATGAAACGGCGGTTGTTTCGTCGCAACCTTTGAGAGGTTTGAGCAAAGTGACGGCAGGCGTAAAAGACGGGTCGGCGACCTGATGGTGGAGGGGAAAGTGCCGGGCCGCCAGCCATTGCCAGAGGACGAGCGCCAGACTCAAGAGGGCGAGCGCAGCGAAAATTGCATTAGTGAAATTCACCAGGGGAGCAGACAACCGGACTCAAACCGTGGCCGGGGTGTCCACCGGTTTGGCTTCGATGCGTTCGTCAAGGACCAGCACACCGTGCGGCGGGATGTCATAGTTGCCGGAGAACGTGTTGCCCGTGAGGAAATCATGCATCGGTTTGTAGAATTGGATGCGGAGAGGCGAGTTCTGGTGGTTGATCAGGAAGAAAACGCGCATGCCTTCCTTTTCGCGCATGCTGACTTCGACGTTTTCGGGAACCTTGAGCAACGGTTGCAACCCGCACATCTGGCGCAGCCAGACGACGAGGTCATGATAAAAATGCTGGTGACTCATGGTGCCGATGTACACGGCCCGGCCGAGACCAAAGGTGTTCATCGTCATGGCGGGCCGGCCGGCATAAAAATCCTTCGCGTACGTCGCCAGAATCTGGCAACCCTTCGGCTCGATGATGTCGCACCAAAGCCGTGCGGGATGCACGTGACTGGTGGGAAAGGCGCCTTTGAACGTAAGATGATTTTCTTCGCCGGGCGGGATGGGATCGAATTCCAAAACCTCCAGCCCGAACAAATCGGTCAGGTCGTTCGGATAACCCGTGTCGGGAGCGATGCTGTGTTCGTTGACGAGGCCGGTGTTGAAGGTGCTGACGAGCGTGCCGCCGTTCTGGACGTAGAGCTTGAGGCGGTCAGCCTCGCCGGCGGCCAACAGGTGCAGCGATGGCGCCAAAACGATCTTGTACTGTGACAAATCCTCGGTCGGGCGCGCAAAATCCACGGGGATGTTGCGGTCATGGAGCGCGTTGTAGATGAGTTGAATGTGCTCGCGCAGGTTAAAAAATTTGTTGGGCTGCATCGGCTGTTGCAGCGTCCAATCGTTGTCGTGGGTGTAAAGGATGCAGGTTTGCGCAACGACCCGGGTATCCTTGAGGGCGGGCGCGAGCAGCTTCAATTCTTCGCCAATCTGGCTGATTTCCTTGTAGGTGCGGGTATTGCCTTCGAGGTGGTGCGGCAGAACCGCGCCGTAAAATTTTTCGTTGCCGATGCGCGGCTGGCGCCAGTGATAATAAAGCACGCCACAGGCGCCCCGGGAAATGAGCTGATAGGTGAACAACCGGATGATGCCGGGCCGCACCAGCGAGTTGACGTCCTGCCAGTTGACCTGGCCGGCCTTTTGTTCAATCACCCAGAAACCGCAGTCGCCGTCCGGCGTTTTGATGTCGTTTTTTTTCAGCGAACGGAGAATGTCAATGTCGCACGCCAGTTCGGAGGATTTGATCTTGATGGCCGGCCGGCTTTCAACGGAAACAAAGTCCACGGCGTCGGCCATGTCGAAGTGATCGAACTTCCGGTGGAGTGCGCGCAGGTTGACGGTGACGGGATGGTCGGGGCAAAGCTCGTGCAGCACGTCGGCCTGCATGCGAACGAAGGCCACGATGGCATCGCTGCAAAACCGATGCCAGTCCAGCAACAAAGCCGCGTTGTGCGACGTGGGCGCCGCCATTGGCATGGGCACGTCATCAAAGGAGGAGACAATCTGACCCAGATAACGCAGGCCAAGCTGGTCGTTCAGGCGCTCGACGGTCTTGTATTTCAATTTCAGCCAGTTTTGCCATTCCAAACGCGAATCCTCGTTGAACGACCATTCGGTTTGATGTCCGCCGAGTCCGCTGTCAATCTGCCAGGCAATCAATTGTGGATGATCCCCCAGCGCCCTGGCCATGTTTTCGACCAGCCGCTTGGAGGCGTTCCAGAAGGCGTCATTGTTGAAGCAGGCCGCCCGGCGCGTGCCTTCGTGTTTGACCAAACCGCGCTCGTCGAGCGGCAGGATTCCGGGGAACTTTTTTGCCAGCCAGAGGGGGGGAGCAGCGGTGGGCGTGCCCAGGACAACCTTGATGTTTTGATTTTGCATGATGTCCATGACACGGCGCAGCCACTGAAAATCATATTTACCCTCTTTGGATTCGCAGATGCCCCAGGAGTATTCGCCGATGCGGACAACGTTGATGCCGGCCTGGGCCATCAATTCGGCATCACGTTCCCAAGCCCCCTCGGGTTTGTCAGCGGTGCCGCTGTAAGGGAAGACCCACTGCTCAGGATAATAATCAACGCCAAAAAACATAACCTCGCCTCGGGTTTCAGCCGGATACTAAAAGCAACCCGCCATGCTGGCAATCTCAAAATCACCGGCGGCGCCCGGGACAAAACGACGGACGGATCCTATTTACCCAACAGGTTGCCGAGCCCTTTGATGATGTTGCTGCTGCCAGCGCCCGCGTTGCCGGCGGCGCCTTTCAACACGTTTCCCGCATTCTTGCCGATGTCGGTGCTGGCCTTGCCGACGGCTTTCACGGTGGCCGTCGTGATGGCGCGAAGCACACTGCGGGTCAAATCAGTTGCGGTGATGCCCTCCGGGTTTTTGCCCAAATCGGTGAGATGAATCGGCGGCAAGGGAAGCGTCATTTCCTTTCCCTGCAGGTCCGTCAGGCTGACATGCACCTTGGCGCCGGTGATCATCAGGTCGTCCACTTCAAACATTTTGGAGGATGTGGCCTGGGCTGTGTTATTGGTGGAGGCTGCCGCACTGGTGGAGGCGGGGGTTTTGGAAGACGCGTCGACGTTGTTCAGGATGGTGCTGAGGTTGTTTCCGCTGAGGCCGCCTTCGAAGGTAATTTCGGGGGATTCCACGTGTATCGAGCGGATCACGATTTTGTCGGACAGCACGGACATGGGATTTACGCCGACGGAAATCAAGCCGGCACTAATGGCTTGCGGGGTCTTATAGCCTGCCGGGTTACCGACCACCAGACCCTTGACGCTGGCCGATCCGGTCAGCAACGTCAGGCGCACTTCATCCACCTTGACCGAGACCCGGGTGATCCTGGGGCCGACGGTTTCAACACCTTTCTTCACGATGTCGCCGAGAAACACGCTGGCGACAATGGCGCCAATGATGGCCAGTACGACCAGGATAAGGACCACACTCCAGAATATTTTTTCGAGCTTTTTCATAATCGTACTGATTCAATACTGCGTCCGGCCTCGCCGGGCAAACTCGAATTTTCTCACTGCGCGAGCAGCGAGCGAATCACTTCCACCAGTTTGTTGATTTGATACGGCTTGGCCAGAAAACGGTCCGGTCTGACCGGCGAATCGGCGTAAATGTCTTCATCCACCGTGCCGCTGAGCAGGATGGTTTTTTGCCGCGGGTTGAGCCGTTTGCATTCACGAATCAAATCCATGCCGTTCATCTGTTCCATGGCGTAATCGGTGACGAGAACGTCCGGAGGGGAGGGAGCGGTGGTATATTCCGCCAGCGCCTTTTGCGGATCACGGAACAGGCAAACCGCAAAACCCGCCGGTCCCAAAATCAATTCAGCCAAATCCAGCAATACCTGTTCATCGTCCACCACATAAATCGTGGGCGCCGAACCGGTAACCCCGTTGCTCTCAGGCTGACTCATGCTGGCCACCCGCCACGAAAGCATAATTTGTCCCCAACCGCAAGCGCATTTGACCGGTGAAATTCCCATTGCGCTGCGCGTCCTTCCGCCGTAAAGTTCCCATGGCCATGAGGACATCGCCACGAAACAGGGATTTGCTGCTATGAAAAGAAAAACGGCAACCGCATCAATCAAGAAGAAGACAACCACCCAAACTGAACCTTCGCCTCGCGCTGCCGAACCTCCGTCCGAAGAAACCGCCGCCAGCGCCAGCCCGGCCACGCCGGTAAAAACCAAACGTTCGACGGTGAGAAAATTAAAAAGCCGCATCGTTTCTGCGTTTGAAGCCGTTACCGCTCCCGTGAAAACCAAACGCGCCGGCAAACCCAAAATCGGCGGAGCTTCCCGGCGCGAAAAAATTCAAATTCCCGCCATTATGCTGGAAGGCGACCGGCCTTCGCCATCTCCCGTCAGTGGTCCCGGCCAGAAATACGCGCTCGGCCCCGTGCCGCCGGCACAACAGTTTGAAACGACCGAGGCCGAATTGCCCAACGGTTACGGCACGCGCCAGTTGTTTTTGACCGCCCGCGATCCCCACTGGCTTTACGCGCACTGGGACTTGACGCACGAGCAGCAAACGCGCTGCAACACGCGTTCCGCCGATGGCCATCTGGTGCTGCGTGTTTATGCGCACAAAATTGAAGGCCATCCGATCAACGAAATTCACGTCCACCCGGAATCGCGCCATTGGTTTGCGCACGTTGAACGCGCGGGAGATGCCTACGCCGCCGAACTTGGCTACTACTCGCCGGTCGGCAAATGGGTGCGGGTGGCCGCTTCGGCTGCCACGCTAACGCCGCCCGACGCGGTTTCGCCGGAAGGCAGCGCCGACTTTGCGACGATTCCGTTTGAATTTCCGTTTGCCCGGTTGCTGGAAATCATCAAGGCGGCGGTGCATGAAAATCTTCCACTGGCCCAGGCGCTCGAAGAGCTCCGGCGGCAGGGCCATCGCGATCTGCCGCGGGCGGCCTTGCCTCTGTCCTCGGCCTGGACGCCGGAGCAGGAACGGGCGCTGGCAAAAATCATCAATATTGACGATGTCCGCCGGGTGTGGATGGGGTCGCTCGAAATCACGGAACTCATCCGCCGCCGGCTGGCCCATGATATTTCCTCGATGGGCGCCTCGGCGTTTGGCATCTCCAGCATTTCCAGCCCTTTCGGCGGCGTTCCGCCAAGGGGTTTTTGGTTTAACGTCAATGCCGAATTGATCATTTACGGCGCCACCGAGCCGGCGGCCAAGGTTACCCTCGGCGGCCACGAAATCAAATTGCGCCCCGACGGTTCGTTCAGCTACCGCTTCGCGTTGCCGGACGGAAAATATGATTTGCCTGCTGTCGCTGTTTCGACCGATGGCACGGAGGCCCGCGCGGCGGATCTGAAATTCAGCCGCGCGACGGAATACCTTGGCGAAGTCGGCGCGCACCCGCAAGACCCGTCATTGAAAGCGCCGTTGCCGGAGAATGTTTGAACGTCATGGACGCGCCCCATCGCGGAGCCTTGATGTTGGTTCGCTTCATCGCCGTCGCGTTGATCGGCCTCGGCGTGATTGAACTGAGTTTGTCCTGGCTCGAGAGCTCCACGCACCATACACCCATGCGTATTTTTGATTTTGTGCTTCCCGCCATTCTTGTGGTGGCGGGGATGGCGGGTTTATTCAAAGCCGGCTCGCTGGCGGAATGGATTTCAAACAAACTGGACGAGTGACGGCAATGTTCTGACCGACTATGCAAGGCTATTTGTCCCTGGTGCTGCACGCGCACCTGCCGTTTGTGCGGCATCCCGAGCACGAAAAATTCCTGGAGGAATCCTGGCTGTTTGAAGCCATCACCGAAACCTACCTGCCGTTGCTGCAAACACTTGAAGGTTGGCGCCGCGACGGCATGGACGCGCCCCTGACGCTTTCGCTCTCGCCCACCTTGTGCGCGATGCTGCTCGACCCGCTGTTGTGCGGGCGTTATGAACGGCACTTGAACAGCCTCATCGAACTGGCGGAAAAGGAAATTCACCGCACCCACTGGGACCGCGCCTTCCGCGAACTGGCGTGGATGTATCACCACCGGTTCACTTTGATTCGCGACACCTGGCGGGCTGGCGGCGGCAATCTCGTCAACGCCTTCCGAAAACTTCAAGACGAGGGCCGCCTCGAAATCATCACCACCGCCGCCACGCATGCGCTCTTGCCGCTGTTGGCCGGCCATCCGCCGTCGCTTGGCGCACAAATTCTGACGGCGCGTGACCATTACCGCAGTTGTTTTGGCCGTGACCCGATCGGTATCTGGCTTCCGGAATGCGCCTACGTGGAGGGCGTCGAAGTATTTTTACAGGAAGCCAACATCCGCTGGTTCATTCTCGACACGCATGGCCTGCTGCACGCCCGTCCCCGCCCGCGCTTCAGCACCTTCGCGCCGATTTACACACCCAACGGCATCGCGGCGTTCGGACGCGATTTTGATTGCTCGCGGCAGGTCTGGAGCCAGCACGAAGGTTATCCCGGAGACCCGCGCTACCGCGATTTTTACCGCGACATCGGCTTCGACCTCGATTTCGACTACGTGAAACCGCACCTGCCGTCGCCGGAAAACCGCGGATTCACCGGCATCAAGTATTATCGCATCACCGGCGGGGGCGGGGAAAAGCAGATTTATCAGCGCGACCTCGCCTTGCAGGCGGCGGGCGAACACGCCGGGCATTTTCTCGATGAGCGCATCAAACAGGCCCAGAGCGTCGCCGGATTTCTGGACCGCCCGCCGCTGGCCGTTGCGCCCTACGACGCGGAATTATTCGGCCATTGGTGGTATGAAGGGCTGGAGTTTTTGGATTATTTCGCGCGCAAACTTTTTTATGACCAGAAGATCCTTGCGCTCATTACGCCGAGCGAATATCTGCACCGCCATCCCACCAATCAAATCGCCGCGCCCGGCGCCTCGAGCTGGGGCGAAGAAGGTTACTGGCGTGCGTGGCTGAACGAATCGAATGAATGGATTTATCCGCACTTGCAAATCGCCCAGGAACGCATGTCCGGTCTGGCCAAAAAATTTCACACGGCGACAGGCCTGAAGGCGCGGGCGTTGCGACAGGCCGCGCGCGAATTGCTGCTGGCGCAGGCCAGCGACTGGCCGTTCATTTTACGCACCGGGACGAGTCCCGATTACGCCCGCCGCCGGGTGAAGGACCATTTGCTGCGTTTCATCGCGCTGCACGAACAATTGACCGAGACGAGCGTGGACGAAAAATGGCTCCACGAGGTCGAATCCCGCGACAATCTTTTCCCTGACGTGAAGTGGAGTTACTGGAAGTGATTGGGTCTTGCCCGATCGTATGTTGAAAGAGCGCAAATCCACACCCCGACCGCTTTTTTGACGAACCATCCAGCGTTTGATACCAACGTGCGTTCAAAACGCAACAAATTGGCAAGGCGAGCAGCTTTTTTAATTTGGACAGCGCGGACATGTCTGCGCTTTTGGAATGACACGACAGGTCGCGTCGAGGAAAGCAGCGTCAAGCTGCCGCTGTCCAAAGTTTGTCGCTCTTTGAAGGCGGATCAGTATGAGAGCTGCGGAACATAATAAGTAAAAAACGCGCGACGGGCGCGGCCCGCCAGGCGTTCTAATAATTTGGCTTGCAGTTTGATGCGTTGCCAGGTACCATCCAACTGGTTCGGAGAAATTCGAACCGTAATTTCAAGCATCCAGAAAGGGAAAGACATGAAAATCAATCGCGGAATTTTCCGACGATTGGAATTTCTTCCAAACCTCGCAGGAATCCTGCGTCTCGGGAACGCTAAGCCCAGGCTCGATATGAAATCCTTATTCAAAAATTGGCAATGGCCGGCCGTCGTGGCGATTGTCGCCTGGATCGCATTTCCGGCGTCGGCCTCTTTTATTGAACTGATTTCCCAACGCGATGGTTCCCTGCCGCCCATTGCCGGCGGCGGCGGTTCCTCTCAAATGCCGATGGTCAGCGCGGACGGGCGTTATGTGCTCTTTGTCAGCACGGCAAACAATCTGGCGCTGATGAGCAACGGCGCTCCGATGGCCGCTTCGACCTTGCTGAATCTGAACGTATTTCTCCGTGATCGCGCCAGCAATACCACCACGCTCATCAGCGTCAACCTCACGGGAACCGGCGGCGGCAACGGAAATTCGCTTCCGGTTGGCATTTCCACCAACGGTCAGTTTGTGCTTTTCGAGAGCGACGCCGACAATCTGGTCGCCAACGATACCAACAACGCCAGGGACATCTTTGTCCGCGACCTGGTCAACGGCGCGACGACGCTCGTCAGCGTCAACACGAACGGGTGGAGTGGCAGCGGCGAGTCGCGCGATCCGGCCATGACGCCGGATGGGCGTTATGTGACATTTGCCAGCGCCGCCAACGACCTCGTGTCCGGGGACGCGAACGGCATTCCAGATATTTTTGTCCGCGACCTTCAGTCGAACACGACGATGCTCGTCAGCGTCGGCGCAACCTCAACGAGCAGCATTTCTCCGACCGGTAGTTCGGAGACGCCGGAAATCACGCCGGATGGCCGGTACGTTGCCTTTTACAGTACCGCCACCAATCTGGTTCCCGGCGTCACGACGACGGGCGAAATTTATGTACGCGACCTGACAGCCGGAAACACGATTTGGGCCAGTGCCAATGCCCGCTCCATCTTCCAATCTATGACCGGCGGCACCAACGAGGTTTCCTGCAATTTCAGCATCAGCACCAATGGACAATTTGTCGCCTTTGAAGCCTGCACCAATCTGCCGTCGGGGGTCACTCCCCGCGGAATTATTCTCCGTTACCATGTTCAGGGCAATTTCACCGATGTCATTTGTTCGAATGCGCCGGTGCCCGCCGAAAGCTTTGAGGAAATCCACAACCTGGACATGACGCCCGACGGACGGTTCGTTGCGTTTGTTGCCACCGTTGGAAACAATTCGCTGACCAACACGGCCGTTTACCTTTGGGACGCGCAGACTGGCAGCAACACGCTCGTCAGCCCGGACCAGAACACCGGCGGGCCTGCCAGCGGCGTTTGCGACTCGCCGGTGGTCAGCACCAATGGGCAGTACGTGGCCTTCCTCAGCGACGGCACCAACCTGGTTCCGGGTCCGTTGAATGGACCGTACCATGTTTATCTCAGAAACGTGCAGGCCGGCGCCACGATTTTGCTGGACGTGGACACAAACGGCACGGGTTTCGGAGTGATTTCCGTCACGGTTCCCAGCCTGAGTGACGACGGCTGCGTCATTGCCTTCGAGAGCGGCGATGACAATATTGTGCCGAATGACGGCAATCCTGACAGCGATGTTTTTGTGCGCGAACTGGCGGCCGGCACTGCTGAATTGGTTTCCGTTCACGATCCGTCTCTGCCTTCGGTGACGCCGAGCGGCGGAATCAGCGGTGTGACGTCGTATTCGCTCAGTGCCCATGGCCGCTACATCGCGTATTTCAGCAACGCCGGGAATGTCGTTCCCAATGGTACGAACGGTTATCGCGACGTTTTTGTCCGCGACTTGATGACCGGCACGGATGTTCTGGTGAGTGTGAACACAAATGGCGTCGTCGGAGACAGTATTTCCACTGACCCGGCCATCAGTGGCAACGGACGTTATGTCGCGTTCACCAGCAGTGCCAATGACTTGGTAGCAAACGTCACGTACAATGCGCAGTACAACGCGCAAAACGTGTTCGTGCGCGATTTGCAGACCGGAACGACAACCCTGGTGAGCATCAGCACCGACGGCGTTGACGCCGGCAATGGTGATTCGTTCTCGCCAAGCATCAGCGCGGACGGACGATATGTTTTATTTTACAGCAAAGCATCCAACCTGGCTTCGGGTTCGTTCTCGCCGGTGGCGCAAAATTTGTTTCTCCGTGACCTTCAGGCAGGAACGACGTATGCGCTCACGTCGGGCAATTTGGGGAAGGTGGTCGCGGCTTCGATGACCCCGGACGGCCAAAACGTCGACTTCATCGGCGTGATTCCCGGGGCTTCCTTCCCGGAATTATACGTCTGGAATTCCCAATCGGGCGCGCTGGTTTATACCAATAACAACTCTTTCTTTCAGAATGCGTCCACGATTTCCGTTGGTCCCAACGGGCAGGAAATCGCGGCGGCTTCAAGTTCGCAATTGTTCGCGATCAATGTTGTTTCCAACACCACCTGGACCATTCAATCCAGCGGGGCAATTCTGTCGCCATTTGCAGGATTGCAGTTCAGCGGTGACGGGCGTTTCCTCACCTATGCGATGTCGGTAAATGTCTTCTCCAACGCAAATGTTTACCTTTACGATTTTCTGGCGGGGACCAATTTTCTCGTCAGCCAAAATCCCAACACCCTTCAGCCAGCCAATGGCGCCTCGGATTCTCCGGCCATCAGCGCCGATGGCCGGTTCATTGCCTATCGCAGCGCGGCCACCGATCTGGTTCCGGGCAGCACCAATGGCATTCCGCAGTTGATTGTTTACGATCAGTTGGCCGGTGCGAATACGTTGTTGAGCACCGCCGCGACTTCCACCCTCAGCGGGGACAATCGGTCGCTGACGCCCGTGTTCAGTGGCGACGGCCGGACGCTCGTTTTCGCAAGCTGGGCCGCCAATCTGGCCACCAATGATTTCAACCATTTCAGCGATGTATTTGCCTTTGAGTTCCTTTACGCAAACGTCACCTTGGGCGTTCCGGGCCAGGGACCGATCATCACCTGGCCGTACGTCTCCGGCCACACTTATCAGGTCGAATCCAAGGACAACCTGACCGACAGCGCCTGGCAGCAGGTCGCTGGCACCATTGCCATCAACGGGAACCAGGCTTCCCTGACTGATTCGGCGCCGGTTGCCAGCCAGCGATTTTATCGGGTCGTCGCGGAATGAGTGGACCAACAGAGAAAGGCGGCACATGAACGCAAACAGATTTCATCGTGGGCTTCCCGGTCGGGGAGCAACTTGGCACCAACGGCATCTTCCTCTCCCCGCCAGAGCGGGGAAAGGGCCGGGGGCGAGGGGATTTGAATTTAGACGCGCCACCTCACCCCGTCCCTCTCCCCCAACACTGTTGGCGGAGAGGGAGAAAAAAGGCTGCGGTGTCAGGTTGCGTTCTCCCGATCGGATCAAGGCCATGGATGATGTGAAAGCGCAAAAAGCCGGCTTCACCTTGATTGAGTTGCTGGTGGTTATTGCCAGCCTTGTCATTCTGGCGGTCACGTTGCTGCCGGGGTTTGCCGGGACCCGGCAGAATTCGCAAGTCATCGGATGCCTGGCCAACCAGAGGCTATTGGCCGCCGCGTGGATGATGTATGCCGGGGACCACCATGATTATCTGGTGCCCAACCGCGGCCTGGATAATCAAGATCCAAACCTGAATCAGTTTGACCCGCGAACTGACCCGGGCCTTCAGCCCGGAGGACAATATTCTGATTGGTGCCCTGGTAATATGCAGGTTGCGGGATGCGCTGCGCGTTACCCTTTGTGGATTCAGGCCGGGTTGCTTTATCCGTATCTCAAGAATATTAATGTTTACCGCTGCCCGGCAGACCATACCCTTGTTCCCCGAACCGCACCTCTATCGGTACCAGTGCCTTCCCGGCGCACCTATTCCATGAATTCCTGGGTGGGTGCGGTAAACCCGCAAACTTACGTCCCCGTACCTTGGCTCCCCTTTGCTAGTTACGCTGTTTATACAAAGCTATCGGACATGGCCCGGCCCGGTCCGGGCAAGACATGGGTTTTTATTGAAGAAAACCCCATCTGCATTGACACCGCGTATTTTGCCATTAACCCGACGACAACGGCTGCTTGGTATAACGTTCCAGCGGTTTGGCATGGCAATGCCAGCGTACTGGCGTTTGCCGATGGACATGCGGATACCCGTCGCTGGACGGACAGCAACATGATTTACGGTACCGGCGCAAATCAAAACGGGGACAATACGCCCGCTGATTCCAACTCGCCGGATTTGGCCTGGCTGATTTCAGTAAGCACAGCTCACCAATAGACAGTGGAGGGAAAATGATTCACCGAAAAGGTTTCGCAATCAAAGTCAGCCCGGCCGGTGGATAAATTCGAACAGGAAAATCTACGCCGCGGGCGGATCAAGCTCGAGTTTGGGGGCGTTGCGAACCAACTCGGCGGCGCGGTGGGCCGCCTCCGAGATCTTCTTCAAAGCCGGCGCCAAGAGGGCGTCCTCCTGATGTTTGACGGAAAGGCGGTCGGCGTGGCCCTGGACAACGGTGAGGAGATTGTTCAACTCGTGCGCCAGGGTGAGCGAGATGTGCCGGTCGGCATCGGCCCGGCGGTTATCCTGGCGGTTTTCCCCACCGCCGGGTTGAGGCGGCGAAGCCGTTTTTTCATCCGTTGATTCAAGATACGACATAGTGATCTGCAGAAGCATCCAGCGGGCCACATTTTCCAAACGCCTTTTCCATTTCTCCAAGACAAACTGTGCCGGGACGGGACACAGAAAATGCGGAAGGCAGAAGGAAGAATAAAAAATGCAGGGCATGACGCAAGGAGTGTTCGCACCAACGACTCGTTACCTCGTCGCCTGCCAATCAGGATGCCACCGCGCTTCCAAGCCTTTTTGCATCCGGCAAATGCGCTCAAAGACAGCGCATTCCCGGGCAAAAAGGAAACCTGCTTGTTTCTTCCTGCTTCCTTCTTCATTCTGCCTTCACATGAACGCCGCGCCCGCATCCCTCGGTCTGATCGCCGGCAATCGCTCGTTGCCGCTCGAATTTGCCCGGCAGGCGCGTGCCGCCGGCGTCCAACGACTCGTCGCCGTTGCGTTTGAAAATGAGACGGACACGGCGCTTGCCCAACTCGTGGACGAAGTGGTCTGGCTCAAAGTTGGCCAGCTTTCCAAAATGATTGCCGCCTTCACCGGCCGCGGCATCCAGCAATGCGTCATGGTCGGCCAGATCGCGCCTAAAAATCTTTACGAATTGCGGCCCGATTTGCGGGCGATGGGACTGTTATTGCGTCTGAAGCAAAAGAACGCGCACACGATTTTCGGCGCCATTGCGGATGAATTGAAGAAGGACGGCGTGGAATTGATTGAAGCCACGCCGTGGCTCAAACCGCTCATGCCGCAGACCGGTTTTCAGCTTGGCCCGAAGCTTTCCGCCGGACAAAAAGCCGATGTGGACTTTGGTTTTCGCATTGCCAAGGAAACGTCCCGGCTCGAAATCGGCCAGATGGTCGTCGTCAAGAGCGGCGGGGTGCTTGCCGTTGAGGGTTTTGAGGGCACGGACCAATGCCTGGCGCGCGGCGGCAAACTGGCGGGCAAGGACGGCGGCGCGGTGGCCGTCAAGGTCGCCAAACTCAATCACGACATGCGGTTTGACCTCCCTTGTATCGGCGCGCAAACCCTGGAAACCTGCGCCACATCGGGCGTGGCCGTGCTCGCGTTGGAAGCCGGCAAGACGCTGTTGCTGGAACAGGAGACTTGCGGACAACTGGCAAAAGAAAATAAGATTTCCGTCACAACTGTTTGAACTTTGGACTGTGGACACCGGACTTTGAACTATGCTGACCTCTCACGAACTCTTCGGTTTCATGTCGCCCAACCTGGCGAATGAAATCCTCGGTTTCACCCATGAATCGGACAAGCCGACCTACAAGGCCACCCTCGGCGCGGTGGCGCAGGCGCGTCACGTGCGCCCGGTTTTCCTCGAACGCCAGCCGCGCGCGCAATGCCATGCGGCCATCATTTCCACCCTGTCCAAGCCGGCGCTCGAAGCCGCCGCCGCCGGGCTCATCCGCGTGTGGCTGGTGAAGAAACAGCGGATGATGCTCGTGGATTTTCTCAACGCGCTCGGCCTGCCCAATAACGAAGGCGTGGTGGACGATTTGCCGGCGACCATGGACGATGCCAAACTGAAATCCGCCATTGACACCTTGCTGACCAAATATCCCGGAGAAGCCGTGGCGGTATATCTGAATGCCTTCAACGACATGAACGAAGCCAACTGGGCGAATCTGAAAACCATGCTGGAGAGTGACAAGCGCCTGCAATTGGGTGTGAGCGCCTGATCCGTCTAAACCATCTGGTAACGGGTTTGGGAAGCCCATCTTCATCTGATTGCCAGAGCCGGTGAATTTGACTAGCCTGCCGATGGTCGGGCGCTTGGCGCAGTGGCTAGCGCGTCTCGTTTACACCGAGTAGGTCGGGGGTTCGAATCCCTCAGCGCCCACCAGCCTTCGCTTTGAGCGCCGCGAAAAGCGAGGCTGCCGCGCCGAAGCGAATGCGTAGGCGGGGTAAGACTCACGACCACCAATCATCGTTCAAAGCTACGGCTCGGCAAGCCAGCCTTTCAAAGTAGAGAGCGAAGGCGGATTGAGTTTCATGCGCAGCGAGTATTTGAATGCCATATTTCTACGTTTATATTCTGCAAAGTGAATCGAATGCTGACCGCTTCTATGTCGGGCTGACTGACCACTTGCGGGCCCGCTTGATGAAGCACAACAGGGGAGATGTACCTCACACCTCAAAATTCCGCCCGTGGAAAATAAAAACTGCCGTTGCGTTCACCGATCGCGAGCGTGCCAGCCGATTTGAGAGTTACCTCAAAACGGCCTCCGGCCGGGCGTTCACAAAGAAACGTCTTTAATTTTGCTCTCCACCGCGCTCTAAGCTTCGGCCCGGCAAACCGGCAAGCCGCGATGAAATAATCGAATCAAATCTCCCCGCTAAAACCCTGCTGGCGCAATGCCTCGAACAAAATCAGCGCGGTGCAGTTCGACAGGTTCAGCGAACGCGATTGCTCATTGAACATCGGGATCCGCAGCCAGCGCTCGCGGTTGTGTTCCAACAATGGCTTCGGTAACCCGGCTGTCTCGCGCCCAAAAACCAGATAATCGTCCGGCAAAAATTTTGCTTCCGTGTAAAGTTTTGGTCCTTTCGATTCAATGAACCAAAACCGGCCGGTGTCGGCTTCGTGAGCCGACTCGAACGCACTCCAGTTTTTCCACCGATGCCATTCGACGTGCTGCCAGTAATCCATGCCGGCACGTTTGAGTTGCGTATCGTTTAGTTTGAAACCAAACGGCTCGATAAGATGCAACGCGGTCTTCGTCGCCGCGCAGAGCCGCGCCACGTTGCCCGTGTTCGGCGGAATTTCCGGTTCAACCAGGACAATGTTCATACGAGTTAATAGTCAGTAGTCAGTAGTTGATAGCAGGGCACCAATGGTTGGCTACTGACTACTGACTACGAACTGCTGACTTTTTTGTAAAAAACCTTCCACAAAACCAAACCATGCGCCGGTGCGGTCATGCCGGCCACCCGCCGGTCCTTTGTGGCGAGCATCCGCCTGATTTCCGCCGGCGGAAACTTGTCCATACCGACCTGCACCAGTGTGCCGACAATGCCACGGCACATTTTGTAGAGAAAACCGTCGCCCTCGATGATGAACGTCAGCTTCGGGCCGGACTTTTTGATGTCGCACCGCGTCAGTCTTCGCACCGTGGATTCCATTTCGTAATTTCGATTGGCAGCGAAGGATTTGAAATCATGCCGTCCGACCAACAGCGGCGTGGCGGCACGCATAGCCCGCAGATCGAGCGGGCGCGTGACTTGCCAGGCGCTGTGGCGAAGCAGGGGATTCATGGCCGTGTGGTTCCAAACGAAATAGCGGTATTGCTTGCCCGCCGTGTCGAACCGGGCGTGAAATTTCTTTTGCGCGCGCGAAGCCGACAACACGCGGACGTCTTCCGGCAGCCAGGCGTTGATGGCCAGCGCCAGCTTGCGGACCGTCATTTTGAATTCTGCGCCGGGCACCTCAAAATGCGCCACCATGCCGAGAGCATGAACGCCTGTGTCAGTGCGGCTGGAACTATGGACAATTGGCCGGCTGGGAAACAATTTTGCCAGCGCTTCCTCGACCTTTTGCTGGACACCGGTGCCGATCTTTTGCGTCTGCCAGCCTTCGTAAGCCGTGCCGTCGTAGGCGATGACAATTTTGAATTTCTGTTTTTCCACAAAGAGAATTAACCACGGATAAACACAGATGGACACGGATGCTGGTGGGGCGAGACTAACGGCGAGCCGCAAAAGAATAGAGAATGACGGCTCACGAGGACGCTCGCCCCACTACCAAGAGCCTTCTCCACATTTCCCAATCCGTGTTTATCCGTGTCCATCCGTGGTTCAAAATCAGATCCCATCCAAATAGCTCTGCAACAAAATCGCCGCCGCCATCTTGTCCACCTTCTCTTTGCGTTGGTCGCGCCGGACCTTGCCCTGAATCAAAATCCGGTTCGCCTGCGCTGACGTCAGCCGCTCGTCCCAGGTCTTGATCGGGACGGTGATGGCGCTCCGCAACACCGCGACGAACGCCTCGACCTTTTGCGCCGCCGGACCATAGGTGCCGTCCATATTGCGGGGCAGGCCAATGAGCACGAGGTCAATTTCCTTTTCAAGGAGCAACTTTTTCAGCCGCGCCAGAAAATCCGCAAACGGCTCGGCAGGGATGTATTCCAACGGTTGCGCAATGGTTTTGGTTTCGTCGCTGACGGCGACGCCGACGCGTTTGGTTCCATGATCGAGGGCGAGGATGCGCATTGAGTCAATTCCTGCAGGCTACGTTTTGCAACGCGTTTCGACAATCATGATTAGTGCGCCGGTGAATCGGCGCCATCCCGCAACCAGCTTGTGTCCCCAATCAAGTCGGTCATCATGCCCGTTAAATCGCTCTTCGGAATTGGCAGATATTTACCCGTGGCCTCGGCAAACGGCTGGCCGGACGAATTGGCCAACACCCCCTTGGCCTCGAAAATCCGGTTCTTGCGGTTCGTCAGCAACTCGCCGGTGGCAATGATTTCGTCGTCGGGCCGTACCGGATTGAGGAACCGCACGGTCAACTCGGCGCAAAATGCGAATCGCCCGGTCGGCACCGCGCACGCCCAGACCATGATTTCGTCCAGCACCGTCGTCAAAATGCCGCCGTGGACGACACCGCGAAAACCGATGTGCGCGGCGCGCAACCGGAAGCGCGTGTGCACGACGCGCCCGTCGGTCGTAAAACGCAGTTTGAGTCCGACGGCGTTGCTTTCGCCGCAGACGAAACAATGATGGGTGTGAGGCAATTCACGCATGACAATAATAGGCAAGGTAACTATATCGTGGGGCAAGCAAATTTCGCCGTGCTCAAATTAGAGGATTTCCTTTCATCTGTCTCGCAGTTAAATTTCTGCAGCGATGATTCAATACCTCGATTTGCTGCGGCACGTCCTCGAACACGGCAAGTTCAAGGCCGACCGCACCGGCACCGGCACCTATTCCGTGTTTGGCGCCCAGGCGCGATTCGATTTGCACCAGAGTTTTCCAGTGCTCACCACAAAGAAGCTGCACCTCAAATCCATCATTTACGAATTGCTCTGGTTCCTGCGCGGCGATACGAACGTCAAATATCTCCACGAACATGGCGTGACGATTTGGGACGAGTGGGCGGACCCGGAAGGCAGCCTCGGCCGCATTTATGGCGCGCAATGGTGCGACTGGCGCACGCCCGGCGGCCGTTCTATTAACCAGATTGACGGTGTCATCGAGCAAATCCAAAAGAATCCCGACAGCCGGCGGCACATCGTCACCGCCTGGAATGCCGGCGAACTGGACCAGATGCGGCTGGCGCCGTGTCACGCGCTGTTTCAGTTCTACGTGCTCGACGGCGAGTTGAGCTGCCAGCTTTATCAGCGCAGCGCGGATTTGTTTCTGGGCGTCCCGTTTAACATCGCGAGCTACGCTTTGCTTACCCGGATGATCGCCCAGGTATGCGGGTTGAAACCGGGCGAATTCGTCCACACCTTCGGCGACTTGCATCTTTACAAAAATCATCTTGAACAGGCGAAGCTGCAACTCACGCGCGAACCGCGTCCGCTGCCGCAGATGAAATTGAACCCGGCGGTGAAAAACATCCACGACTTCAAATTCGAGGATTTTGAACTGGCCGGCTACGACCCGCACCCGGCCATCAAGGCGCCGATTGCGGTGTAGTTGGAGTTCAAGCTTCAGCTTGCTCAAAAAACGGTCAACGGATTGAACGGAACAAGCTAAAGCCTGAACTCCAACATGAAATACTTCAAAGCCATCGCCGCCATGTCCCTGAACCGCGTGATTGGCTTGATGCCATGAAAAAAATATCCAAGCCGGAGCTTTGGGGCGCGATTTTTATCGTTGTGGCGGTTTTCATCGCGTACTGGCCAGCCTTGCGCGGCGGATTCATCTGGGACGATGACGCTTATGTCACAAACAACCCATTGTTGACCGCGCCGGACGGTCTTCGGCGGATCTGGTTTTCGTTTTACTCCCAATCGCAATATTTCCCGCTGGTCTACACCACGTTCCGGTTTGAATACGGCCTGTGGGGTTTGCATCCGCCGGGTTACCACATCGTCAATGTCTTGCTGCACAGCGCCAACGCACTGCTGGTGTGGCTGGTGCTGCGGCGGCTGGCCTTGCCGGGCGCCTGGCTGGCGGCGGCCATCTTTGCCTTGCATCCGGTGCAGGTGGAAACGGTCGCCTGGATTACCGAATTAAAAAACACCGAGTCCACGTTTTTCTGCCTGTTGGCGTTGCTGGCGTGGATGAAGTTTGCCGGAACCCATTCATGGCGATTTTATGCTCTGACATTTTTATTATACGCACTGGCGTTATTCAGTAAAACGACCGCCTGCACGTTGCCGGCGGCAATGTTGCTGGTGCTCTGGCTGAAGCACCTGCCGGTCAACTGGCAACGATGGCTGCAAGTGGTCCCGTTTTTGGCCGCGGGCCTGGCGATGGGGTTGCTTTCCATCTGGTGGGAGAGACATTTGGGGAATTACCTGCCCCGATACAATCTTTCCTTCAGCCTGTTGGACCGCCTGCTGATTGCCACGCACGCCGTGTGGTTTTATGCGGGCAAATTGATCTGGCCCATCCATCTTGCCTTCAGCTATCCGCGCTGGGACATCAACGCCGACAATCCCTGGCAATACCTTTGGGCCATGGGCTGTGTGGGCATCGCCGTGCTCCTCTGGGTTTGCCGTCATGCGCTGGGTCGGGGCCCGGTCGCGGCCATTGTTTTCTTCGTCGCGGTGCTCTCACCGCTCCTGGGGTTCATTCCGCTTTTCACGTTTTTCTACACCTTCGTTGCCGATCATTATCAATATCTGGCTTGTGTGGGGCCGATGGCGTTATTGGCGGGCGCCGCAACACATTTTTCGGGGAAATGGCGGATCAATCCCTCCACCAAATATGCGCTGACATTTCTTCTTCTGTTGGCGCTGGGCACGCTCACGTGGCGGCAAGCCGGTGTTTACCAGAATCCGGAAACGTTGTGGCGCGATACGCTGGCCAAAAATCCCGCCTGTTGGATGGCGCATACCAATCTGGGACGGCTGCTGACGCCACAGGGAAAATTGGCGGAAGCAGAAACACACTACCTTGAAGCGCTCCGGTTGCAGCCCCTCGATGGCGATATCCCCTATAATTACGGCAACATGCTGGTAAAAGCCGGCCGACTCGATGAAGCCATCCCGCAATACCGGCAAGCACTGCAATTAAATCCGGCGGATGCGGAAACGTGGAACAACCTGGGCGTTGTGTTATATCAGGGACACCGGACCGACCAGGCCATTGCCTGTTTTCACGAGGCGCTTCGTTACCGGCCGGATTTACCCGACGCGCATTTCAATCTGGGCAACGCCCTGTTTGTGGAGCATAAATTGGACGAGGCCGTCGCCGAATATCGGGAAGCCTTGCGGCTCGCGCCGGATTCCGCCGCCATCAAAAACCGGCTGCGCGCGCTGGGCGCGCCTGGGAACTGAATGAAATACTTTCAAGCCATCGCCGCCATGTCGCTGAACCGCGCGATTGGCGCGGACGGCAAAATCCCCTGGCACCTGCCGGAGGACTTCAAGTGGTTCAAACAACAAACCATCGGCAAAGTTATTTTAATGGGACGTAAAACATTTGAAGGTCTTGGTAAAGCGCTACCGAACCGTAAAAATATAATCCTTACACGACATCCGCGAAAGTTAATTACAACGCACCCCGAGATTTTTGGACAATATCATGAATGGCGTGGCGGAAAGCGGGTCGGTAGTTTCCTGAAGAAACTGCGTCAATCCGAGTTTTACTTCACGAAATCAGACAGAGGCAAACAAACGGACATTTTGCTCGCCAGATATTCTCCAGGAAAATTCGACCCCGAAAGTTTTTCAACCGAGATTTTCATTTGCGGCGGCGCAGAAATTTATGTCCAACTGTTGCCACATTGTTCCGACCTTTATCTGACACTCGTAAAGCGCAAGATTGAGAACGGCGATGCCTTTTTTCCACCATTTGAGGATAAATTTGAATTGGTCGAAGAAATCCGAGATGAACCGGAGTTCAAGATTTTGCATTACCGGCACAAATCGCTGATGCCATAAACCCGGCGGGACGAGTTACACGAGTCCCAAATTAGACGTTATTTCAGAGTTCGCATGGGGACTCGCAGAGCTCGTCCCTCCGAAGAAAACAGGCGGGCCATGGCGGCCCGCCTGTGCCAATGAATTTTGACAGCAGCAGTTATTCCTTTGCGTCCTGCTTCGCCTCGTCGGCGGCATCGAAGGCGTGCTGCAACGCCACGAGATCTTCGCCGGGCTTGAGCGAGTCGAGCATTTTCTGTTCTTCCTTGAGCTGCTCGTCGGAGTAACTGGCCGCCTTGATGGACAGGCCGATGCGGCGTTCACCCTTGTCAATTTTGATAACGCGCGCGGTCACGTCCTGCCCGACCTTGAGCACGTTCTTGATTTTGTCCACGCGCTCCTCGCTGACCTGCGAAATGTGCACCAGGCCGTCAATTTCATGTTGCAGGCCAATGAACGCGCCGAAGCTGGCAAGTTTCGTGACCTTGCCCTGGACCACGTCGCCGACCTTGTAGAGCTTGTCAATATTCTCCCACGGATCTTCGCCGAGTTGTTTCACGCCGAGTGCGATGCGCTGATTCGGGCGATCCACTTCCAGCACGACCGCCTCGACTTCATCGCCTTTCTTGAGGATTTCGGACGGATGATTGATTTTGCGCGTCCACGAGATGTCGGACACGTGAATCATACCGTCAATGCCTTCCTCCAACTCCACAAACGCGCCGTAACTGGTGAGGTTGCGCACCTTGCCTTTGACCCGGGTTTTGACGGCGTATTTCTGTTCGGCGCTGTCCCACGGATTGCTTTCCAACTGGCGGATGCCGAGGGAGATTTTTTGTTCCTCGCGGTTGATACCCAGAACAATCGCTTCGATTTCCTGATCCGGCTTGAGCATGTCGCTGGGCTTGGCCACGCGTTTCGTCCAGGAAAGTTCGGTGACGTGCACCAGGCCTTCCACGCCCGGTTCGAGCTGCACAAAGGCGCCGTACGGGACGAGGTTGACCACCTTGCCCTTGACGCGCGCGCCGACGGGGAATTTCGTTTCGATATTGTCCCACGGATTGGCCATCTTCTGCTTGAGGCCCAGGCTGACGCGCTCTTTTTCCTTGTTCACGTCCAGCACGACCACGTCAATTTCCTGGCCGACCTTCAAAAGTTCCGACGGATGCGCGATGCGGCCCCAGCTCATGTCCGTGATGTGCAGCAGGCCATCAATGCCGTTGAGGTCAATGAACGCGCCGAAATCGGTGATGTTCTTGACCGTGCCCTTGCGGATGTCGCCGGGCACCATTTCAGCGAGCAGCTTGGCGCGCTTCTCGGAGCGTTCCTGCTCGATGAGTTCGCGGCGCGACAACACAATGTTCTGCCGGTCCTGGTTGATTTTGACGACCTTGAAATCGTAGGTATTGCCGACAAACGACGCGAGGTTCTTTGGCGTGATGATGTCAATCTGCGATGCAGGCAAAAACGCCTCGACGCCGATGTTGACGACCAGGCCGCCCTTGACGACCGACTTGACCTTGCCCTGGATCGTGCCGCCTTCGTTACAGATGGTGAGGATGCGTTCCCAGTTGCGTTTGAATTCGGCCTTCTCGTGTGAAAGCACGACGGTGCCTTCCTTGTTTTCGAGCTTTTCGATAAGGACATCAATTTCGTCGCCGACCTTGATGGTCTTGATGTCTTCAAATTCCTGGGCGGGGATGACGCCCTCGCTTTTATAGCCGATGTCCACCAGGACTTCCTTGGGGCGGACTTCGATGATGTGGCCTTTGACGATATTGCCTGCGGCAAACGGCAGCGAGCCGGTTTGCTTCATGGCTTCTTCCATGGTGAGCATAATGATATTTGAACTGCGGGAACTTGGGGACCCAAACGGCGGGAACCAAAGCTCCATTGCCTAACTACCGACGCTGCAAACGGCAACGGAGGTTGACTGTTAGGTTATTGGTTAACTGCTTTTTCTCAGCCTTAATGAACGTCCGCACACGCGGCGTTCAGGCAAGATAGATAATAGCGGGAAACCCAGAAATGGCAAGCGGGAATAAATCAATCAAGGCCCATGTGTTTTGAAATACCAATAGCCACCAATAATCGTTAAAGCCCAACCCAAAAGACCAAGACGAATGACGATCCGTCGAGGAATTCGGTCAGAAAAATACATGACCGGAACGCCTACTACCATAATTGCCGCAAATACAACCGCTGTTTTTTGTCCGACGGTCCGGGCGAATTGTTCAAGAATCAGCACTAAAGAAATTATCAGTGGCGTCGGTATTCCAATAAAAAGCCACCAGTTTAACTGACTGCCCAGGCCGCCATACCCCACATATTTTCCCTCCATTTGTTCCTGGACAAATTTCGTCCTGCCCTTCGCATTGAAAACGGATCGGAAGAAAAAGAAACTGACTGTTGCGCAGACAATCCAGCTGGTCATGAACGACGGAAAAATTAACGGCAGGAATTTGTTTTCTGGAATTTTTAACAAGGGAGCGACGATACAAATGATTATCCACATAATTCCCATGCCACAAAAACCACCCAAAACGGTAAGGGCAGCAATTGAATAATTGCGTTTTGTCCGGTCTTCGGTTTCAGGTGAAACATCCGGTGCAGATTCGGCAACCAGAACGTAACGTGGGGCGTTTATAAGCCCGTAAGGCGAGTTGACGCGACGAAGCGTTAAGGTTTGTCCAGCCAGTTGCCTCAAGGCCTCTGGTGTTATCGATACACGCCGTCCGAGCAATTCGACCTGTTCTGTTTGTGGTTTCTCGGCTGGAAGAAAATAACAAACAAGGAAATTCTCACCTTCATACCACCAACGAATCTTTTTTCCAGGTCCGTCAAGCGGTTCGCCCAATTTGATTTCCCTCACGATGACCGGATCTGCATCCGGCGGTATCGCATTCAACCGACTCCGAATGTAATCTTCGGCGTCAGGCGTCATCGAAAATGGTGCTAATTCAGGCAAGATAATTCAAATTTTTCAGCTTAATTTTTCTGTGCCCCATACACTCTTCAAAGCCAGCAACTTTTGCACTAGCAATTCCTGTTCCGATATGCGACCTGGCGCCTTTGCGTTAAATCCCGCGCAGAAACTTCTGAATTTCGTCATGGCTGCCGGCCGTCAGAAACAAGAGTGACTCGGCGCGGTTTTGAAAAATCAACCGGAGGTCCAGGCCGACGCGGATTTCAAAGAAGTTTCCTGTCAACCGGCGAATGCCCAATCCCCGATGCGCGTGCGGAATTCCGAAATCCTGCTCCAATTGCTGCAAGGCCGCGCCGATTTTCCGGCGCGTCGCCTTCGGATACCTTCGGACGCGGTTGCGGAATGACTCGGTCAATTCCAGCGGTTTCAATCGGCCAGATCCTTTTCCAGATTGCCGGAAAATCGTTTGATCTTTCCGCGCTTCCGTTCCGCCGAAATTTTCCGCTCTATCCGCTTCCCTAATCGCTCCAATTCCGCCGGCGTCACGCCGTATTCCCGCCACGCGTAATCGTCCGAGGAAACCGTCACCGGCCGCAACGCCACAATCTGGTCGCCGGACACAATGCCGATGTCCTCGCCTCGTTTGGCCTTTTCCAACAAGTCAGAGAGGTTTGCGCGAGCTTTGGTAATGGTTAAAGTCGTCATATCGTCTTTTTAGCGTCCTAATCGAGACTTGTCAAGTGGAATTTTTCCACGAACCAGACGCTATTTATCGCCAGCCGCACCTGCCGGGTAGGGCGCGTCACTCCGTGCGCGCCGCCATCCCCATTCACCGAACGGCGGGCAGAGGACTGCCCGCCCTACCAGCGCCGTCGGCGCGGCATCTTTGTAGCGTGTCATTCACAAAATGAAAAAGCTCCGGCAGGAGCGACAAATTCCGATTTCGCTCCTGACGGAGCTATGTTTCATCGGTTGTCGGAACTAGAGATTTTTCGCGCTTACGGCGCTTTGTGCCGCTGCAACGAATTTTATTCTTTCACCCAGCCCTGCTGTTTCAGCCAGAACAAACAATCGCCAGCCCACGGATGCGGATGCGCAAACGGCGGTTTGTCCTTCAATCCCATGCCGTGGCCGCCTTTTTGGTAGATGTGCAGGTCGAACGGCACGTGATTTTTCCGCAGCGCCTCGGCAAACATCAGACTGTTTTCCATCGGCACGGTCTTGTCCTCGTAGGTGCACCAGATGAAACACGGCGGCGTGTTCGTTTTCACCTGCAATTCGTTGGAAAGCAGTTTTATCAGTTTCCCTGGCGGATGTTTGCCGAGCAGATTTTCCCGGGAACCTTGATGCGTGTATTCCCCCATGGAGATGACGGCATAGCAAAGAATGCCCAAATCCGGCCGTGAACTCTGCCGCTCAATCGGGTCGTCTGCGTTTGTGTTCCCCGAATCAAAATGCGTTAGTAGAGTTGCCGCCAGATGCCCGCCCGCCGATGAACCCATGACACCAATCCGGTGTGGATCAATCTTGTAATCCGCGGCGTGAGCGCGTGCCCAGCGCAGGGCCCGCGTCACGTCCTGAAATTCCGCCGGATAATGATAACCGCTCGAACCCAGCCGGTATTTCAGCACGAAACAGGTGACGCCGTACTGATTCAGCCAGAGCGCGTAATCATTGCCTTCGTGCGGCGCGAGGTGCGCGTAGCCGCCGCCGGGACAAATCACCAGGGCCGCACCCGTCGTGTTGGTGGAATCGGGCAGATACGGTGTGAGGGTGGGAATATCCTGAGGCCGCGTGCCCAACGCACCGGGCGCGCCGTTGGGCCAGAGCGGAATGGAAGACAGAACTTCAGCGTGTGACACAATCAAGGAAGAAATCAAAACTGCCGTTGCTATGAGCGTTTTCATGGTTCAATAAAGGCGATAAACTTAAAAAATCACGCCGATGTTTCAAATAAAAACCAACTTTTCCTGCGTTTACGGCGGGAGCGGTTGACCTTTCGTTTCAGGTGCAAAAGGCAGAATCAGCAGGCCGACGAGATAAATCAATGCCACGGCGCTGGCGGCGAGGCCGAAACTGCCCAGCACCGTGACCAGATAGCCCATGACGAACGGCCCGGCGGAAGCCAGCGCGCGGCCGATGTTGAAGCAAAATCCGGCGCCGGTCGCCCGAATCCGCGTGGGATATAATTCCGGCAGGTAAATGGGAAAGCCACTGAAGATGCCGTTGTTGAAGAAACCCAACAACGGCAACAGCAGCAGCACCTGGCCATAGGTTCGTGGTGTCAGGAACGTGACCGGCAACATCACCAGGCTCCCGAGGCACATCAGGGCAAAGACGCGCCGCCGACCCACACGATCGGCCAGCGGACCGAAACTGAGATAACCCGCCAGCGCGCCGACATTCAGCAGCATGGTCGCGTAGCTGACGCGACTTGTGAGTTCGGACGCGCTCAGGCCATGCAAATCCGGCAAAGCACGAATCAGGGTTGGCGTCCAGTTCGTTGCACCCCACAGACCGAACACAGCCACAAACGCCAATCCGGAGCCGACCCAAGTGGAGCGCGCCAGCCCCGGCGCAAACAGCTCCGCCAGTTTTGGCGGACGCATTGTGCCGCTCCGTTGTTCCTCGGCATGCGCCTTGACCCAGCGTTCCGGTTCCCGGACCCACAGGAAAACGAAGACCGCAACGACGGCCGGCGCGATGCCGACCACGAACATGGGACGCCAGCCATGGTGGCGCAGGAGCAAGCTGAGGATGGCCGCTGCCAGAAATCCTCCCGCCCACGCTGACTGCAGCAGACCGGCGGCCCGGGTGCGTTTGTTCTCCGGCCAAACCTCGGCCACGAGCGCCGCGCCGGCCGCCCATTCGCCACCGATGCCGAGTGCCGTGATGAACCGGAACAACGCCAGTTGCCACCAGGTTTGCGACAGGGCCGCCATGCCAGTGAACAGCGCGTAAATCAGAATGGTGAAAATCAGCGTCTTGGCCCGGCCGAATCGGTCCGCCAGGACACCGAACAGAACACCGCCAATCGCCCAGCCTATCAGAAATATTGAAAAAATAATCCCGCCGTACCAGCCGATGACATCAGCGGTGACGTGTCCGCCATCGGGCGAAGGCATGAGATCGCGCAACGCCGGTTGGAGGACCAGCGCGTAGATCGTGGAGTCCATCGAGTCGAACACCCAGCCGAGCCACGCGACGAAAAGCACCAGCCATTGGTAACGCGTGACACTGTGACGCCACGAATCGGGTTTCACGGGACAACAACTTAGCCGGACTTTTCAACAAAGAGAAGCCTTGTGGCAAAGTAGTTTCCCGATTTGAACGAGCAAGGGTGTTCCCCCGCAGTATCCGGACGATCCAAGAAATGCACGGATTCCGAGCGGTCAAGCATGCTGCGGCCGCGACAGCCGCGCTCTAAAAGTTTCAATTCCTGCCGCGACGACGACTCATTGCCTCTCACTCGCTGCCCTCCCAACTCCGCATTGATATTTTTAATCTAATTGCGCCCGGACCAAAATCAATTTCACCGCCACTTTGCCTTTTGGGGGACCAAAATCCAAACAAACGTCGGTTAATCAAAACTATTTCACTCTTGACATATTGCATATCCGACTAATAATGGCATCCGTTGGAAAAGGGTCTGAGGACACTGACGTCCTCGGAGGTCAACTGGGTGGTCGGGCCGCCATCCGAAAAACAGAATTGCCATGCTGACGATGCTGCATCCATTCAGGAGGCATTCTTGCAATACTACGCTTTCCATCGAAGTCGTGATTCCGCCGGTCTGCTGTTAGTCCCCGGGCGCGACGCGCGACATCCGGATTCGCGATCGGAAAACCGCGCGCCTGAAATCCATTCCCTCGCCGTCACCGACGTAAAGAGGCTCCAGCCCATTTCGGTTTTCCACTTTCTGCTTTTTATTCTCTTACCCACACACCCGGAAACCTGACCTTATGAAAAACCAACTCACACTTCCTGGCACCGTCTTGCTGTCGGCCATCACCCTGTGGTTCACCACCGCGCCAGCCCCGGCCCAGAACCCCCCTGGTGGCTTTTCATTCACCAGTTCAGCGAGAGTCACCAATGGTTTTCTGATGAATTGGACAACTGCGGGCGCCGGAACCAATTACACGGTGCAGAGCCGGGACAGGCTCGCCAACAGCATTTGGGTTACGCTGGCTGCCAACCAACCCTGGCCCACGGTTCAGACTCAATGGCTCGACACAACAGTTTCCAATCAAGCCGTCCGGTTCTACCGGGTCGCGGCGGTTCCGTCCGCCACACGCGGAAACATACTCTCTTCGATTCTGGTCTATTCCTATTCCATCGCCACGATCAACAGCTATTTTAACTATTACAATCTTGGTCTCACCGCGACGTATGCCGTGAATTTCTACAAGATTGATTATGAGACCATTGACCCGCTGGGTGGACGCATTCAAGCCTCCGGCGCATTGTTTCTGCCACAGAATGTCGGCAAGCCGCTTCCGCTGCTCAGCTATCAACATGGCACTACCACGATGACCAATGACGTGCCCTCGAGCGGAACTTCGGATGATGATGTTGTGGGCCTGGTTTTTGGTTCGGCGGGTTACGCCGCTGTGCTGCCGGATTATTTGGGTCTGGGCGACAGCCCGGGTTTTCACCCCTATGTTCACGCCCGCTCCGAAGCAACTGCGGGGGTTGACCTGCTGCGGGCCGCCCGCCGGTTTTGCGCCAGCAACAGCATCCCCTTGACCAACCAATTGTTCCTGGCCGGCTATTCCCAGGGCGGTCACGCCACCATGGCCCTGCACCGCGAACTGGAGAATTATCATACCAACGAGTTCACCATTACCGCCAGCGCGCCCATGGCCGGGCCGTATGACATGTCCGGCGTCGAATTGAGTGACCTGCTGTCCGCCCGCTGTCCGCCCAACCCCTATTATTACGCCTATGTCATCATTTCCTATCAGCACGTTTATGCCCTGGCTTCAACCTGGTCCGGCCTGTTCGCATCGCCTTATGACACCACCATCCCACCGTTGTTCAATGGCAATGTTGACGGCTCGGTCATCAACTCGTCCCTGCCCGCCTGCAATATTTCGAACATGCTCAGCACCGTATTGCTGACCAGCCTCCAGAACGATTCGAACGGTCCACTCCGCCTGGCTTTGCGAGACAATGATGTGGATCAATGGAAGCCGGTTGCGCCCCTGCACCTCTATCATTGTTTGGCTGATGACCAGGTGCCCTACGCCAATTCCCAGGTCGCTTATAGCAACTTCCTAGCCCGGGGCGCTTCGCAGGTACAACTGATCGATCCCGATCCCGGGGCCAACCATAAAGATGGCTGGGTCCCTTGTCTGACTGCCGCAAAGATCTGGTTCGACACACTGAAAAAATAATTACGGAAAAGCTCCTGACGGTTGGACTGTCGTTATCACCGGAACGTGAGGGCATTGGGCCGAGCAGCCCTTGTTGACTCCGGTTGCCAGGACTTCTACCTTCACTTTGCATGTTCGAACTCGTCGCGCCCTTCAAGCCCGCCGGTGACCAGCCGCAAGCCATTGCGAAGCTGACCGGCGGCATCCTGTCCGGCGCAAAACATCAAACGCTGCTCGGCATCATGGTTTCACGCGGCTTTTAAGTATCCTGCCAAATCCACTGACCAGCGGTTTCCCTCGGCCACTGACCGGCGTGTCCGGCTGATGAGCACTTGCCGGGTGGCTTTGGTCAGCGCGGCGACTTTTTCCAGCCGGGCGAAATCTTCCGGGGCCGGTGCGGTGGTCAGCTTGATCTCGATCACTTCACGCTGCTTATCGGACTGGAGCAGGAGGTCAGCCTCCAAGCCGTCCTGGGTGCGGAAGTAACAGGCTTCGATGGTTTCGCCGCGCGCCTGACGGGCGGCGAGAATTTGTTCAATCACCCAGCCTTCCCAACTCGCGCCCACCCACGGCTGCGCCCACAAGTCCGCTCCCGGCGCATGGCCCAGCAGCGCGTGCAGCAGGCCGGAGTCGCGCCAGTAAATCTTCGGCGCCTTGACCAGACGTTTTCGGATGTTGGCGTGGAACGGCGGCAGCCGCCGGACCAGAAACGCCGCTTCCAAATGGTCCAGGTAGGTTTGGACGGTGTGGTAGCTGATGCCGAGGTTCTGGCCGAGTTGCGACGCGTTGAGGATGCCCCCTTGTTGCGCGGCCATCATGCGAAAAAGGCGGTCCGTCATCGCGGGCTTCGCCGGAAGTCCCCAGGCCGGCAAATCCCGCTGCGCCATCAAGGATAGATAGCTGGCCTGCCATTGCGGAAAAGTTTTGTTGCCCAAAACACCGCCGTCAGGATAGCCACCACAACGCCACAGCAAATCAGGATCGGTCCTGGGCAACTCGGCGAGATAAAACGGCGTCAGTTCCACCAGCGCCATTCGCCCCGCCAACGATTCGCTGACCTGCCGCATCAACGCGGGCGACACCGAGCCAAGGAGCAGAAACCGCCCGTTCTTCTTGCGCCGGGCGTCAATCGCAGCGCGCAGTCGGGGGAACACGTCGGGCCAGGCCTGGGCTTCATCCAGAACCAACAGGTCGTCGCGCTCAATCAGGTCGTGCCAGCCCAGGTCCAACCGGAGTCGTTCGGAAGGCTGTTCCAGGTCGAAATACTGCCGGGTGAGACTTTTCGCCAGGGTGGTCTTCCCGCTTTGGCGCGGCCCGATCAGGGCAACGGACGGGAATTGCGCCAGTCGTTTGCCGACCAAATCCAAAACCATGCGCTTGATCATGCCTGTAAAATAGCAATTGATTTCTATTTTGCAAGGCATACTTTGAATCTCAATGAACCGTGCCGACTGGCGGCAAGTCCGTTTCGCACGTCCGTTGACTCCTCGTGGTTCCGCTTCTATCTTCGTTTTGTATGTTCGAACTGGTTGCGCCCTTCAAACCCGCCGGGGACCAGCCGCAAGCGATTGCGAGGCTGACCGACGGCATTTTGTCCGGCGCGAAACATCAGACGCTGCTCGGCGTGACCGGTTCGGGCAAGACCTTTGCCGTCGCCAACGTCATCAAAAACGTGGATAAGCCCACACTCGTCATTTCGCATAACAAGACGCTGGCGGCGCAGCTTTACGCCGAGTTCAAGGGCTTCTTTCCGAAAAATGCGGTCGAATATTTCGTCAGTTACTTCGACTATTACCAGCCGGAAGCCTACATCCCGCGCACCGACACGTTCATCGAAAAGGATTCCAGCCGGAACGAGGAAATCGAACGGCTCCGGCTCTCGACGATGAGTTCATTGTTTTCACGGCGCGACGTGGTGGTCGTCGCCAGTGTGTCGTGCATTTACGGCATCGGCAGCAAGGAGGATTACGAAGCAATGGTCATCCCGATTCGCGTCGGCCAGGAAATCTCGCGCGAACAACTCCTCACGCGGCTGGTGGATTTGCAGTACGACCGGAACGACATCGCCTTCGAGCGCGGCCATTTTCGTGTGCGCGGCGACACGGTGGAGGTCCGCCCCGCCGGACGCGAGGACGGTTTGCGCGTCGAATTTTTCGGCGAGCAAATCGAGCGGCTCGCGCGCTTTGAACCGCTGACGGGAAGCAAAACCGAATCGCTTGACGCGGTGACCATTTTCCCGGGAAAACAATTCGTCACCACCGCCGACAAGATGAAGCGGGCCGCCATCACCATCCGCGAGGAATTGCGCGAACGCATCGTCTGGTTTGAAAAGAATGGAAAGCTGCTCGAAGCCCAGCGTATCAAACAACGCACGGAATTTGATCTGGAAATGATGGAGGAAATGGGCGTCTGTTCCGGTATCGAGAATTATTCGCGCCACATCGCCGGACGCCCGGCCGGCTCGCGCCCCGCGACGGTAATTGACTTTTTCCCGAAGGATTTTCTGCTGGTGATTGACGAATCGCACGCGACCGTACCGCAAATCGGCGCGATGTTCGAGGGCGACCGCTCACGCAAGACGGTCCTGGTCGAGTACGGCTTCCGCCTGCCGAGCGCGCTCGATAATCGCCCGCTGAAGTTCACGGAATTTCAGGCAATGCAAGACCAGACGATTTACGCGAGCGCCACCCCGGCCCAGCGGGAGCTGGAATGGTCGCGAGAAAGCTTTCTCCCTCGCCCCGCGATTAAGCGGGGAGAGGGTCGGGGAGAGGGGCAATTAGAAAAACGCGCCACCTCACCCCAGCCCTCTCCCCCGCTCCGCGGCGGAGAGGGAGTTCAAGTTGGCGAGCGGCCCGGTGTCGTGGAACTGGTCGTGCGCCCGACGGGACTGATTGATCCCAAGGTCACGCTTAAGCCGCTCAAAGGCCAGATTGACGATCTCATCGAAGAATGCCGCAAGCGCGCCGACCTCAAGGAACGCACGCTGGTGACGACGCTCACCAAACGGACCGCCGAGGAACTGACCGATTACCTGCGCGGCATCGGCGTCAACGTTCAGTATCTCCACAGCGAGATTGACGCCATCGAGCGCGTGGAGATTTTACGCTCGCTGCGGAAGGGCGAATTTGACGTGCTGGTGGGAATCAATCTGCTGCGCGAAGGCCTGGACCTGCCGGAGGTTTCGCTGGTGGCAATTCTCGACGCGGACAAGGAAGGTTTTTTGCGCAGCGAAACCAGTCTGATTCAGACCGCCGGTCGCGCGGCACGACATCTCAACGGCGAGGTGATTCTTTACGCTGATGTGATGACGGACAGCATTAAACGATTTCTGGCCGTCACCGAGTATCGCCGCAAAAAACAAATCGCCTACAATGAGGAACACCACATCACGCCGCGGAGCGTCTGCCGCGCGGTGGAGGAAAGCCTGGCCGTTTACGAATCGAAACGCGAAGCCGGCGCGTCGGTGCTCAAAGACGCCGCCATGGACGTGGACCTGACGGAAACCATCAGCGAACTGGAAACGGAAATGCTCAAAGCCGCCGAGGAATTGCATTTTGAAAAGGCCGCCCTGCTCCGCGACCAGATCAAGGAACTCAAACGCATGGTCAACGGCGAAAAAACGGAAGTGAAGCCGGTGAGTTACAAAAAATTGAAGCGGGCGAGGAAATAATCAGTTGTATTCGCCCGTCGCCTGCCGACATTCTTCCAGCAATTCATTTTCTTCCGTCGCGATGAGGTATTCTTTTGCCAGCGCAAAATTCTTTTTAGCTGTTGCTAAATCTCCCTGCTTTGCCAGCACACAACAAAGAAAAGCGCGCGCAATGCTCAAATGACCATCTTTGAACGGACGCCACTTGACCTTCTCAACCAGTTGAATTGCCGTTTCAAGATTTTGCCGCGCCGAGGCGTAATCACCTTCCAAATACCCGATGACTCCCAGACATCGAAGTCGAAACGGCCTGGCAATTTCCGGCATCGGACTTTCATCCGCCTCAGCCATGGCTTCACGAGCTTTCGAAGGATTACGTTTGTATCTGGCATAACGATAGGAAAGATCGGCCCAAGCCGTTGACGTCGGATGTTCTTCAATTGCTTTCAAGTTAAACTCAATTGCTTTGTCGTATTGCTTGGCAAGTGTGTAAAGGCCAGCGATAAATGACTTGTAGAGCCAACTCGGACAATCCGGCCTGCCTTCACATTGTTGGAACTCCGCCAATCCATCTTGAAGCCTGCCCATTCCGGCAAATGCTTTCGCGCGGTTTCGAGTTAATTCTGTGGCCGGAACTTTGACCACGCTAATGCGTCCAATTGTTTTCAAAGTGTCCACCAACGACAAGACCTCGTTCCAACGATACCAATCTGCGGCAAGAATCAATTTCCTGTAATAAACCGATGGTAAGCCAACGCAAATCAAGAAAAGCAGCCAGACGATAAGACCAACAACTGACAAAATTGCTGGAAGAAGATTTCCGCGGTAAACGTTATAAGCGAAAAGCAGAAGAATGAGAAAGATAAAGCCTTTGCTTTGCCAGACACCTGTTTTAATTGCATCCCAAAAAGTAACAGTTGGATTCTCAATCGCTTTCAATCTGTCTGTTGCCAGCGGTGTTTTTAATTCTTCGCCAAACATTTTCGGTCGTTCCGAAAAACCGGCTTGGGCGACCGTCATGATTTCATCCTCTATCAACTTCAAATCGGAAAATCCGTCCGCCAGAAGAATCGCTTGTGCTTCGCCAGAAGTGCTGGCTGTGATTTCTTTTACAACCGTTTGCCCGAACTTATTTTTTGCTGTCCAAGTATATTTTGGCATAAGTCTTGAAGGGTATTCTCAGCGCCGTCGGCGTGACCTCTTTGTAGAACCGAATCCAAACCGAATCAAGGTCATTGCAGTATTTCGTAGCAGCCGACGTGAGTCGGCTCATTTCAATTGGAGCGAACTTACGTTCGCTGCTACAATTTCATCTCGTGACAACGATGGAAATTATCGGTCTGAGCCTGACCCTGCTGGTGATGTTGGCGGGGTTGATTGGCGGGCTCGTGCCTGGGTTCCCGGGCACACTGGTCGTGCTGGCCGCAGCGATTGGTCACCGGCTCTGTTTTGGCCCGGCCAGCGTCAACAAACCCGTTTTGTTCATCCTGGTCTTGCTCACAATCATCGCGCTGGCGTTTGACTTTGTGGCCGGCTGGTTCGGAGCCAACAAATTCGGTGCGACCTGGCGTGGGGCGTTGGGCGCGGTGCTCGGCGGCATCGTCGGCCTTTTCTTCGGCTTGCCGGGAATCATTATTGGCCCGTTCGCCGGCGCGACTTTGCTGGAATTGACTGGTGGCCGGGAATGGAAGCCGGCCGCAAAGGCCGGCCTGGGTGCCACCATTGGTTTGTTTGTGGGCATCATCGGCAAGTTCTCCATCAACGTCATCATGATCCTGTTGTTCACTACGAACGTCATCCTGCGCTCGACGAATTGAAGCCGCCAGGAAGCGGTACTAACGCCCGGCCGGCCGGGTTACGCTTTGTGCCCCGTCACATCGGCGACGGCTTTTTGGACGATTTCCAAATCACTGGTGCCGCGAAAGCCGCTGAACCCGACCGACAATTTTGTTTGGGTGTCCACCACGATTGGCTGGCCACCGATCCAGCCGATGAAATCCGGCCGGATGATGCCGAACTGTTTCTCGTCCACTTTGCCGGTAAACACCAGTTTCTCGTACTCGCCCGTCTTGTAACCGGTGATCCAGACCTGGCTGGCCTTGGTCCAGGCGACGCGAAAGCACTGGCGCTGCCGGATTTTGTCGGTGCCGAACATTTTTCCATGCACGCCGCCGGCCGCAGCCACGATGCACAGGGCGCAGTTTCCCTCGTTGAGTTTCCGGTCCGCCTCAACCGCGAGATATTCGGGAATTCGTTTCTCCACCGCCGCGATGAGGGTTTGAATAAGGGCCGTCAGTGCTTTCGGTTCCATGATTAAAAGCCGTCGTTGCTATTTCAGCAGACCGGTTCGGGGATGAATCTTCCAATCAGCAAGCCCGAAACACAAGCCCGAACCGATAGCGGCAGCAATTCCTTTGAAAAATCTGAAAAGCATGAGAAGTTGGATGGGTACTTATGCTTGTGACCAGCGATCCGAATCTGATTGTCGGCTGCTATGGCCTCGGGCTGCTGGCGCTCGCCGTCCTCTGGCGGCTGATTGCCTAGGTCCGCGAGGCGCCGCCCACGCCGGATCCGTGGGATGCGGAGGTTGAACAAAAACTGCAAGACCCCGAAATCCAGGAGATTTGCCATCGTTGCCTGACACCTCATGAGCCGGGCACCTGGTTCTGCAAACATTGCGGAGCCGCCGTCGGCCCCTATAACAACCTGATGCCGTTCCTGAATGTTTTCTCGGAAGGCGAAGTTTTGCGGAACGGCGTCAGCGCCCGGTTTCGCAACCGGCCGTTTATTGCGCTGGGTTATTTTTTAATCACACTGGGCTTCTTTCTGAGTCTCGTGCTCAATTACCCGCTTCTCACCGTCGGCATTTTTTCATTCTTTGGCCTGGTTTACCTGAGGTCGGTAATGCGGAATTTGAAACCTCGGTCAGACCGGCAGAAATCCGACGATACTCGCGATTTGCAATCGCCTTGAATCAAGCAACGGCACAACTCATCCCCAGCCGCGCACCGGCCTGGGCCGTCTCGTGCCACAGGGTGATGAGCTCAACCAGATTTTGCAGCCAGGGCAGCACGCGTTTCTCCAAGGCGTTGGATAGCGGGATGGTGTCTTCTCCGTGACAGGTCGCATCCACGTCTTTGATAATAGCGGCGACCTGTTCGAGTTGCCACTTGCGGAGCTGGGTGAGGGACGCGCGGCCATTGGCCGGTCCGCAGGCGTTGTCCGGCAGCAGACTGAGCGTGAGCACCGGTTCCTTGAGCTGTTTGGCCAGGTTCCACCAGAGTTCCCGCGCCACGCCCACGTCATTGATCAGAACCAGCGTGATGGCGGTTTCAACCCACGTCCGCGCCTGATCGGCCTGTTGCAGCGCTGTTTTGAGCACAAGCAGGGATCTCTCCTCTAACGGTACGGTTTCGGCCGAAACGCGGCAAAAAGCTCTTCCTATAACCAGGGGCAAGGCAAGATTTACCGGTTCGTCGTCAATGCTCAGCGAGCATAGAACCCGCTGTTTGCTCAAAGCCAGGGCGTCCAAATAACAGCGAATGGCGGGAAGTGAGCGGAATTCCAAGGGCGGCGACACGGGCGCGCCATCCAGCATGATTTCAAGTTCTTCACCGGGCCCCGATGCATCAAGCGACTTGTTACGCATGCCTTGGGAATCCGCAATTGGCGTGCCTAAAATGTGAATAACTGGAAAAGTTATTCACATTGAATTCACCAATAATTCCCAGCGGCCAATGGCGGTTCAGCGCCAAATTCCAAAACAAGGCCACTTTAACGTTCTACAAGCAATTGCCAATGTACCAACAATATGAACTGACTATTTTGCCGGATTCGCCCCTTTGACGCGCAGTTGAATTGAATAAAACGACTTGCTGGCGGTGATAAACAGCGTCTTATGATCCTTGCCGCCAAAGCTGACGTTGGCCGTCCATGGTTCCGGCACATCAATATGTTCGATTTGTTTGCCGGTTTTGTCGAAAATCGTCACCCCCCGACCGCAAAGGTAGAGATCGCCGTCCTCGTCAATCGTCATGCCGTCCGAGCCTTTTGCGCAAAACAGCGTTTTGTTTGTCAGCGAGCCGTCCGGCAAAATATCGTAACGCCAGGTCTGATCCGCCTGGATGTCGGCGACAAAAAGCGTCTTGCCGTCGGGCGGGCCGGTGATGCCGTTTGGTTTTTTCAAATCATCTGTCACTTCCATGAGATTCTTCCTGTCCGGCGAAAGATAAAAGACCTCCTGGTTCGGCAACGCCATGGTGGTGTGGTCCCACCAGGTACGCCGGTAAAACGGATCGGTGATATACATCGCGCCGTTGGGCGCGACCCAGACATCGTTCGGACCGTTGAGATATTTGCCCTGATAGTTTTTAACCAGCACCGTGACCTTTTTGTCGGGAGTAATGGACCAAAGCTCGTTGTGCTCGTCGGCGCAGGCAATCAGGTTGCCGTCCGCGTCAAACATCATCCCGTTGGCGTGGCCGGACGGCTGCATGAACGTGGACAATTTTCCCTCCCCACTCCATTCCATGATGCGGTTGTTCGGCTGGTCCACGAAAAACACATTGTCCGCCTTGTCACAGGTGGGGCCTTCGGTGAAGGCAAACCCGCCGGCCAGCTTTTCCAGTTTCGCTCCGGGCGCGACAACGCTTCCGGCAAATGTCAGCGGTGCAGCGGCCAATCCAGGCAAGAGGAGGGACAGAACCAGGACGGTTTTCATAATGGCTGCAGAGTCTGCGGCGGGGACCATGAAGAATCCAATCAAAACGTTCCTTGTTTTTCCCTGCTCTGTGACGCATTTTGCAGAACGCTGACATTATTCGGCGCGAGCACATGCAACCGGGAACAAGAAAACTTCTGCGCTTCCTCGGCAATTGGGCTATCAACACTCTCGCAGTGGCGATAGCCGCCATTATTCTTCACAACCACATCCATTGTGAAAAGCCGGCTTATTTAATTATCGCGTCTCTCTTACTGGGCATTCTCAATGCGTTCGTCCGACCAATTTTAATGCTCCTCGCGTTGCCGCTGCTGATTTTCACGCTCGGTCTGTTCACCCTGGTCATCAACGCCCTGTTGCTTTACTTCGTCGGCGTGTTGATGGGGCCGTATTTCCAGGTGGACAGTTTCGGATTTGCTTTTCTCGGCGCGCTCATCATCAGCGTTGTGTCCATTGCGCTAAACATCCTCACCGGCGCGGGGGGCGCACGCGTCACCATCCACCGCCGACCACGTCCACCCAAGGCTCCCCGGGACGACGGCAATGGCCCGGTGATTGATGTGTAGCAGCCGAGGTAACGAGGCTCTGACTCATTTAAAATGAGCCTCCTCACGCCGGCTGCTACGATTTCGTCTGGTAAGCCGCGCGAAGTGTTTTGATCCCGCGCGCCTTAAATTCCCGTTCAAAATCCGTCAGTAATTCGGCCAGTTCGGGCGGTGTTTCGATTTGCTCAAATTCCCGGTTCGCGCCAAAGACTTCAGTCATTTGCTGGAAATAATCCGGATCGTCCGTGCGCAAAAAAACCGCGCCACCCGGCCCGAGGGCGGCCCGGGCCAGTTCCGGAAAACGTTCGTTGATGAGCCGGTGTTTGCGGTGTTTTTTCTTTGGCCAGGGATCAGGAAAATAGATGTGCAAGACCGACACCGAACGCGGCGGGAGCAGATATTCCAGGAAATAGGACGACTCGATGCGCACGCCGCGCAGATTCGCCAGTCCGGCCCGGCGGCCCTTGCGCTCCAGCTTGCGCAGCCGGCCCAGCAGCCGTTCAACCCCAATGAAGTTCTTATCCGGATGCCGCCGCGCCAGCTCGACCAGAAACGAAGCATCGCCGCAACCCGGTTCCACCTCCAGCGGTTGCGCCTTGGGAAACAGTGCCGCCAGGTCAACCCGGTTGATGATCGACGGTAAATCATAAATCAAACCGGCGGGACAATTTTCGCTCAACGGCATCACCCGAATTAAATTACAGGATTGACGGCTTTGACAAGTGTGTATCCTCAACGTATGACCTGCAACGCACGGCGGTTGCCAACTTCGGTTTTTAAACCCGTTGGCGAATAACAAATAAAAATGGAAAACCGGTTCCCGGCCATCTGTGCGCGTTGGAAACACGCCAGCTCGCTTTTTTCCGGCATCGTGATGATGAGCTTTACCACCGCCGGCCAACCGGCCTCCTCGGCCCTTCCCGCCGAACCGCCACTGGGCTGGGGCGATCAGGGCGACGGTACCTATCGGAATCCGGTTCTGCCCGCGGATTATTCGGACCCGGATGTTATTCGCGTGCGGAACGATTTTTATCTGGTCGCGTCAGATTTTCACTTTGTCGGCATGCAGGTGTTGCATTCGCGCGACCTGGTCAATTGGGAGGTCATCGGCCAGGTGTTCCCTCGGCTGACCATGTCGCCAAATTACGATGAGATGACCGGTTATGCCCAGGGGACGTGGGCGCCGACCCTGCGTTATCACAACGGCACGTATTATGTTTTTGTCTGTACACCGTTCGAAGGTTTGTTCATGTGGCACGCCAAAGATCCTGCGGGGCCGTGGTCGCAAACGCAGACCGTCAAAGCCGTGGAACGCTGGGAAGATCCCTGCCCGTTCTGGGACGACGATGGGAAGGCGTACCTCATTCATAGTCTCAAGGGCGCCGGTCCATTGATTTTGCACCGCATGAGCCCGGAAGGGGTGCGCTTAGTGGATGACGGCGTTGAAATTTACCACGGTCCGACGGCGGAAGGTCCAAAACTCTTCAAACGGAACGGCTGGTATTACATTTCCCTTCCGGAAGGCGGTGTCAGCACGGGCGGCCAGACGATGCTGCGTTCAACAAATATTTACGGCCCCTATGAACGCCATGAGGTGTTGCCGTATGGCAGTCCCCATCAAGGCGCGCTGGTGGAACTGGTCAATGGCAGTTGGTGGTTTCTCTGCTTCAAATCCAGCGGTTTCCTCGGGCGCATCACCTATCTGTTGCCGGTCACCTGGGGCACAGACGACTGGCCGGTGTTCGGCGATCATGGCCATTCCGTGGACCAATGGAAAAAACCATATGTCGGACACGGCTCCCCCATTCTTCATCCACAAAGAAGCGACGATTTCGACGCTCCGGTGCTTTCTCCCATCTGGCAGTGGAACCACAACCCGGTTAGCGACGCCTGGTCGCTGACGGCGCGACCGGGTTGGCTGCGACTCCAAGCCTTGCCGGCGACGGGCCTGTCCACCGCCCGCAACACTCTGACCGAAAAATTGTGGGGACAGGACGGCATCATTGACACAAAGTTCGACGTTAGCGCCATAGCGGAAGGCCAGTGCGCCGGATTTGCTTTCATGAGCGGCGACACGTTTAAGTGGGTGGGCGTGACAAAAAGCGACGACGCGCGTCGAATTACGTGGGCGAATGGTCAAGGTGTGACATTGACCGGCAAGGACGTGTGGTTCCGGGGCACGTACCAGGGGAAGGATGCGCGGCTGTTTTATAGCACGGATGGTGAGCACTACACCGACACGGGGCTGGCGGTGGAATTGAAGTTCGGCAAGTGGAAGGGCGCGCGGCTGGCGTTGTTTTGTTACGGTCCGAATGGCGGAACCGCCGACGTGGATTTTGTCAAATACAACCTGGAAAAATAACGCCGCCGAACTGCAAGCTGCCACGAAAACCGATCCGCTCCCAGTCATTCCCGGGAAAATCTGCAAACAATCACTTAATGGTGATTGTCGCCGTAATCGCCGCCGTGGTCATCCCCGTGGTTATGGTCGTTGTGATCGTCGTGATCGTGGTCGTGATCATGGTGATGGCCCTTGTGAGGCGACACATCGTGGTCGTGACCGTGGTCCCCGTCGCAATAATCTCTGTTAAAACCATCGCCACCCGTTCCGAGTTTATCCGAATTGCCGCGAACGGCCTGCATATCATGGCTGGAACTGAGCAGGTTGGCCGAAGCGGTCGCGGCCACCTGACCGGTGGCCGGATTAAAAGAAAACCCGGCGGGAACTTCCGCGCTTGTCGGGCTGCCCGGACGGGAGGAATTGAAGGCTACTTCTCCCCGGAAGCAGGTTACGACGCCGGCAGAAGTAACGAGATATTCCGTGCCGCGGATGGTCGCCGAGCCGTTTGGCGTCGTAATGGCAAAGGTGGAAGGTTTGGCCAGCTTGCGTTGTGAACCGATCAAACTGCCGGCCTTGAGATTCAACCTCGTATCCGTGATGACATTTTCCCCGGCAACCACCTCGTCCATTCTGGCCAGCTCCAGCACCGAATCCGGTCTCAGGCGGATCACCGTCCCGCTGTATTCAAACTCCAAATCCGCGGTGGCATCCGGTCCGGTCTTAAGTTCAGCGCCTTTTCCCAAAACCATGCCGGGCACAAGCGGAGCCCACGTCGAATCATCCCTGGAACAGGTGGCGTTCCCCTGGACCGATTTGACGGACAGCTCCCCGGATTGAACCTCGGAAGCAAACGCAGGGAGACAAACTGCGGCAAACATTCCCGAGGCCAGGATCATTACCCTCCTTGCCTTGCTCGACACTTCTCTCATAAGACCCTTTCGGCTGAATTCGGCTTGAATGGAATCATTCCAGTACACATACTAATCCACACTATCTTAAAAATAAATCAAGTAAAATATGGAAAAGTTATTCACAAGAGAAGGACCGCAAATGTAGTTGCAGGAGAGGGCAGTAAGCGGCCTGCGTTTCAAATCCTCTTTACCGGCAGCCCGAAATTTAGAGATGGTCGGGGCGGTGAGATTCGAACTCACGACCTCTTGTACCCGAAACAAGCGCGCTGCCAGGCTACGCTACGCCCCGACACAGAAGAATCAGAGTGCCAGCATCGGCCAAAAATGCAACGCGTAATTTTCGAACCAGGCGGAGGCAATCCGGCTCTAAACCCGGCAAAGAAGTTGCTCAACCTGTTTTCCTGGGGCAAGCTTGGTGGTCATGACCGGAGTCGGTACACAATTGGGTTCCCTGCGGTTCAGCCGTCTTGAATCAAGGCGGCTGGCGTGGGTCTTCGCCCTGTCGCTGCTCGCGCACCTGCTGGCGTGGGGCGGTTACGAAGCCGGCAAGGAATTCAACCTGTGGCAAAAGCTCCGTCTGCCGCCGCTGATGCTCTTCACCAAAATCAAACCGGTGCAGCCGCCGCCTCAATCACCCGAATTGACATTTGTGGATGTAACCCAGCCGACCACCGAGGCGCCGAAGAATGCCAAATATTATTCCAACCAGAATTCGCGCGCAGCCAATCCCGAGGCAAATCGCGACACACCGGTTCCGCAAATCCAGGGCACGCAGACCGACGTCGCGAAAACCGAAGACGCCCCACGCCCGGATTTTTCCAAACTTCAACCCGCCATGCAGCCATCCCGGGAAGAACTGGCGTCGCGGCAGGAAAATGCGGGCGATTTGACGCTCGGCAATCCATCCGACACCCGGCCGGCGGAACCACCGCGTCCCCGCACGCTCAAGCAGGCGCTTGCCCAGCAAAAACAACTGCCCGGCGTGAAGATGAAACAGGAGGGCGGCGTCCACCGCGAAGCGCTGGTGCCATCGCTGGATGTGAAAGCCACGCCGTTTGGCGCGTATGATGCTGCCTTCATCCAGGCCGTGACGCAGCGCTGGTACGATTTGCTGGACAGCCGGCAATTCGCCCGGGACCGCAGCGGCAAAGTGGTCCTGCGATTTCACTTGAATTACGATGGCCGCGTCTCCGATATGGTGGTCATGCAAGATACCGTCGGGGATTTGTTGGGCTATGTTTGCCAGAAAGCGGTGATGGATCCCGCACCCTACGCCCAGTGGCCGTCGGACATGCGGGCGATGGTGGGTCTGGATTATCGCGAAATTACCTTTACGTTTTATTATTATTGAGCCGTTCATCATCGCGGAAAAATTTTTATGGATGACATCGTTTACATTTTACTGGGACTGACTTCGGTCGTGGGACTGACGTTCATCGTCGAGCGCGCCCTGGCGTTGCGCTGGAACAAGGTCGTGCCGCCGGAGATCACCGCCGCCCTCACGGCCTGCCGAACCCGCGAGGATGCAAAAGCACTTGGCCATGTCTGCCAACGAAAACCATCGCCGCTCGGGCGATTGCTGCTGCTTGCCTCCGAGCATCTGGACTGGCCGAAAGCGGACAACGTGGATGCGCTGCAAACCGCCGCGCGCCATGAAATCATCCGGCTCGAACGCGGCCTCGTCGTGCTCGAAATCATCGTCGGCATCGCGCCCTTGCTCGGACTGGTCGGCACCATCGCGGGCATGATGACTCTGTTCGGTGACATTGGTATTTCCGGTTTGAACGACGCCGCTCGGCTGGCCAAGGGCATTGCTTTGATCTTGAACGCGACGCTCATGGGCCTGCTCATCGCCATTCCGTCGCTGATTTTCTGGAGTTATTTCAGCAAAAAAGTCGAGGTGTTCGCCGTTGAGATGGAAGCGCTCTGCGATGATTTCGTCCGGCGTCAGTATTCGGAGCCGGCACCGGGCGACCCGCAACCGGAAGCCAGCGCCCTGGTTTCGGAAACGCAGTATGTCGCCAACGCCAAGTCCCGGAAACCGGGAGTGAAATCCCAGGTGTCCGATCCCGGTTAACATGCGCTTCCTTGTCCGCAAACGCCGCACCACGCCCGCCGTCATCATCGTCGCGTTGATTGATGTGCTCATCGTGCTGCTGATTTTCCTGCTGGTGACGACCACGTTCAAGCAGCAGGCGGCGTTGAAACTGCAGTTGCCTGAATCCTCGCAGGCCAAGAAGGCCGGCGCGAATGAGAATCCGCCGTTCGTGGTGAGCATTGACTCCAACGGGATATATTACCTGGAAAAATTGCCGGTGACGTTCGAGCAGTTGCAGAACCAACTGGTCGCACGGGCGGCGAGAAATCCGCAACTCGTCCTCGCCATCAACGCCGACGAAAAGGCGCCGTGGGGAAAAGTGGTGCAAGTGCGCGACGCCGCCGCCAAGGCGAACGTCAAAAACCTCGTCGCTTATACCAGGGAAACGGCCAAACCGTAAGCTGTTGTAGCATCCGCCTCCGGCGGGTTCAATTCGGCGTCCCGCCGAATTGCGAACGGTGAGTGGTATGAAACGGTGGAGCGTGTCGTAAGACAAGTTGCTTCCCCACCCTTCGCGTTTCGGGCGCGACGCCCGATACTACCCGCGGGACGCGGGTGCTACCGCACAAACTTCTTCGGGCCTTTGCGTTGAAATTACTTCAGCAGTTCTTCCGCGATCAGCACCGCGTTGAGCGCCGCGCCGCGAAGCAACTGATCGCCGCTCACCCAGAAACACAACCCGTTGTCCAATGCGCAATCCTTGCGGACGCGACCGACTTCACAGTTGTATTTCTCCGAGGTAAACAGCGGCATCGGATACTTTTTGTTCTCCGGCTCGTCTACCAGATCGAGTCCCGGCGCTTTCTTCAGCACGGCACGCGCGGCGTCCACGCTCACCGGCTTTTCAAATTCCGCACTCACGGCGATGGAATGTGAACGATAAACCGGCACGCGCACGCAGGTGACACTCGCCCGAAAGCTCGGATGGTGCATAATTTTGCGGCCTTCGTTTTCCATCTTCATTTCTTCCTTGGTGTAGCCGGTCGGCAAAAAGATGTCCACCTGCGGCAACACATTGAAGGCGATTTGGTGCGGAAACGCCTCCTTGGTCACCGGTTTGCCGGAAACAATCTCGCCGACCTGCCGTTTCAATTCTTCCATCGCCTTTGCGCCGGCGCCGCTGACGGCCTGGTAGCTGGAGGCGAAAATGCGTTTGCAGCCGAACGCGGCATGCAACGGATACAGTGCCATCAATGCGATGGCGGTCGTGCAATTCGGGTTGGCGATGATGCCCTTGTGCCACTTCACGTCCGCGGAGTTAATTTCGGGAATCACCAGCGGCACGGCGGTGTCCTGCCGAAAGGCGCTGGAATTGTCCACCACCACGCAGCCGGCCTTCGCCGCGATCGGTGCAAATTCCTTGGAAATGCCCCCGCCCGCGCTGAACAGCGCAATGTCAATGCCGGCGAAGGAATCCTTCTTCAATTCCTTCACCGTGATGTCCTGGCCGCGAAATTTGAGCTTTTTGCCGGCGGAACGCGCCGAGGCGAGCAACGTCAGTTGGCCCACCGGAAAATTTCTCTTTTCCAGCGTCTTGATCATTTCGATGCCGACGGCGCCGGTCGCGCCGACTACGGCCACATGCGGGTTTGGGTTCATAAAAAGGCCGTGAATTATAGCAAACGCAAGCGGCATGTCAACGCAGTGACAACAAGTTGTGGACAACTGTGCATAAATTTCTTCGCTTTCTGATTGACCAACGCCACCGCTTATGACGGAATGATAGCCTAGTCTATTCAAATGCCGAAAGTCTCAGTCAGAAACGGGAACGGCTCGCGGATGGCGAGCACGACAAAATACGACGCGCATCACAAGGTGCTGTCGCAAACCTACGGCGCGTTCGCCGATTTGCGCCGGGAACTTTCTGATTCGAAGGCGACGGTCAACGAGCGTGAGGACATCCTGCGCGGCTTCGCGGCCTGCCCCGATTCGCAGCGTTCGTGGCTGCTGCTCGAGGATTACTTCGAGAAACTCTCGCTGTCGCGCAAGGATTTCCCCGACACAAACTGGTGGCCGCGTCTGCTGAACGCCCAGGGCAAGACGCGCCTGGAAGAACTCGCCTTCCTGTTCCTGCGGGCCAAGCGCTCCGTGCCGCCCGAATTGCAACCGCACGCCAGCCTCGACCGTTTTACCCAGGCCGAGGAGGCCGAACAGGAACGAAAGCTCGTGCAGGAACTGGAAAACTGGCTGTCGCCGCCCGCCCTGCCGCTGCTCGACACGCCGCGCGCAGTCCTGCGCGTCGTCTGCCGCCTGCAATCGGACGAGGAGGAGCCATCGCGTTATCGCCTGGCTGTGCAATTCCTGCTGTCACGCCCGCGCACCGGCGAGAAAGCCCGCACGCTCCGCGAAATGATTGACCTCGTTGTCCGCGCCACCCACGAGCAGGAGTTGTTTCCGCCGGCCGACTGGGAATTCATACAGTGGATTGCCGATACGCAACGCAATCCCGCCCTGCGGGACGCGGACACGCTCGTTTTGTCCGACGCCGAATTGCTCCAATGGTTGACACGCTGGGGCCACACGACCCGCCTGGAATGTGACGGCCGGCCGCTGCAATTCCACGGACAGGTTGCCGTGCTCTCGCCCCATCTCGAAAACGGCGACAAGGAACTTTCGTTCACCCACTACATCGTTTTACCTGACGGCAAAAACCAGTCCGTGGCGGAAGTGAAATTTTTCAACCGCCAGCCGCCGCTGGCACTGGTCAACGACACGTTTTATCTGTTGCGCAATGCCCCGCCGCCGTCGGTGTTGAAATACCTGGCCGGCAAACCGTCTGTGCCCGTCCGCAAACTCAGCCATCGGCTGCTGCTGCACCTGCGCCGGACCCAGTCGAATCACGGCGTCAACTGGGAGCAGCTTTGCGTCACGCACAAGGCCGCGCCGCAATTTGTCTTCGAGTTGCTGGACGACACCGTGCACCTGCGGCTGCTCGCCAAAAGCCAGCGCGACCAGAGCGTCTGGTTCTGGAACGGCCACGAATGGGTGGCCAACGAAACCAAAAAACGGCCCGCCGACAAACCGGAGATTCTCGACGACCCGCGCCTGGAACCGGCCACGCAATGGCTCCGCAAACTGGACTGGTTCACCTCTGAACCCGGCCTGTGGATTGGTGACGCGAATGAAAATTTCCTCGGTTCCCTGGCCGGCGCCTGGGCGGAGCGCCCTCAGGAAGCCGAGTTTCTCGGCAACCCGGCGTTTCACCGTCTGTTCCTGCAACCGCGCCAGCTCAAACCGCGTCTCGTCGTCAAAGGCAGCGGCATTGATTGGCTGGCCGTCTCCGCCGAATGGGAAGCGGAAGGACTCAAGCTCAGCAAGGCGGACCTCGAACGCCTCGCCAGCGCGACGGGTCGTTTCGTCAAGCTGCCGAATTCCGGCTGGGTGGAACTCGACACCGGCGCCGTGCAAAACGCGCACGAAGCCATGGCCGACATGGGTGTGGATGGACTGATCGCCGTGCCCCAAAAGGTCGGCCTGGAACACGTCGCGCATCTGGACGAGGACGGCTTCGCGCGGTTTGCCGATTCACCCGAAGCCAAGGCATTGCGCGGGCACATCCGCGATTTCAAGGGCGTGCCATCAATAGATCTGCCCAAGGGTCTGAAAGCAGATATGCGTCCGTATCAAAAGGACGGTTTCGATTTCCTCGCGCACCTGACGAGGATCAAGCTGGGCGGGATTCTGGCCGACGACATGGGGCTGGGCAAAACGCTGCAAACGCTCGCCTGGTTGGGGTGGCTCAAAGAACGCAACACGAAGAATCCCAAGCCGTCGCTCGTCATCTGTCCGGCGTCCGTGCTGCACAACTGGCGGCGGGAGGCGAACCGGTTCACGCCCAACCTGAAGGTGCTGGTCCTCGAAAGTGGCGCCGCCCGGCACAACCTGCGCAAACAGATTCCGCAGCACGATGTGATCGTGACGAACTATGCCCTGCTCCGCCGCGATTTGGAGGAATTGCAAAAATTTGCGTTTCGCGCAGCGATTCTGGACGAGGCGCAATTCATCAAAAACCCCGGCGCACAGGTCACCCAATCGGTCAAGCAACTCAAGTCCGAGTGCCGCCTCGCGCTCACGGGCACGCCGCTGGAAAACCGGCTGCTCGATTTGTGGAGCATTGTGGATTTCATCCAGCCCGGTTACCTCGGCAATCAGGAACAATTTATCGAGACCTACGAACCGCGCCTGCGCGCCGGCGAAGAGGCCGTTCAGACAGCGGAGGCGCGCGGTGAAAAAACCGAGTCCGCCCAGCGTATTGCGCGCCGACGGCTCTCCGCCAAATTGCGGCCGTTGTTGCTGCGCCGCTTGAAAAAGCACGTCGCCAAGGACCTGCCCGACCGCATCGAGGAACGGCGCGATTGCCCGCTCGGCGACGAGCAACGGAAACTTTACCTGGCCGAACTCCGCCGCAGCCGTGACCAGATCATGCACGCCGTCGCCGAACAGGGCCTCAATAAGAGCAAGATGCACGTGCTGGCCGCGCTCACGCGGTTGCGCCAGATTTGCTGCCACCCGCAATTGGTCGGCAGTGACACCGCGTCCGGCAAGACCGAGACGCTGTTTGAATTGCTCGACCCGCTGGTTTCCGAAGGCGAAAAGGTTCTGGTGTTCAGTCAGTTCGTCCAGATGCTGCACCTGCTGGAAAAGGAATGCCGTGGCCGGCAGATCAAAACCCACATTCTTACCGGCCAGACCAAGGACCGGCAACAGGTCGTCAGCGCGTTCCAGAGCGACACGTCCGCGGGTGTGTTTTTGCTGAGTCTGCGCGCGGCGGGCACAGGTTTGAATCTGACCAACGCCAGTTACGTGGTGCTGTACGACCCGTGGTGGAACCCCGCCGTCGAGGCGCAGGCCATTGACCGCTCGCATCGCATCGGCCAGACGCAGACCGTGAACGCCTACCGGCTGATTGCGCCCGGTACCGTCGAGGAAAAAATCTGGGAACTGCAACAGAACAAGGCGCAAACCATTGCCGACGTGCTCGGCGAGGAAGGTTTCGCCCGCAGCCTGACGGCGACGGATTTGGAATATCTGTTCGCGGAAGATTGAGCCGGTGCGAAAGCAGAATTAAATGCGTTTCATCGTCCAGTTGCCGCCGTGGTATTGCGATTCCGCTCCCCGACCAGAAATGCGATCAACGCGGAAATGGCGCCGGCGACCGAGGCCAGAAAGATTCCCACGATTGCTCCCAAGGTGATGTTCAACGGCTTGTTGGGCCTCACCGGCCAATTACCCGGTTGAGCCAGCCTCACAACTTCCACCGGTCCGAGCGTTGGAATCTGGACGTCTATTTTTTCAGCCTCAATTTTGGTGGCAAGCAACTTGTGGAATTCCAGTCTTTGCTCCAGTTCACGCTTCTTGTCCCAATAGGGTTGCGCTTGCGGTGATTGAGGGTCGGTCATACCACTGCCAATCTTGAACTGTTGACGCAGGGACTCCAAGTCGGCTTGCGCTTGTCGGATTGACGTTTCGTCCTGCTGATATTGGTTCTGCAACATTTGGATGCCCCTGGCCGTGGCTTCGTTATGAACTTGGACGCGATAATCCCGATAGGATTGGACAATGGCATTGGCGATTTGTGCGGCCTCGTTTTTGTCTTCGCTATAAACCGTGATTTCGATGAGCCTGGTGTTCCGGATGGTGTCGAGGGACAGGCGTTGTTTGAGCATCTTCATGGTAGTGGCCGTGTCCAGCGGCACCCCGCCGTTGTATCTTTTGCCCCAGTCACCATTCAAATTCAGCTGATTGATAACTTTGCTGAGCACTATCGGGTCCTGGATGATTTCAAATGTGGTCTGGATAAAATACGGATCGTAGGTTGGGGCGGTTTCGGAGGGCGATGCGCCACCGAAGAGGTTCTCCTGTTCCGGTTCCACCTTGAGACGTGCGGTGCTCGCATAGCTTTCCGGCAAGAGGAATGTGATAACCACGCTGGCCGTTAGGACCAAAACCAACACCGTCACAAACACCGCGAGAAACGTGAACAGCGGCGCCAGGCGTGGACGAAAAAGTGCGGCCATTTTGTCGAACATAGATTTCCTTTCGTTCAGTGCGGAGAAACGCTCCACGATTGAGGATTGGATCAAATCCGGCAGTACGCGCAGCCAGAGCCGGATCAACCCCCAGTGTCGTGCTTCCCTCCACGCGTCGCGACACTGGTCGCGGAACACCTGCGACATCGCCGGTCCATATTCCTCGCGATGCGACTTGGGATAAGCAACCAGCAACCATTTGTAGGTTTTTTGCGAACGCAGCAAGGTCTTGTTATCGATGGGAAGGGACATTTTCAAACTCCCGTGGATGCAGCCTGGAGCGACCCGCCCAGCAGCCGCTTTCCCCGAGCCAGCTTAACGATCCCAGCATAGCGCCGGGCTTCGGCCTTGACTACTTGCTCGCCGACTCCGGTCAGGCGGTAATAGCGGCGGCGTTCATCGTCCAACCCGGGGTCGGGGCGCTCATCCGACTCCTCAATCAGCCGGACTTCCAGCAAACGCTTGATCGTCCCGTACAAAGTGCCCGGACCCATTTTGATCCGGCACTCGGTACTTTCGGCCACCTCCTGCATGATGGCATAACCGTGACGTTCGCCACCGGCGAGCGCCAGCAACACATGAAACACCGCCGGGGTCAGCGGAAGCAGTTTTTCCGGGTCAATCTGGTTTGTGGTCATATATCCGTTTTATCATCCGTAATGGATATATCTGTTACGGATATAATTGTCAAGTCTTTTTCCGCAGAAGCAACTGATTATCTATCCGATTGGTGCGGAGCGTTTTCCAGCCACCTAACCACTTCAACCTGGAACATCTATTCGCGGCGCTCGTAGTCTCTTACTGCAACCGCAGCGGCAGTTGGAAGACGTAGCCGTAGAGTTCGGACAGCGTTCCGCCCGTGTGCTGGTTGTGCAAATCCTGGCCAAAGGCGAACGTCGCGGCGGGCGCAAAGGCGCGGATCGTCAGGCAGTAGGTGTTGTTGACCATGATGCCAAGCAATTCACCGGTGCGGCTGAAAACCAGGTCGCCGCGCGACGGATTAAATTTGCCGAACAATCCCTTCAACAAGCTGCGGTCCAGCTTCACATATTGCGGCGTGTTCATTTCAATCTGAAAATTGCATTGGCCGTAGTATTCCTCGGTGGCGCCGACGAGCACGGCGTCCTGGAATTTGTACGGGTCGGACGAGAGGCGATAAACCCTGCAACCCAATTTCTGCGCGTCCGCCCGTGTCACCGGCATCATCACGGCGCGCGGATCCTGGGCGTCAAAGGACATTGACCGCAGCGACACCTGTCTTCCGCCCCAGCTCAGTGTGCCCGCCAATTTGTCCCAGTCGGTGCCCGGATCCCACAAAGTCACCGGCGTGTCCTGCACGTGGCACAGGGCAAAATAGTTCGTCCCGTCGGTGACGAGCACGGTGGCGGTTTGTTTGTCCTTGGCGGTGTCCATGGTAAACATGCTGGTGCGCCACGCTGAAATGCCGGCTTCAACCCGATTGGAAATGAAGTCGCTGAAAATGGTGTTCGGCGCCAGGGCGGTGTTCGCCCGGATTTCCTGCGCCAACTGGCCGGAATTGGTCGCCAGCGACTTGACGCCTTCGGCCAGCCGGGCATTTTCCGCCTGCTGGACCTGGACTTCCTGCTGCATAAGGGTGGCGCGTTCGGCGGCGGCATGCGCTTCCACCTCGGCCAACTGGAGCTGGTTGGACAGTTGCTGTTTCTCGGCCTGGGCGAGCTGGCTCGTCTGCGTCAGCTTATCCAACTGCAACCGCAGCGCAGCGACCTGATCGGCTTGCCGTTGCGCCTCGGCTTCGGTTGCCGTCAATTTCTGCCGGGCCTGTTCGGCATTGTTCTGCAATTGCCGGTTCAGGTTCTCGATGTTGGCCTGCTCGGTGGCGACCCGCTGTTGCAACTGCTGGTTTTCCTGCTCGCGCTGACCCGTCGCGTTGCGGGCCTGCGCCAGTTGCTGTTGCAATTGCTCGCGATTTTTCTGTTCCTCGGCCAGCGCCTGTTTCATCACCGAGGTCAGGTCAGTGTCCGGGTTCGCGACGGGATTGGGCGTAACCACGACCTTCGTCGGTGGCCGCGATTTCTCGTCGGCCATGTGGTTGATGTCCGTCGAAAACGTCAACAGACTCAACAACAGAAAATCGCAGATGACAATGAGTATGCTGCGGTTCATGACTGGTAGGCAGGGGTTGACGCGGTCGCCGGCGGAACATAGCCCGGGTCGGCGGCCGGAGTGCCTGCTTCGGCTTCCAGCAATAATTTCCGGCGTGCCGGGCGCAGGTGGAAAATCTTGAAGATGACCACGAAGATGATGCCGAATGACGTGGAGGAATACGCCGCCATCAGGCTGAATTTCACCAGCCCCATTGAGGCGATAATCAGCGAAATGATGGTGCCGACGAAGCCGAGGTAAAGGCCGGCGTCGAACAGGTGGTCTTCATTTTCCAGCAGTCTGAGCTTCATGCGCGGCGGGATCTGCTGCCGGCGGATTTCCGCCAGCTTGACGAGGCACGAAATGTAAAGCAGCGCCTGCAACACGAAAAACAGCAGCAGGGTTAACAGGATGATTGGGTTCATAATGGTTTGTTGGATGCCGGCAATCCCCGCGGGGACCACGCCGCCCGTCGTGAGCGGCATTAGTCGAAAGGAGAACTCCCCTTTCTGGCTCTCCTGGGCGAGAAACGGCTCGCTCAGGAGCAGGACCACGAACAGGAACCCCAGCGAAAATAAAAACTCCCGGAACAGATGGAAGCCGCGCACCTGCAACGGACGCTCCAGCGGTGAAACGGCGGGACGCGCAAAGTGCATGGCCGCCGCCAGCAAAAATCCGGCGAGCAGATAAGCCAGCCATTTGGCCGCGAGCGCCAGTTGCGGCTGTTGCCAGCCATAATCCGCCGCGCGATAAAAAAGATTGCCCACGGGTTCAAACGCGGTGACGCGCCGTTCCCAATCCGGCCGGTAAAAGCGCTGGCCGCGCTGCGCCAGTTCACCCACTCCGGCCCCGCCATAAGCCAGGCCGGCGCCGAGGTCCATCAAGCCGGTCTGACTGAATTTGGCGAGGTATCCGGCCACCGCCGCGGGTTTGCCCGATAATTCGACCACGGCAAAGAGCACGGGCAATTGCGTTCCGGCGTTGCGGGCCTGGCCGGCGAGTTGATGGAGCGTTCCGGTGTCCGGGATTTGCGCCACGAACGCCACGAGCTGGTCCCAATTGAACCGTTCGCCCAGCGACAGGAAATCCATCAGCACCTCCTCCAGCGGCCGGGTATCGCCGCCCTGATTGGCCTGCCCGGCCAAAGTGGCAATGCGGCGGTTTAAACTGGTGGTCAAATGCCCGTTATCGGATAACAGTCCGCAAACCGATACCGCCGCGTCGAAAGCCTGTCCCGAAGCCGACGATGAAGGTGGCAAAAGAACAGTTTTGGTCAGGGAACGGCTCTGCATCAATTCCTGCGCCGCTGACGATGATGAATGGCTTAAAGCAGCGAGCGCCGCTTCACGATTTTCCTGCCGGACGATGAAATCGGTAAAAGGCTCCGTACCGGCTTTCGACGCCGGGATGTTGCCGGCAAAAAGACTTTTCACGTGTACGTCAGCTCCCCATGTCAACGCCGCCGGATTTTGCCGCGCCTGGCTGGCAATCAACTGGTTGAGCCGGTCCCAGCCCGGAAATGCCTCCAACCGCGCCGCCTGCATGAGCATCTGGGCCGTGCCCAACTTCTGTTCACCCGCCAGTGCCTTTCCCTCTTCCAGCAGCGCGGGACCGTTCTGGCCGGCCTTTTGGAGGATGCTGGCGTCCACCGCCCGCAAGTGCATCGGCACCAGCAGACCGCAGGCCAGCAATGCCAACCCAAGGGCGGCGCAAAATAAAAACCATAGCCATCGCATCTTTATGATTTCTCCTGAAAAATCCTTGTTGTTGTGCATTAGACCGGGTGCCGGCAACTGCCGTTCAAAGCAAAAAGACTGCCAAATTGCCCGCGTCTCCTGCCCTTCACTCGTACCGCAGCGAATCGATGGGGTCCAGATTCGCCGCTTTATAGGCCGGATAGGTCCCGAAAACGATTCCGACGATGGAGCAAATCAGCAGGCCGAGCACAATCCAGTCAATCGGAATGGCCGGCGGCACTTTCATGAACCAGGCAAGGACGTTGCCGCCGAGAATGCCCAAGACCACGCCGATCACACCGCCGATTTCACAGAGCACCACCGCTTCCATGATAAATTGTCCCATGATGTTCCGGCGTTTGGCGCCGACGGCCCGGCGGACGCCGATTTCGCGCGTCCGCTCCGTCACCGAAACCAGCATGATGTTCATGATGCCGACGCCAGCGGCGATGAGGGCAATGGAACTGACCACCGTCACGCCGATGCGCACGGCGCGGGTGAACGTGTCGAATTGCGCGATTAACGAGTCGTTGGAGAACAACTCAAAGTCATCCGGGTCGCCCGGCCGCACCTTGCGGGTTGCGCGCAGGATGCTGCGCGCCTGCTCCTCGCAATCGGCGTAACTGGCCGCGCTGCGCGCCTGGACCAGGATGCTCAGACCGGTCCAGCGCAGGCCGTAACGGTCGAGCGCCGTGGTGAGGGGCACGATGGCAAAATTGTCCTGGTTGCCGCCCAGCGAAGCGCCTTTGGACGCCAGGACGCCGACGACGGCGTAGGGAATGCCGTTGATTTTGAGTTCTTCACCAACGGCTGAACCGAAGGGGAAAACGGTTTTAGCCAGGGCGCTGCCCAGCACGCAGACGTCACGGGCATCGTCAACGTCGCTATCTACCAAAATGCGGCCCTCCTCTGGAATCCAGTTGTGCGCAAGGAAACTGCCGGGCGTTTCGCCGAACATCTGCACGGTGGGCGCGGTTTTGGTGTAGCGGGTCTGAATGCCGCCGCTCCAAAACTGGCCTTCGATGCCGACGGCGGCGGCGAGCGTGGCCTTTTCCTCAACCGTTTGGCCCTGTTCGATGGTAATGTCCTTGCGCCGCCAGTATTTTTCCCAGTCAGACCGGTCGCCGAACTGGACTTCCGGCCATTTCTGGATGGCGAACGTCGAGCCCCCCAACTGGCTCAGGTTCGATTCGACGTCCCGCTCCAGCACCCGCATGGCGGTCATGACGACGATGATGGAAAACACACCGATCAACACGCCGAGGAGCGTGAGCGCCGAGCGCAGCTTGTGCACCATGAGCGCATTGAGCGCCATGGTGAAGCTTTCCTGAATCTCTCCCAACAGCAGGCTAATTCGTTTGGCGGGCATAAAACGTGATGCGTGAAACGGGATCAAGGCGTAGGGGTGTTTTGTAACAGCGACAACAGATCAATCGGATCGGAGGAATTCTCCGGTGTGAAGCCGTTCGATGCCGCCTGATACGGCAGGCCGTCTTCGTGCAGAACCAAACCTCGCTGATCTGGCACCATCGCGAGCAGCAGCCGAATGATTTGAGTCACCAGCCGAATGCGATGTTTGGCGACGGTTTCGCCAAGCACATGCCGACCTTTGTAAAACCAGCCCCGACTTTCGCGTGCGGAGCCAAGGCCATACTCATAAAACCGGGCACGATCTTTACCGCTGCCGCGGGAATATCCCTCTGAAATGTTGGCGGCGATCGAACCCAATGCGCGGTAAAGTTGGTCGGATAGACCAATCGTTCGCTTGTCTTGCATCAGTTTTGTCGCATCATGCCAGCCAAGGTCAGCCAGAAACAAAGCCAGACGATAAGCTTCCATTTTCCACAACGAGTCTCCGGTTATTTCCACCGGAACTGACTTGATCCAATCTTGATAATTCATAACTCGACGCCGCGCTTTCCCACGTTTCACACATCACGTTTCACTCCTCATTCACTCCTCAACGCTTCCACCGGGTCCATGCGCGCCGCGCGCCAGGCCGGCAGGAAACCGGAAATCACCCCTGTCAACAGGGAGACGAACAGGGACATGGCGACAATGGCTATCGACAGGGACGCCGGGAACAGCCATTCCGAAACCGCCAACGACACCAGCCAGGCGATGCCCAGGCCGATCAGGCCGCCCAGCAGGCAAATGCCGGCGGACTCGATCAGAAATTGCAGCAGAATGTTCCGGCGTTTGGCGCCAATCGCCTTGCGCACACCAATCTCACGCGTCCGCTCGACCACGGAAACGAACATGATGTTCATGATGCCGATGCCGCCAACGAACAGCGCCAGACTGGTGACGAACAGACCGATCACCGCAATCGTCGCAGTCTGCGAATGAAACCATTTGACGATCTCGTCCTGCTGGTTGATGGAGAAATTATCGGGCTGGTTTGGCCGCAGATGACGGATCCGGCGCATCACCTGGCGCAATTCCTCCTGGGCTTCATCCAGACGGGCCAGACCTCCGACTTTCACCTGAATATCTATGCCGGGATTTCTTTCCACCAAACCGATATACTGCCTCAGGGGAATGACCACCCGGTTATCGAGGCTGTAGCCGAACATGGTCCCCTGTTTCCCCAGCACCCCGACCACCAGAAAAGATTGGTCTTCAATTTTGATGCGTTCACCCAGCGGCGGATCGGCGCGAAAGAGATTGGTGGCGACGTCATTGCCAATGACACAGGTTGGCTGGCCGCCCCGGGCGTCCGCCGCGGTCAGAAACCGGCCCTGCGCCACGTCCACTCCGCTGGTTTGCAGATAGGCTTCGGTGGTGCCAACGATATCCACGCTGCTGGCACTGCGATTTTTGTATTTTACCGAATCCTCGTTGTCCGCGGTCGGCGCGACGGCGTCGGCAAACGCCAGTTGTTGGGACAGAGCGTCCGATTCCGCGAGCGTGATCTTGGGGCGCTTGCGCATGCTTACCCAGTCTTCATAGGTGTTGTTGAACCACTTGAAACGTGAGACGTAGAACACATCCGCACCGAGCGCGGAAACGTTTTTAATGAACGCCTGATTCAAGCCATTGATGGCTGCACCCATGAGCGTGACGGTAAGGACACCTATGACAATACCCAACGTGGCCAACACCGAGCGCATTTTGTTGGCGCGCAGCGCATTCCAGGAAATGCCCAGACTTTCGCTGATTTCGGCCAGGATCTTCATGGCCGGTCGAGGGTCGAGGGTCGAGGGTCAAGGGTCGGATTGGGGTTGCCTTCGACTTTCGAGTCTCGTCCTTCGACTTGTTTTTCGTCACTGGCAACCAATCCGTCGCGGAGCCGGATGATCCGGCGGGCGTGTTTGGCAATGTCCTCTTCGTGCGTCACGACAATGATAGTGTTGCCTTTCCGGGAAAGGTCGTTAAACAACGCCATGATTTCCGCGCCGGTCCTGGAATCCAGATTGCCCGTTGGTTCGTCGGCCAGCAGCAACGAGGGCTTGTTGACCAGGGCGCGGGCGACCGCCACGCGCTGGCGCTGGCCGCCGGAAAGCTCATTGGGTTTGTGATGAATGCGGTCCGTCAGACCGACCTGCGCCAACGCTTCCAAGGCCAGGTGGCGGCGTTCCTCGGCGGAAACCCCCGCGTAAATCAACGGCAACTCGACGTTGTGCAACGCATTCGAACGCGCCAACAGATTGAAGGTCTGGAACACGAAACCGATCTCGCGATTGCGAATCTCCGCGAGCTGGTTGTCGTCCATTTCGCTGATGCTGACACCATTCAAACCATAATGACCGGCGCTGGGCGTGTCGAGGCAACCGATCAGGTTCATCAACGTGGATTTGCCGGAGCCGGACGGCCCCATGATGGCCACGTACTCGCCGCGCTGGATTTCCAATGACACGTCGCGCAGGGCGTGGACGGTTTCCGCGCCCATTTGGTAACGGCGGGAAATGTTCTGAAGATGGATCAGGCTCATCGCAAGCGGGGCATTGGGTAAATGGATTGGTGGATTGGTGGATTATTGGGTGGCCGAATCGTGCCCCAAATCCATTTATCCAACAATCCATTCATCCAATAATCCAATTCGCTTAATCCCTTCATCCGGTTAATCATTTCTTTTCCGCTTCAGCCGGGCCGACGCGGATTTTTGAGTCGTCCTGCAGATCGCGGCCCACCGCGCGGTAACCGCCGGAGACAATCTCTTCTCCGTTGGTAAGGCCGTCAGTGATCTCCCAGTAGTTGTCGTCGCAAATGCCGATTTTCACCGGCACGGTCTTTACGTGGTCGCCTGCCACTACAAAGACGACATCCGTCGGTTTGGAGGAATCCTTGTTCTTCAGGATGGAGGCCAGGGCGTTGGTGCCGGCGGCCGCGTTCGTGTCCGAAGCGGCAGAAACGACGGCATTCGTCTGGCCTTTTTTTGGCGGATCAGTTTTCACCACTGGCTTCATGGGACGGGTGGTGACACTGGCCAGGGGAACCGTCAAGGCGTTGGTGCGATACTCGGTTTCAATTTCCGCGGTCACCGACATGCCGGGCCGGAAGGCCGGTTCCTTATCGCTGACACGAATGCGGACTTCAAACTGGGTGGCCTGTTGGGATTGGCTGCCGCCGCCGCCACCGCCACCGAGCGCACTGCTTAAACCCGAACCCAGGGCGGAGTTGGCAACGGCAGTAACCACGCCGGTGAATTTGCGGTCCTTGAAGGCATCCACTTCCAATCTGGCCTTCTCGCCGGGCGCGATGCCTACCACGTCTATTTCCCCCACGTCCACCCGCGCCTCAATCCGATTCAAGTCCGAGACGGTCATGATGGAAGTGCCCATGTTGTAAGTGGTGCCCAACACACGCTCGCCCACCTCGGCATTCAAGTCGGTGATGGTACCGGTCAGGGGTGAGCTGATGGTGGTTCTGGACAATTGTTCCTCCGCGTTATCCACTTGCGCCTTGGCGACGTTAACCTGGTCATCGGCGCTGTCCAGTTGCGCCCTGGCCACGTCGCGCGCGGCTTTGAATCCGACGAAATCCGACTCGGAAAGCAATTTGCTGCTGAACAAAGTCTGATTGCGCCGGTAGTCAGCCTCGGCCTTTTCCAGGTTGGCGGCCGCCGAGGCTTTGGTGGCCAGCGCGGATTCGTAACCTGCCTTGGCCTGATTGACCGCCGCAATATAGACGTCCGGGTTGATTTTCACGAGCAAATCGCCCTTTTTAACCTGCTGGCCTTCTTTGACCGGCAGCTCAATGATCTCGCCGTTGACCTCCGGGCTGATGGTGACCTGCACGACTGGCTGAATTTGACCGTTGGCCACCACAATGTTGGTGAGGCTGTGGCGTGAAACCTTTTCCGTTTGCACCGTGATGACCGGGGCGCGCTTCTTGAAAACAGCCACCAGCACCAGCGCGATGAGGACCAGGCCAATGGCTGAAAAGATGATTATTTTCCTGCGTTTATTAGGTTTTGCCATAGTGTCAGATATAAAGACAAGATGAACGGAAATTAGTTTCGGGGAATTACAATTTATCGGTGTTTTTACAAGGTCCACTGCCCCAGCCCCACCGCGATCAACAACAACTCCGCCACCACCCAATAGGTAAAGACGACCGTCACGGCTTTGGACGTTGACACACCAGAAAGTTTGGCCAGCCCGACACCCAACACGGCGGTGTGCCAGCAGTAAACGATGTTCGCCGCGCCCAGCAGAAGGTGAGCGCGTTTGGTGGGATCAAAATCACTCACCAACAAGCCCAGGCTTGGCCCGCCATAAAGCCGGCCAAGAATCACCGCGAGCAGCGTCCCGACCATAATGCCCAAAACGAGAATGACCGACGCCAACCCGGCAACTTCCGCGACTTTCAGATAACCCAACCGCGCCTTGAGGAACCAGCGACCAAGCAGCCACAGCACCAAAGCCCACCAGAAAATCGAGACGAAACTGAATACAACCATGGCCACGCTGCCAAAAACCGCCAGCATCGTCGGTCCCATGAATTTCTCCATCACCTGCAACGCCTGGTCTTCCTGCGCCTGGGTCATCTTGCCCTGTTGCACCTGCTTGTCGAGCGCCTTGACCTGCTGGTCGTGAAGGGTCTGTTGAATCGCCGGCTGGGCGAACAGGATGCACACGGAAATCACGCCAATCACGGCGTAAATCAACACCGGCACCAGCCAGTTGGCGGCACGCGCAGGTGCAGCGGCTATTTCCTTGAAAACTTCTCCCGGCGCGGCAATGACGTTGAACAATTTTCCGGCCAGCGACGTCGCCGGTGTTTGCGGTGCGGCGGTTTGTGGTTCAGGGATGGGTGTGGTGGTTTCCATAATCGGTTAATTGGCTTAATCATTATTTAGGCAAAAATCAGCCGAAGTTACAAGAAATGTCGGTAATATTTTCATGGAGAAATCTCCACGCGGATGCCGGCGTTGCGGTCGGCGGGGGAATGAGCAAGCCAGACTTCGCAGCCCTTTCTACTGTGTTTCGTTTGAATTACGTTCACAACCGGCCAGATTGAATTTTTTTGCGGGCGCTTTGTCTTATTCTTTCGAGAGGAAAAGAGGAGGAGCATGAAGCCGATCATAACAACGTACCCGTATTTTCAAAATCGTCCGCGCGAAGTCAAAATAAAGGTGTCTGCTTCAAACCAACGCTCATTGAGCAAAGCGGACCCGTCGGGACAACCCACGGTGCCAAAAGTTCCCGAAACGGCACCTGGCCTTCATGGGGATGTAACGATTCCCATTCAATCTGTCGGGCATGGGAGTTAAGTTTATGCACAACGAGACTTTTATGGCGGAGGAGACGGAATCCATTGCGAAACTGCGGTTGTTTTCGCTGTACGTGGATTTTGCCGCGTCGGCGCGGGCCAAGTGGGTCAGCGGCACCATCACCAGGCTGGCCGGCCCAAAGTGGAAAACCTGCTGTGAAATGTGGAATCTCGATTCCTTCAAGGCCAGTCAACCGATAAGGAAAATAATGCTCCAGGAAGCGGCCAAGGCTGATGTGCTGGTCATCGCGCTCAGCTCCCTCGACCAGCGTGAACTGAAGCTGATGGAATGGCTGAATGCGCTGACGGGCAAGCAACCGGAGCCGCCGGTTTCCCGATTATTCATCGGCCTGCTGGGAGATGAAGCCCATGAGGCTGGCGAGCTTGACTGGACCGTGAAACAATTCATCGGGTGCGCTCAAAGGATGGGCAGGAATTTCATCTGGCACTGGATGGGACAGGAAGCCCTCAACGACATTACCTGGTTGACTGACAACGTGAAGAAATTCCTGGCCCATAAACAGTCGCTGTCCAATATGGCCTGGCTGCAAGAGGCGACGGCGGGTGTTGACCAAATTCCACAGGCGTTTCGGCCGGCGGCCGATGCCGGGTAAAATATCAGGAGCTTGCGACTACAAGGCTGGGCAGCCTGATTCTAAACGGCAGCCGCAAGCCCTGATGCGCATGATAGCAGCAATTCTCCAGCCAACGCCGAAGCCTTCTCAGCCCGGCAAACCCATCTTTATCGCCACTTGAGCTGGCGGAAATCCAGGGCAAATCCAAAAAAATCATGGCCGAAAAATGGCGCACACGTCTCAAAAGACAAAACATTTTGCGCTTTCTGTGCCTTTTTGTGGCTACAGTTTTTGATGAATGACTCTAGACTTCGGCTTCGCGTCAAGTCGTGAAATCCGTGTCAAAAAATATGTGCTCAATCATCATCCACCACATTTACCGCCCAGACCGGATATGGCGTCTGCGGTCCTTTGGTCGCGTCCCACAAGATGCGATTGAACACGTCTTCCGGACACTGATCTTCCTTCTTGAGCGGAAGACGCCCGGAAACGTAGGCGTCTCTGCGCAGCCGTAAGTCGGAAATTTTCTTGGGTGCTGGATTCATTTGGTCGAGCGGCGTCTGGTTGGCCACGGCAATAAACGGCGTGAAATCCGCCGTATTGGTGAAGCAATCGAACATCGGCGTGGCCGTCGCGTCCATCTGGTTCATCGGTGGCAGACCGAGCATGAGTTCCATCGTGCGCAAAAAACTGGTCTGGTTATATTGCGTGCTGACCACGGCGCCGCGACGGGTGTAGGCGCTGGCCACATAAGCCGTCGTGCGATAGCCACTCACGTGGTCCCAGCCGTTCTGCGGGTCGTCTTCCACCGCAAAAATACAGGTGTCCTTCCAATACCGGCCGTGACTGAGGGCTTCGACCACCTGCCCCATCGCCAAATCGTTGTCCGCCACCTGCGCAGCGGGCGTGGGTGAACCGAACGCAGTGCCACTGGTGTGGTCGTTCGGCAGCCAGAGGATGACCAGATTCGGCAGATTATCCGCCACCTCAAATTGTTTCAGTTCTTTGATGAATTGCGCGGCGCGCCAGACATCCGGCACGTCCAAATCCCACCCGATCGTGTTCGTCACGATATACGGCCGCAATGCTTCGATGTCGGGTTCGCACGAATAGGCGATGACGTTCGAGCTGCCCAGAAAATCGCGGTAACAATCGAGAAAATTCGGTTCGCCTTTCCGCGTGGAATCCTTCCATTGTTTGCGGGCAGTGGTGAATTCGCCGAAATCACAAACCGTTTTGCCATGCGCGAGCGCGTCGTTCCAGATGAAACCCGCCGGCGAATACGCCAGCGCGTCACTGCCTGCCTCGCCAGAGCCGCCCGCCGGATAACTGCGCGGCCAGCCGGCGAATTCGCGCTCCACGTAATCCATGGCGATGCCCGTGTCGGTCCATTGATGACCATCCGCGCTCAAAATGCTGCAGCAATAGGTGTTGTCCAACAGCACGAAGTCGCGGACGAGCTGGTGCTGGTTGGGCGTGACGTTTTCGCCAAACACACATAAATTCGCGTCACCGTTGCCTTCCCGGATGTCGCCGAGGACCTGATCGTAGGAGCGGTTTTCCTTGATGATGTAAATGACGTGATGAAAAACGCTCGGCTCGCCGGCGCGTTCGGGCACGGGCCGCGCCGGCTGGTCCGCACGCGCCGGCAACGCAGCCTGCGCGAGCAATGGATAACGCAAATCAGCCAGCGCGGTTCGGGTGAACCTTGCCAGCGCCTTCTTCGACGGCACCGGCACGAGCGACAACGAACCGCTGAATTGACGCGTGTTGAACCCGACGCCATTGCCCAAGCACGATCTTGCTTGCTCCATTTCGGCGGGAAGGCTTTTCAGGTTCGCGACGTAAATTTCCTTCCGCTTCGCATCAGACGCGATGGAACCGGGGAACCAGCCGACGGGAATGAGGCCGAGTAATTTGGATTTGCCGGGTTTGAAACGGAAAACGCCAACGGCATTCTGCGTGCCGTTGCAGACGAACAATTTTTTGCCGGATTTGTCAAACGCCAGCGCGTTTGGCTGCGCGCCGAACAAATCCGCCGGATTTTGCCGCGCGCAAATGGTTTCGGCGATTTTGTCCGTGCACGTGGCAATCACGCTCAAGGTATCGCTGCCCGCGTTGGCCACAACGAGCCACCGGCCATCGGGCGACAACGCCAGGGCGCAGGCATGCATACCCGTCAGAAGTTCGGAGTTCGGAGTTCGGAGTTCGGAATTCAAATCAATCACCGAAACCGAGCCTTCGCTGGCAATGGAACGCGCATCCACGCGCGCCTTCATGCCGTCACCCGCCGGACCGGTCAGGCTGTCCGGGTCCGGCCGCCGACCACCCCAGTTGCTCACGTAAATTTTATTTTTGCAGAGGACCACATCGAAAGGTGCAACGCCCACATCCCAGGTCCGCAGAACTTTTCCCGTCACGGCCTCCAGTTCGATGAGGCGGTTGGCAAGGTTGCCCGCAACATAAAGTTTTTGGCCGTCCGGTGAAACGGCGATGCCGGCAGGGATTTCCGCCTGGCGCAACGGCGCGTTGGCCGGCGGCAGCGGAAGGGAATACAGCGGCGTGACTTCATGGTCTTTGCTGACGCTGAAAACCTTGATGTCGCCGTTGACGTTGGCCAGGTAAATGCGCGTGCCGTCGGGCGAAAAGACCAGGCCGGTGAAACTGAGCTTGGCCTTCTCGTTCGGTTGGAGAATGCTGCCGGAAACGGGTTCGGTCGGCGGAATTTTGTCGTCCGCGGGCAATCGCACGCGTTGCAGGATTGTTCCGGTTGCCGGATTAACCACGATCAATCTTTGAGTCAAACCGGCGGTTACAAGCCGTTGGCCGTCCGGACTCAGCGCGAGCGCATTCGGCCGTATGCCGGGAAGTTCGACCAGGGTTCCAGCGGGCGTGACAAGCTGGTTGACGGGTGTTTCGAAGCCGTTGGGGTTGTGGCCGACTGTTGCAGTGGTCGCGCCGAAATCACCGGCGAAACAATGAAGGCCCCACTCGGTCAGCGCAATGGTAACAAGGACGAACGATTTACCTTTCATTCAACAAGGATTGACGGAGATGATTGCCGACAGCAAGTCACGTTACGGTGAAATTTATCGGGATTGAGCAGGAGCCGACGTGAGGAGGCTCGAATTAGTTTAAATATCAGAGCCTCGTCACCTCGGCTCCTACAATCCATTACGCCGCGGCGGGATCCAGCCGTTTGTCCGGTGCAAGATAATTACGGACATAATCACTCACCGCGTCTTCGAGCGAGGTAACCGGCGTGTTGTAACCGGCGGCGCGCAACCGGCCCAGGTTCGCCTCCGTGAAATACTGGTATTTATCGCGGATGCTTTCGGGCATCTCGATGAAGTCGATTTTCGGCTCCCGTTTCAATGCGGTGAAAACCGCGCGCGCCAGATCCAGCCACGTCCGCGCCGCGCCGCTGCCGATGTTGAACAGGCCGCCGGCTTTTTCGTTGGCGGCCAGATGCAGCGTCATGGTGACGGCGTCCTTGACGTAAAGAAAATCGCGCTTCTGTTCGCCGTCGCGGTAATCCGGACGGTAGCTTTTGAAAAGCCGGATGACACCGGTTTCGCGCACCTGCCCGAAACTTTTGTGGACCACCGACCGCATGTCGCCTTTGTGATCTTCATTTGGCCCAAAAACATTGAAGTATTTCAGTCCGACGATGCGGTTCAAAAACCCGGCCCGTTTGGCATGCAAATCGAACAGGTGTTTTGAATAGCCGTACATGTTCAGCGGACGCAAGGTGTCGAGTTTGGAATCATCGTCTTCCATGCCCGCCGAGCCGTCACCGTAAGTCGCCGCGGAAGAGGCATACACAAAGCGCGTCTTTTGGCCGAGCGCCCACGCGGCCAGGTCCTTGGTGAATTCAAAATTGTTGTGGATGAGATAAGTCGCGTCGCGCTCGGTCGTGGAGGAACAAGCGCCAAGATGCAGGACCAGATTGAATTTCCCCAGCGCGCCATTTTGCAGTCGCGGCAGCAACTCGTCCGCCTCGATGTAATTGGCGAAGCGCAACGCCGTGAGATTGCGCCATTTCTCATCCGTGCCGAGGCGATCGCAGACGACGATGTGCTCGCAGCCGACGCGGTTCAGCGCCCAGACCAGCGCGCTGCCGATAAAACCGGCGCCGCCGGTGACCAGCACCCGCGCATTGGAGAAATCGTTTGGCTTCATGTTTACCCGCTGAACCTGGTGAGCATGGCGCGAAATGAAACGGAATTCAATCTCGCGCTGTCAGTTTTTCCAGAAACGGTAAAAGCGTTGCGGATAATTTGTGGATTCCGGGTCCCGGAAATAGAAAATGGCATTCGTCAGAGGAGTCCATTCGACCAGATTGGTTGACGTCTCAATTGGGTTTATCGAACCGACATCATCCGGCACGCGATAGCCAAACGAAGGATCAATTGCCAGCGGTGTTGTCAGAGGGGCTGATATATTCTGCCCCGAAAACATTGATGGCGATGGCGGTGGCACCGGATTTACAATTTGCATTTGCGACGAACTGTGTGTGTCATTTTGTTGAGTTGCCTCTTCGGCTGAATCAAAGGTCCAACTGATCAAGTCATGGTTCTGCCAATCCGCGCCCGAGGCCGCCGTGAAACCCACCCAGGCGCGGCCTTGATCCAGGTTCATAACCCTGGTCAGGTTGACCCTGACCGTCATCAGTGGATTTTGCAGATCATCCAAATAAACCTGCAAGCGGTCGGGGACGTAAACGATTCTTACCGAGTGGACCCGTCCATCCGAAAACACCACGCCTTTGACAACCGACGCAATGGAGTCGGCCGCCACATCCCAAAGTGGCGTTGTGGGCGAAGCAGCCGCCAGGACTCCGATTTCGTCAAAAGCTACAAAGGTGTGGTCCTGCCAATGGTAATCATCGAATTTTACCACCAGCAAATTGGTCAGGCCGCCGTAACCTATATTGCCTCCAGCAGCACCGAGCGCCGGTGCCGGATTCTGAATCACAAACGCCAGACCGTCCGCGCCGTAAACATATTTGTCCGTGATCCGGATTTGGAATGTCGTGTCAAAACCGTTTTCGACCGACTGCTTCGTGTCCAGCCATGCGCCGCCGCGGCCCTGTCCGCCAATGGCCGGAACAATCCTTAGCTTCCCTTCAACCGACCTGGCGTAACCCTGCAAGACCAGGCCGGCCGTCGAATCGAAATTGGCGTAAACTGTGCCTGCTGCAAGGGATTGATGACTCAGGAGCGTGATTCCAATCAGCACCATCAGTTCGAAACGGGCATTTGGCATCCGCCACATGGAATTCTTATGGGTTGCTGTTACTTCAACAATGGTCGGACGGATTTCGTTCAATAAAGCTCCCCGATTTTTGTCAGTTGCGAACGCCAACGCACCGGACTTGACGCGAATCGGCCGAAATTCAAACAAATGGTTTGAGACCGTTATCTATTGGTTCACATGCACCACGGTCGCGGGCGGAAAACCGTTGAAATACGTCGAGGAAGCGTGGCTGTAGGCGCCGATTTGTTCGCTGTAAAGCAGGTCGCCGATTTCCAGGTTGTCCGGCAGGTTTTCCGCCATGGACACGACATCCAGCGCGTCGCACGTCGGCCCGAACACGGAGCAGATTTGCGTCGGACCCGCTTTGAACGCCTTGAGGTGGTAATGGCAGTGGTCAAAGATGACGCCGGAAAAAGTGTGATAGACGCCGTCGTTGATGTAGTAGCGCAATTTGCCGTCGCGCACGGCCTTGCCGATGATCTTCGAGACGGCGGTCGCGGCGGTCGCGCAGAGAAAACGGCCCGGTTCGGCGAGAATCTGGATGTTTTTTGGAAACAACCGGTCCAGCTCGCGGTTGATGACCTTCGCCAGTTCACGAAACGGTTTGACCGTGGCGTCATAAGGGGCGGGAAAACCGCCACCGATGTCGAGCAGGTTCATCTTCGTGTAACCCCGGTCGCGCGCTTCCTTGAAAATGTTGGCGGAAAGATTGATGGCGGCGACGTAATTGTCAAAATTCGTCGTCTGGCTGCCGACATGAAAGCTGATGCCCTCGACGGTCAGGCCCACACGGCCGGCTTCGAGGATCATGTCCACCGCTTCGCCGGGTGACGCGCCGAATTTGGAGGAAAGTTCGACCATCGCGCCGGTATTCGGCACCATCAACCGCAGGGCCAGCCCGGCGTGCGGCGCATGCTTCTTGATTTTTTTGATTTCCTCGTAATTGTCGTAAGTGACCAGCGGCTTGTATTGGTCGAGCTGTTTCAAGGTTTCGATGGCCTTGATGGGATTGGCATAAATGATCTTGTCCCAAATCCAATCCTGCCGCTCCTTCGCCGGCAGCTGTTTGATATTTTCATAGACGTTCTCGAACTCGGGCATGGAAGCGACGTCGAAACTGGCGCCGGCCTGGTAAAACGTGCGGACGATGGCCGGATCGGAGTTGGCCTTCACCGCATAGTAAACCTGGATGCGCGGGAGGTATTTTCTGAACGTCGCGTAGTTGCGCCGCAATTCGTCATGGTCCACGACGAACAACGGCGTACCGTGCTTGGCGGCCAGTTTTTTGAGGGCAGTTTTGGAAATCATTGCTCAAAACTTTTTACCACGAAATACACGAAATACACGAAAGAATTTTAAAAAGGATTTCACGAACTGGCCCGACTTTCAATCCGGGCAAATCTCCGAAATGTGTGCCTTCCTTTCGCGTCATTTCGTGTGTTTCGTGGTTTAACTACTCTCCGTTGGTGAGGAGGAAATTCTTGAACTGCCACGGATCAGCCGGATCCAAATCCGGCTTGCCGTAATTGCCGAACGCGTTGGTGCGGTGTTTCAACGGCGTCCAATCCGACGGCTTGGAAATCCATGTGCCGAGATACGGCCTGGAGATTTTCAAAACGTAATCGTGCGGCAAATCGTCTGGCACCAGGACGCCGCGGGCCGGATTTTCAATCATCCACATCGCGGCGGCGATGACGGAAATCGCCACTTGCATCGTTGTCGCATTCTGGTGCGGCACGAGCCGGCGCGATTCCCCGATGCTCAAGTCGCTGCCAACCCACCACGAATTGTAAACGTGGCCCATCAGCAGCGCGCCGAGAATGTCCGCGCCGCTGGTGATTTCGTCGTTCAAGATGCGCGCTTTGGGCTGTAATTGATAATCGCAGCCGCGCAGTTCGTTGAGTGACGCGATGGCCACGTCCGCCGGACAATAGGCGTAATGAACCGTCGGGCGATAAACCACCTTGCCGTTTTCCCGGACCGTCAGCCGGTCGGAAATCGTGAACGCCTCGCCGTGGCGCACGACCATGCCGTGGATGCAATAATCCGGCACCCACGAGCGCACCCAGGTGTTGATGCCCATGCGGGCGAGGCAAATCTGGTTGCGCGGGCCGTCGGTATGCTCGTGCGCCAGCGCCGGCAATTCCTTCTCGTGCGTGCCCCAGCCCATCTCGGCGGTCGTCGTGCCTTCCTCGCGGAAACCTTCGACGCTCCAGGTGTTGGCAAATTCGTCCACCGCCTTCGGCTGGTCGGTGATTTGCGTGTCGCGCTCGCTGCAATGAATCACCTTCACGCCGAGCTTCATCGCCAGCCGGTTGAATTTTCCATCGGTAATTGATTGCTGAATCTCCTCCGCCGTCCTTCCGGTGATTTTTTTGTCTTTGACGGCGCGCTTGCCGATGTCAATCAAGCCCTGCTTGGTGAAATGTGAAATGAGCCCCGGATTGGCGCCGTGCTCCAGTACCGCCGTCGGGCCAGGCTGCGGCCATTGGGCAATCATGCGGCGGATGTTCAGGTGCCGCCAGTAAAGCGTCATCTTCTGCGGCGGCGAGCCCTGGGAATTTTCATACGGGTCCCACAACTCGACCGAGGTGTTGATGTAAAGCACGCCGCGCTCATGGCACCACTGGAGGATTTCGCAACAGTCGATGTTCCACGCGAGGTCAATCAACAGGTCGCCGGCGGAAAGATACCGGCCCAGCAGCGCGTCCATATTTTCGCGCGTCACGCGTTTGCGGGCGAACTTCACGCCGCGCTTGAGCCACGGCGACAGCACGCCGCGCCGGTCCTCGAAATCCATGACCGTCACGTTTTGGGCAGGCGTCTTGAGGTGTTTGAACAGGATGGGCAGCGCGCATTGAGCCACGGCGCCGTAACCGACGAACAGGATTTTATTTTTGAATTCCAGCATCGCAGAACATTTTTGGCGCGGCACTTTGTCCGAAATATTTTTTTCTTACAAGCGTTTATTGAGAAAATTGGCGGGGACGGTCCCTCTCCGTCCTACCACCCCAGCACGTACGCAAAAATCAGCGGCGCGACGATGGTGGCGTCGGATTCGATGATGAACCGGGGCGTATCCACGCCGAGCTTGCCCCAGGTGATTTTTTCATTCGGCACCGCGCCGGAATAGCTGCCGTAGCTGGTCGTCGAGTCGCTGATCTGGCAGAAATAGCCCCAAAGCGGCACATCGGTGCGTTGCAAATCCTGGTGCAACATGGGCACGACACAAATCGGGAAATCGCCCGCGATGCCGCCGCCAATCTGGAACATGCCGAGCGGACTTTTTTTTGCCGTGCGCGCATAAAAATCCGCCAGCCAGGTCATGTATTCGATGCCGTTGCGGACGGTGTGAACCTCTTTCAAGCTGCCGCGAATGAGCGCGGCGGCGTACATGTTGCCGAGGGTCGAGTCTTCCCAGCCGGGCACAACGATGGGCAGGTCCTTTTCAGCGGCGGCGAGCATCCAGGAATCCTTCGGGTCAATCTGGTAATGGTTCCGGTATTTGCCGCTGCGGAGAATCTGATAGAAAAATTCGTGCGGGAAGAACCGTTTGCCCGTTTTTTCGGCGGCGACCCAGACTTCGAGCATGGCTTCCTCCATGCGGCGCATGGCCTCGTCTTCGGGAATGCAGGTGTCGGTCACGCGATTGAGATGGCGGTTGAGCAAATCCGCTTCCTGCGCCGGCGTCAGATGCCGGTAATGCGGGACGCGCTCGTAATAATCATGCGCCACCAGGTTGAACACGTCCTCCTCCAGATTCGCGCCGGTGCAGGTGATGAGATGCACCTTGTCGCGGCGAATCATTTCGGCCAGGGACAACCCGATTTCGGCGGTGCTCAGGGCGCCCGCGAGGCAAACCATCATGCGGCCGCCGGCATCCAGATGCGCGCGGTAGGCCCGCGCGGCGTCCACGAGCGTCGCGGCGTTGAAATGCCGGAAGTGTTCTTGAATGAAATCGGAAACCGGCCCGCCGGAGGATTGGGGCTGTGCTTTCTTAATCATAGGTGGAGTCTGAAAATTTCCGCGCTGCCCCACGATACAAAGGTTTGCGTGATTGCCAATCCCAAATTCAAAATGGGTCAGGGCGCAAAATTTCCTGCTATGCGCGGATTTGCGTCGAAACCTGAAACGGGCATGGAGTTACTGCAGCACGACCAAATCCGGCCGGGCGAGCGAGAGCCCGCCCTGAACGTCATCATGGAATTTGGCGCCGATGATGACATTGTTGGTGCAAGTGGTGTCATTGACCCGGAAGGCGGCACTCCCGCAATTGCTGGCGATGAGGTTGGTGAAGGCGTTATGCACGCATTCGGTCCGGGGTGCCGGCGCCCAACCCCGCACGGTCTGCCGCTCGGCGTGGGCCATGAAGACCCCATAGTGGCGGCTGTCCTGGATGGAAATGTTATAAAATCTATTGCCGCGGCTCGCCCGCATGAAGATGCCCAGGTCATTGGCCGCCAGCACGGCGTTGCTGACCACATTGTTGTTAAAAGCGAGATCCAGCGAGATGCCGGCGCCGGGATTGTGGTGGAGATTAAGTTCCGTAAACAGGGAGTCTTCCGTATGATAACAGGCCAAGCCGTCGAATTCGTTGTCAAACGCCGTCAAATCCCGCACCGTCAGCCGCCGCACGCCCCGCGTGGTGACCAGACCGCCCGAGCGGGAGCGGGCGCAAGTTACATGTGCCACGACTGAATCGCTCACATTCTGGATCGTGACACCGTTATTGCGGATTTGCGAACCTTCACCGAGCAATCGCCAGAGTTCGCGTTGCTGATGTGAACGGTTCCCATCAATAAAAAGGCTGCTGACACACAAATATCGGATGGTGTGCTGCGGATTATTGACCGGTTCTCCCATGATGATCACCGGGCAATTGGCGCCATCCGCCAACCGGAGGATGGTTTCCTTTCCGGCACCGCGCAAGGTCTGGTGTTCCCGGCGCAACACAATGGGTTGATAAACCGTAAAAACTCCCGCCGGTAACACCACTTCACCACCACTTTCAGGGAGAAGATCCAGTGCGCGTTGGATTTGCACGCTCGTCGCCCCGACGGCCAATTGGATGACCTTCGATTGAGCGGCCTGCACAGATAATTGGGAACAAGCAAAATAGGCCAGCGACAAGAGCAACATCTCAATGAACGTCGTGCTTGTCACAGCCGCCCGGATTCTGACTTTGTTCAGGCTCATCTTCATAAGAGCGAGACCGTTGTGAGCAATCGCTGTTCCTGGTTTATAGTCGTTCAAGTGACATGAATTCGCACCCAATCACCATCACTTTTTTTAAAATTTTTCATTTGAACTAATCCGTAATGTGGGCGATATTAATGTTTGGAAGGTCAACCAAGCCGCCTTCAAACATTGCTTCCCCCGCGACTCGATGTCGTTTCAAGATTTCCCGGACAAGCCGGAATGATTATGCTCCGCGCATCTTTATGGCGAAATCGCAATCCGCAAACACAGCAACTCCCGCCGACCTGGGTTACCGGATGCCCGCAGAATGGGAACCGCACGAAGCTACTTGGCTCGCTTGGCCGCACAATGCCAGTGACTGGCCAAGCAAATTCGAGGCCATTCCCTGGGTCTATGGCGAAATGGTGCGGAACATTTCGCCGGGTGAAATCGTCCGCATTCTCGTCCGCCATCGAGCCGAAGAGAATTCCGCGCGCCGAATTCTCAGGCGGGTTGGCGGCAATCTGAAGCGAATCCGGTTTGTCGTGCACCCGACGAATCGGAGCTGGACGCGCGATAGCGGCCCGATTTTTGTCAAACGACCCTCACCCCTGTCCCTCTCCCATCCGATGGGAGAGGGTGGCCGAAGGCCGGGTGAGGGCAAACCTGAAACCGCCATCGTTCATTTCCATTTCAACGGCTGGGCCAAGTACCCCAACTGGCGCAAGGACACGAAGGTATCCGAAACCGCCGCGCGGGTTTTGCGCAAAAGACTTTTCCACGCCGAATGCCGTGGCAAACCGTTCGTTCTTGAAGGCGGCGGCATCGAGGTGAACGGGCGCGGCACGCTGCTTTCGACCGAGCAATGCTACCTCGACCCCAAAGTCCAGGTCCGCAATCCCGGGCTTGGCAAAACGGAAATCGAAACCACGCTGAAAAATTATCTCGGCGTCCGGAACGTCTTTTGGCTGGCTAAAGGCCCGGTCGGCGACGACACGCACGGACACATCGACGACATCTGCCGCTTCGTGAATCCCCAAACGCTTGTGCTCGTGCGCGAGAAAAACTCCCAGGACGTGAATTACCGCCCGCTCACCGAAAACTGGGAACGCATCCGTGAGTTGCGACTCGAAGACGGCACGAAACCCGAGTTGGTGCCGTTGCCCATGCCGTCACCGCTTTATTTTGACGGCCGGCGTTTGCCCGCGAGCTATGCGAATTTCTACATCGGCAACGCCGCCGTCATTGTCCCGACATTTAATGATCCCAAAGACCGCCTTGCCCTCGGCATTTTGAGCGAGCTGTTCCGCGACCGACCGGTTGTCGGTATTCACGCGGTGGACCTGGTGCTCGGCCGCGGCGCGCTGCACTGTCTCACACAGCAACAACCGGCGTGATTTGTTTTGACACCAGCCTGAATTCAGCCTACGTTCAGCCTATGAAAACAGCCAGCCATCCGCGCTTCCGAAAGCAGAAGATTAAGCGGGTCAATTTGCAGTCGCAACTGTTCACGTTGAGCAAGGCCAAAACCTATCTGGGCCGCCTGCTGGAAAAAGCCGGACGCGGCGAAACAGTTCAGATCGTCAAGGGACATCGCCGATTTGCCTTGCAGCCGGTGCCGGAGATTGAGCCGATTCCCATGCGTCCGGCGGGTTATTTTGCCGGCGCTGACAGCAAGGCGAAAATTCAGGAGGCAAACCGGCTCGCCAAAGCCTCGGTGATTCGCGCGCCCAAAGACCTCGAATAAACCGTGAACCAGTGGGACATTTTCATGTTCCCGTTCAGCAAGGAACGGCGGCATCCCGCCGTCATCATTTCCAATGACGAAACCTGCCGGAATCCTGACATTGAAGAAGTCAATGCACTGCTGTGCACCTCGGCCCGGGTCAATCGCGCGCCGAAATCCACCGAGGAAATTTTGGATGAGGCCGACGGACTGGATTGGAAAACGATGGTCCGTTGCGACAGAATTCATTTGCTGCCCAAAGCGCGCTTCGACGACCAAAAGGGCAGTGTCACCGAAGAACGCCGGTACCTGATTGCCCGGAAAATGGTCGAAGTGTTGCGGCTGCCTCTTTACCGCCGGTAGTCAGGTCGGAGTTCAAGTTTTGGCTTGTTCGGGCCACGCTAGAGCATTTTAAATAAAACTGTAGCCATGTGGTTCCGGGTTTGGTAGAATTCGTTCATGCGAACCATATCCTTGGACTTGCGTGAACGAATCCTCTGTTCCTACGACCAGAAGGAAGGAAACCGT
>Ga0209517_10000239_pt1 | contig 98224 bp, 90 predicted proteins | sample PeaSoiMetSII2010_FD_187695 | JGI IMG/M metagenome (GOLD analysis project Ga0209517, IMG submission 187695) | Peat soil microbial communities from Weissenstadt, Germany - SII-2010 (SPAdes) (version 2) | ecosystem: Environmental > Terrestrial > Soil > Wetlands > Peat | place: Germany...
TTTGCTGGGCAGACTCATGTTCGTTGTTTGGGTAACCACGATCTTGAGTCAACGAAGAGCCAAACCCCTCGTCCAGCTCCCCGCCCCGGTAACATTTATCCTGAGTCAACACGGGTAGGGGATTGTCTTGCGCAAAGGCTTGTTTTTTTGGCTTCGACACTGGACACTCGTCCCTCGACAAACTTTATGATCCGCTGGCTATTTTCCAAAATGATTCGCGAGGCGGTCGCGATGCGCAAACACGTTCAGCGCTGGTATTGGGCACAGCGCGACCTGCTCTCGCCCCAGGCGATTGGCGCGGTGACCCTCGCCATGAATGCGTTGCAAGCTGCAATTGACGAAGCGAAGCCCAACAAGGGCCGTATCCGGATCAAGATGGAGGAGCTCGAGTTCGCCGCCAACAAATGGCTGAAGCCCTATCCGAATGCCGCCTGGCGTGAGAACGTGGAAGTGTTGCTCGTGGCCATTGCCGTGGCGATGGGCATCCGTACGTTTTTCATCCAGCCGTTCAAGATTCCCACCGGCTCGATGCAGCCGACACTTTATGGCGTGACCTCCGCACCGGATTTCGGCTCCGTTTTCAATGAAATCGGTGGAGGCCTGGCTGACAGAACCAAAATCCAAGCCGAGATAAGCAGTCAGTTGAAACTGCAACAGGCCATTGAAATACCAACCTTTTTGGGGCGCATTCGAGATTGGTGTCATGGCATTTCCTACGTTCATTTTGTTGCTCCGGCTGATGGCGTGGTGGATCAAATTGACAAACCCTGGCCGCCGGCGTTTTTTTCCATCTACCAGCATATCGAATTTGCCGGGACGTGGCATACCATTTGGTTTCCGCCGGATTACGGCGAGGAACTCCTGGAAGTTCGCGCTGGTCTTTACTACCCCTTGCGTGACGGCGAAAGCATGAACCTCCTTAAAGACCGTGTTTTTCACAAGGGCGAGGATGTGTTAAAGCTTCGCGTCCAGGCGGGCGATCATCTGTTCGTGGACCGGCTGACGTATAATTTCCGCCCGCCCGGGCGCGGCGAGATTGTGGTTTTTGACACCCACGACATCACCAGCCTGCCGCCCGATCAGCAGGACACCTTTTATATTAAACGCCTGGTGGGACTGGGTGGCGAAACCTTGTCCATCAAACAGGACTATGAGGTCGAGAACGTGCCGATGATGGGGACACAACCGGTAGGACACCTGGTGGTGGATGGCCAGCCTTTGTCGGCCTTGACCCCTCATTTTATGAATCTGTACTCGTTTCCCGATGTTCGTCCGGGTCAAAAGGTATTGGCCTATCAACCCAATCACTATTACGGACACGCGATGCTGAGAGCGCTGGCCCCGGGCGAAACTTTTCAAGTGGAGACCAATTATTATTTTGTCATGGGCGACAATACATTCAACAGCTCCGACTCGCGTTACTGGGGCGATTTCTCCAGCGACCACGTCATCGGGAAATCCTTCTTTGTCTATTGGCCCATCACCCAACGGTTCGGGTGGGGCAATCAATAAGGCCCCGGTCAACATGAGCTTAATGAGTACCGAGACGGTTCTGGTCACCGGCGCTTCGTCCGGCATCGGTTGGGAGCTGGCGAAGTGTTTTGCCGCGGATGGCTCCCGCCTGGTGCTCACGGCCCGTAATACGGAAGCGCTGCAATCGCTCGCCGATGAATTGCGCCGCCCGGACAAGGTCGAGCCATTCGTTTTAACCGCGGATCTTTCCCTGCCCGAAACTCCGGAATGCCTCTTCAGAGAATTGCAGGGCAGGGGAATCGTGGTGGATGTTCTCGTGAACAACGCCGGCTTCGGCGCCTGGGGAAAATTTGCCAGGCTGCCGCTCCAACGGCAACTGGAGATGCTTCAAGTCAACATCACCGCGTTGACCCAGCTGACGGGATTGTTTCTGCCGGGCATGGTGCAACGCCAGCGCGGTGGGATTCTGAATGTCGCCTCCGTGGCGGGATTCTTGCCGGGGCCAGGCATGGCGGTTTATTACGCGACCAAAGCCTGTGTCCTTTCCTTCACCGAAGCGCTGGCCGGGGAATTGGCCGGCACCAACGTAACCGTAACGGCTTTATGCCCGGGGCCCACGATAACCAACTTCGGCAAGGTTGCCCACATCGACAAGGAGGAACGTAAGATCCGAATGGCCAGAATGTCTGCGGTAACAGTTGCCGTCTACGGCCACCGGGCTTTTCGAAAAAAACGAGTGGTGGCGATTCCTGGATTGCAAAACCGCCTGCTGATCTTTCTCACCCGGCTCAGCCCGCGCTCGATCATAAGGAAAACTGCGGGTAAATTAAACGGAATTTAAGAAATAGCACCTCAAAAGTGGCAAAGAACCAGCTAGAGGGACGATGACCAATAAAGATTAACCTGGAACTTTGCAGCAATGATTACTTCAACCACCTTTGCGATAGGGACTGCTCTGCTGATTGCCTTTGGCCTCGTCCTGTTTGGAATCATGCGGCTGGTAAAGTATTTCCATGAAGAATATCGCAAGGACAATGACTTCAAAGAGCCTCCGTACGCGATGGGTCCTGCAAACAAGCGGGAGTAAACCCAAAAATCAATTCGCGTTTTGACTCCGGTACCAGGGAACCGCCAAATCAAAAAGTCACTTTTTGACAGTTTTGGGGGAATCATAACAGATGCACAATGATTGATTGGGGAGTCATGGATCTTTACACTAACTGCCTCAGGCTGCCTCAAGACGAGACTTGGATCCTCAAAGGCAAAAGTTCAGCTTTGCATCCTTAGCCTATATCACTCATTCCATCCCGGCATATTCTCATGGAACGTCATTATGTTTTTCTTGCTTTCGAAATTTTCGTTCTGGTACCTGACTACGTCCGCCATTTAGCGAGCCGCTTCCCCCAAAACGGGAGTGAATGTCAAAAGGGCAGGGGAAGCTTGTAGGATGGCATCACCAGAAAAGCGCCAGCGGGCCAGTCACGGTCACCGACGCCCCTGCCCTGTGATGAGGAAGGATCTGAACTCCCTCGAGCACGGCAAATAAATCCCACCGACAAAATTTCGTCATAGAAGAGCCAGAAACAATCCCGTGACGTTTCAGCAAACCGCGTGGCAGCGGAAGAGCCGGCTCGTGCGGGAAGGAATGAACGACGAACAATACGAACAATGTTTAAGAGGCTGTCAAGCCTGTCCGAGACAAATGTACTGAGTCGAGGCTCGATATTCTCAGCGTACACTCCCTCTGTACCGTAATATTACTTTCCACCTGACGAAACCCGAAGAATACCAGCCACCTGCTCTTTGGTGCAGTTATTGGCATTAAGGCTGCTCATTGTGGACATTATGCGGTTGCGACAGGCAGTCAGTGAACAAAAACCGGAATCATAGTAACCCGCCTGTTACGCGTTCACACCGCCAAGCAGAAAGAAAAGTAGTATGAAAATGAAAACCTCCCGCAAAGCGGGTTTCACACTGGTGGAAATCATGATTGTGGTGGCCATTATCGGCCTTTTGGCCGCAATCGCGATTCCCAACTTCCTGAGGGCGCGTTCGACTTCACAGCAGAACGCGTGCATCAACAATCTCCGTCAGATTGACGGGGCCATCCAGCAATGGGCTTTGGAAACAGGGGCGAAGCCGACCGATGCGGTCACGGGTGGCAACATTCAACCTTACATGGGTCGCGGCACAGCCGGTCTGTTGCCCTGGTGCCCGTTGGATTCGGCGAAAGCTTTCGCCAGCAGCTACACGGTTGTAGATGCCTCAACGCAGCCGGTCTGCCAGAAACAGCCCGTCGGCGATGCCAGCGGCAATTTCGTACACAAATTGCCACAGTAATCCTTATAAAGAATCACCAGGCCTGAAGTTTCCACTTCAGGCCTTTTCGTTTTGGCCGCAAGGTGGCAATCGCAGTGAGAGTGGTTATTATTCTGGCTTGTCAAACAATTTTTGGTATTTGGAAAAGACATGGATGCGATTCTACAAACGGAAAATCTCTGGGTTGAGTATCGCGCACATGGTTTGAAGCTGGAAAGCAAGCCCGCCTTGAAGGGATTGAATCTCTCGGTCAGTGCCGGCGAAGTCTTCGGCTTCCTCGGCCCCAATGGCGCGGGCAAGACCACGACCATCAACGTGTTGCTTGGCTTTATTCCGCCGACGCGCGGCGCGGCCTACCTCTTTGGCATTGACGTGCGCCAGCCCATCGCCCGCCAGCGCATCGGCTATCTGCCGGAAATGACCTATTACTACAAATTTCTCACCGCTGAGGAGTTGTTGCGCTTCTACGCGCGCATTTTCGGCATTCCACATGTGGAAGCCGAAAAACGGATTGATCGATTACTGAAATTGGTTGAACTGGAGCCGGCCCGCAAACGTTTCATCAAAACCTATTCCAAAGGAATGCAACAGCGTGTCGGCATCGCACAGGCGCTGATCAACGATCCGGATCTGCTGATCCTGGACGAACCCACCAGCGGGTTGGATCCGTTGGGCCGCATGAAAGTCCGCGAGATTATTCAACGCCTGAAAAACGAGGGCAAAACCGTTTTCTTTTCCTCGCACGAGTTGGGAGAAGTGGAAACCATTTGTGACCGGGTGGCGATCATCAATAACGGCGAACTCAAGACCATTGGCGGCGTGGATGAGGTGATCGGACCCAACCACACGAATCTGGAAAAAGCGTTTTTGGATATCATCGGCTATCAACCGCAATCCGCGTTATGAACACCATTTGGGCATTGACCGGTGTCGTCATCAAGGAACTCTATCGACGCAAGGATCTTTATGTGCTGTTCGTGCTGACGGCGGTGATCACCCTGGCGGCGGGCAGCATGGAATTTTTTCACGACCCCAACATCGTGCGTTATGTCAAAGACCTTTGTATGTTGCTCATCTGGGTTTCCGCCCTGCTCATCACCATTACGATGGCCGCGCGGCAGATTCCTGCCGAGCGTGAAAGCCGCACGATTTTTCCCCTGCTCGCCAAGCCAGTCACCCGCGGACAGGTCATTCTGGGAAAATTTCTAGGCTGCTGGCTGGCCAGCGGCACCGCCCTGGCGGTGTTTTATCTCTTCTTTGCCGTCATCACCGGTTCGCGCGAACATTACTGGCCGGTGCTGGATTATTTTCAGGCCTTCCTGCTGCAATGGATCATGCTGGGCATCGTCACGGCCATGACCCTGCTCGGTTCCATCGTTTTTGCCGCGCCGTCTTCCACCGTCACTATCCTGTTCATCGTGGTCGCCGGCATCCTGTTTCTGGGCCGCCACCTGAACACGGTCGCCCTGCATAATGCCGAACCCCTGCGCAGCCTCATCTACACGATCTATTTTATCATTCCGCATCTGGAACTGTTTGATGTCCGCGAGCGGGTGGTCAATGACTGGGGTCTGGTGAACTGGCTGGATTGCGGGCTGGCGGCGCTTTATGCGGCGGCTTACACCGGATTGTTTTTGCTGCTGACCTGGCTGGGGTTCCGCCGGAAAAGTTTGACGTGATGAAAAAAATCCCTCCCGGCTGGCTGATGGCCCTGTTGCTGACGCTGTGTTTCACGCTGGCGACAGTGTTTGTGCCGCGCGCGACGTGGTGGAACGAGGTGCCGCGCGCCGCCGACTGGAACAAGGGGCAGTCGGCCGCAAACAATGTCTTCAAACTCCTGCTCGGCGAGGGCCGGCGGCTGTTTGCAAACGAAATGTTCGACATGGCCGACGCGTATTTTCACAGCGGCTATTATCCGTCCATCTTTGATCAATCGGTGACGGAACACGACGTGGCCGATCCGGCTGAAGGCAAGACCGAAGACGAGAGTTCCACCAGTGATGATTTCCTGGGGCCGCCACCCGATTGGCTGGCCGCGTTGGACCGTCAGTTTGTTCCCAATCGGCACACCCACCTCAGTTCAGGCGGTCCCTCAGGACATGTGAGCGAGGTGGACGTGCAGGAAATTCTCCCGTGGTTGAAACTCGCCACGGATATGAACCCGCAAATGATCGACTCCTATACGGTGGGAGTTTACTGGCTGCGCCGACTGCATAAGCCCGAACAGGCCCGGGACTTTTTATTCGAGGGATTGCACAACAATCCGGGAAACAGCGAGCTTCTGTTTGATTTGGGCCTGCTTTACGATGAGGACTTTCACGATGCCAGCCGGGCGCGAAACACCTGGCTGGCCGCTTTGCGGTGCTGGCAGGCACAAGGCGAAAGAGCCAGGACCAGCGTGGATGGCAAACGGCTCTATGACAACATTACCATGAACCTTGCGCATTCGGCGGCAATCGCCGGGGATTGGCCGCAAGCCGCCAAGTATCTGGAAATGGCCAAACAGGTTTCGCCCTACCCCGACGCCATCCAAAAGCAAATTGACGAGGCTGAAAAACGTATGGCCGGACAGCCCGGCACGTCAAAGCCGTAAAGCATTCGGTTTGTTTTCTGCCGGACAGTCTGGTTTAATCACCGGCAATGAAACCTCGGCAGGCAAAAATCAGGCGGAACACCAAGGAAACCCGCATTGCCGTAAGCCTTAACCTTGATGGCAAAGGCAAATCATCGATCAAAACCGGCATTCCGTTCTTCGACCACATGCTCGCGCTGTTCGCGAAACACGCGGTGGTAAATTTGCAGCTTCGTTGCGCCGGGGATTTGGAGGTGGACGCGCACCACACCGTTGAAGATTGCGGCATCGCACTGGGGCAGGCTTTCGCCACCGCGCTCGGTGACAAACGCGGCATCCGCCGTTATGGGTCCGGTTTTCACCCGAAAAATCCCTTTACCGGTGAGGCCTACGTGCCGATGGACGAGTGCCTCGCGCGTTGTGTCATTGATTTTGGCGGACGGCCGCACCTCGTCTGGCGCGGACTGGACAAATTTTCGCAGAAGAAAATTTCTGCGGCTGAAAAGAACCAGGATGCGTCAAGCGCCTTCCGTTTCGGGCTGGCGAAGGAATTTTTCCAGGCCTTTGCCAACGAAGCGCGGTGCAATCTGCACCTGGAATTGCTTTGCGGCGACGAGCCGCATCACATTGTCGAGGCGCTGTTCAAGGCGTTTGCGCGTGCAGTGGACGCCGCCTGCCGGCAAGACCCGCGCATCGCCGGTCGGTTGCCGAGCACCAAGGGGAAATTGTAAAACGATGTTCGATGGCTTAACGTCAGTTATATGACGGCAACCGCAGCCTTGGAAAAACAAATCGAGCTTTATCGCCGGATGAGCGGCGAACAACGGCTTGCCGTCGCTTTGGGATTACACGAGTTGTCGTGCAACATCGCCCGTGAAGGCATCCGCCGGCAGCACCCGGACGCCGACGACGCGGAAGTCGAGCGGCTTCTTCGCCGGCGGATTGAACTCGCCCGGGCCGCATGAACGAACAGGAATTGCTCGCGGATTGTCTGCGCCGGCTGAACCGGAGCGGCGTGGCCTATTATCTGACCGGCTCAATGGCGAGCAATTACTGGGGCATTCCGCGCACAACGCATGATCTGGATTTTGTCGTACAATTGCCGGTTTCGGCCATTCCCGCCCTCGTGCAGGCGTTCAGCGGAGATTTTTACATTGATGAATCCACCGTGCGCGGCGCGTTTCAACCACCACACCAGTTCAACGCCATTGATACCCGTTCCGCGCTGAAGGTGGATTTCTGGCTGCCCAAACCGGAGCCGTTTGACCGGGAAATGTTCAGCCGGCGTGTGGGCGTCACGCTCTTTGGCGAACCCGCATCGATCGCCACGGCGGAAGACGTCATTTTGCACAAGCTCATTTGGAATCGCATCACACCATCCGACCGGCAGTTGGGAGACGCGGCGGGCGTGGTGGCCGTGCAAGCCGCCGCGCTGGACAAAAAATACCTGCAGCTCTGGGCGCAGGAACTCAACTTGACTGAAGAATTGGGAAATTTGTTAAGCGGAAAAATCAAACCCAAACAAACTTGAAAATATTGTTCATTGTGCCGTGGACGCCGCCGGCCGGCGCGATCCGCGCATCGCCGGCCGGTTACTGAGCACGAAGGGGAACCGTTGAATTTATGATTCGCATTAACGGGAAACCTATTTGGTTTTGGGCATCGGCGTTTCTGTGTTTTGTTGAGATTCTTTTTTGCGCTTGGAAAGCCTATAAAAGTGATATCAACTCAATCTTCTGGATTTTTACAGCTGGTATTTTCGGGGTGGGAATTAAATTGCTGTTGAGTTCTTCCCAAGGAAGCAAAACCTGTTCAAATTGTGATAAAGACATTACTTCGTGTCCGGCGCTTTTTTGCCATAACTGTGGACAACCTTTAAAAGATGCACGTTGCGAAAGTTGCGGTGTGGACTGGCATTTTGTCGCATCACTTGGAAGGCAATCAGAAATCGCCGGTAACAGTCTTCCCATTATCTATTGTCCGAGCTGCGGAACGTTCCTCAATACTGGACGTTATCGCAAAAATTCGGAACCGTGGTATATGCGTCGCAAAAGTACTGCCAGAGATCTCCTCGAGTGAATTTTTGCACAACACGCCTCGCAGTTCCCCGCGGAGCGGTTTTAATTTTTGGGCAGGGTGCGATGTGCCATCGCGCCGCGGCTGGCTCGGAGAGCGCGCCCTGCCCTATACAAGCCAACGCTGGCCGGCTTCTTGTTGTTACACTCGCCCTCACCTTTTGTCCTCTCCCCCCAAGAGAGGAAATAGCTACAAAGCGGTTTTGGTTTTCAGGTGATTATCCGGCCAATTCTGTCGCCGGTTTTTTAAAAAGACGGCCGACGATTCTCCTTCTCCTTGGGGAGAAGGCCGGGTTGAGGGAGAACGTGACATCATTCCACAAATGCTGGTGGCAGGTAATAGGTTGTCGGAAAAATAAAAAGCTGCCCCGCAGTTTCCTGCGGGGCCTCATTTGATGTTGGCAGGGCGGTGTTGCTGCTCCACCGATGGCCGCGCAGCAGCGCGGCCCGACCATTGAGAATCTTTCAGGAACCCACGCTGGCCAGTTCCTCGTTGTTTTCCACGTTCACAATCTTGAACTGTTCGGCGTGCATGCCGGTATCGGCGCGGAACGACAGCTTGCCAAAGTAACGTTTCTCCATCTCGATGAGATGTTTTTCGTCCTCGGTGCGGAGCCGGTCCAGCACCGTCGGGTGCACGACAATGCGCAGTTGAAAGTCCGATTCGTCGCGCGTGCGTTTCTTCAGGATTTCCTGGAGCTTGCGCTGGATTTCGACGCTCATGGTCACGACGCTCTTGACCTTGCCGCGGCCTTTGCAGTACGGGCAGTCGTCATACACCGCCGAGCGCACGCTTTCAGTGTGGCGCTGGCGCGTCATTTCCATGAGGCCGAGCTGCGAAATCGGCAGGATATGGGTCTTGGCCTTGTCGCGGCGCAGACCATCCTTCATGCGCGAATAAACCTGCTGCTGGTCGCGCCGGCCTTTCATGTCAATGAAATCGAGCACGATGAGGCCGCCCATGTTGCGCAGGCGCAGTTGCCGGCAGATTTCCTCGGCGGCTTCCAGGTTCACCCGCAGGATCGTGGATTCCTGGTCGCGGCTGCCCTTGTGCCGGCCCGTGTTCACGTCAATCGCCACCAGCGCCTCGGTTTCGTCAATGACGATGTAGCCGCCGCTCTTCAAATGGACCTGGCGCGAGAATGTGTTCTCCAATTGCTTGGTGATGTTGAACCGGTCAAACACCGGCTGCGCGTCCGCATACAGTTTCACCTTGTTGGCGGCGCGCGTGGAGATTTTTGAAATCATTTCGCGCATCTGTTCGTAGGCCTTTGGCTGGTCCACCACGATGCGTTCGACGTCTTCGGTCAAAAAGTCCCGCACGGTGCGCGCGATCAAATCCGGCTCCTGAAACACGCAAGTGGCCATCGGTTGCGACTTGATGTGGTCCTGCACGTCGCGCCATTCCTCGAGCAGGAGGGCGAGGTCGCGCACGAAATAGCGCTTCTGCTGGCCTTCCCCGGCGGTGCGCATGATGACCCCCATGCCCTCCGGGATGGACAGTTCGCGCAGGATTTTCTTGAGGCGTTTGCGTTCCTCCTGATTTTCGATCTTGCGCGAGATGCCGCTCTGATCCGAATTCGGCAGCAGGACGAGGTAACGTCCCGGCAACACAAGGTTGGTGGTGACCCGCGGGCCCTTGGTGCCAATCGGCCCCTTGGTGACCTGCACGACGATTTCGCTGCCGGGCGGATAAAGCCGCGGGATGTCCTTTTGCGTAATCTTGGGCCGGGCGGGCCGGCGGCCCTCGCGTTCGACGATTTCCACGCCGCTGTCGAATTGATTCGGCACGATGTCCCAGTAATGCAGAAACGCATTCTTCTCGAAGCCGATGTCCACAAACGCGGCTTTGAGGCCGTCCTCCAGATTACGGACTTTGCCCTTGAAAATGCTGCCGACGAGCCGTTCCTCGGTGGTGCGTTCGATGTTGAACTCCTCGAGCTTGCCTTCTTCCAGCACCGCCACGCGGGTTTCGAGCGTTTCGGCGTTAATGACCACTTCCTTGTGAATCTTATGTTCCGGGCGAATGAGCCGCTGGACTTTTTTCAACAGGTTGGTCCCGGCCATTTTAATGGCGTCCAGGACACCCTTGGGTCGTTCCGGTAAATCGACCGGCTCGAACGGCTTGTCTTCCGCGACCTGCGCCGGCGTGTCGTGATGGGGTTCGCGGAAATCCTTTTTGGCCGGCGCCGGCGGGGGCTCTACGGTTTCCGGAGTGCCCTGCGGCGGCAGCCCGGCGGCCAGATTTTCCGCGCGCTCGATTTCGTGCGCGTGCCGTTTCTCAAATAAGCGCTCGGCGCCGCCCTGTTCACTTACCACCTCGGCGCGCGCCTGGACGGCTTCGCGGTCGGTTTTTTGCGGGTTTGGACCAAGGCCGCCCTTGGGGCGGAACCGCATGCCGCGGCGCCGCCGGGAAAAATTGTTATTACTCATAGAATGTCAGTATCCTTTCCGATGGATGTGTACGTTTTGCATCAAGCCCACAGCGATTAACGAGCCCAGCACTGAAGACCCGCCGTACGAAAGCAGCGGCAGCGGTACGCCCGTCACGGGCATGATGCGGATGTTCATGCCGATATTGATAAAAACGTGGCTGAAGATGAGCGTCACCACGCCCACCGCCACCAGCCGGCCCAGCCGGTCGCGCGCCTGCCCGGCGATTCTCAACCCGGTGAAGAGAACCAGCGCGTACAAAGCGAGCACCAGCATGCTGCCGACAAATCCTTCCTGCTCGGCAATAACAGAGAAAATGAAATCATTATGCGCCACGGCCCGCGGCAAATAACCCAGGGCGTTCTGTGTGCCCTGCCGCCAGCCCTTGCCCGTCAACCCGCCGGAGCCGACGGAAATCAACGCCTGCCGGACGTTGTATTCATCGTCCAACTGCTGTTGCCGGCGGCGTTGCAACTCCGCCGGCGTGGCATTCGCCGAGGCAAACGCCCGATAATCTCTACCGAAGTACACCAGCAACCGGTCGCGTTGATACGGTTCCATGGAAATCTGCCACCAGCCCGGCGGCACAAACAGGACGTCCACCAGAAACAACGCGGCCAGCAAACCCACCGCCCCGATCAGTTTCAGCAAATAACTTTTGGGTGTGCCGGCGACGAACATCATCACCAGGCCCGTCGGCAGCATCACCAGCGCCGAGCCCAGATCCGGCTCCTTCAAAGTCAGCGCAAACGGCAACATTAAGAGCCCGATGCCCTTCCAGAAATTCCCCGGCAGCCGCAATTCATCCGCCGGTCGGCTGAGAAAATGCGCCAGGGCGAGAATGAACGCGAGTTTGGCGAATTCGGACGGTTGAAATTGAAACGGACCGAGATCAATCCAGCGGCGCGCGCCGAACTTCATTGAGCCGATGTGCGGCACCAGCACGATAATCAGAAAGAAAATCGTCACCCAATACGCCACAAACGACCAGCGGGCAAGGGTGTGGTAATCGAGGACGCAGAGCGCCGCGCCCGCGCCGAAGCCGAGCGCGTACCAGACCAGTTGCCGCAGCCAGGCCTGGTCGTACCATGGCAGCGACGCCATTACCGGGTTGGCCATGGTGGCGCTGTACACGAACAGGGTGCCGATGATCATCAACCCCACCAGCGCGGCCAGTTGCAACCGGTCGAACCGTTCGTGATGTTCTTGATTGAGCAGGGTGGCGGACATCAATTGGTTTGGGCCATGGTCCTCGGCGTGTCGGTGTTTGCCTTTTTCAAAATTTCCTCGTAAATGTCGTGCGCAATCGGGGCGCAGGTCGGGCCGCCATAAGTGCCGCTTTCGACCATCACCACGACGGCGTAACGCGGATTCTCATAGGGCGCAAACGATGCAAACCAGGTGGTGCGGTCAATTTCCTGGTTATGCTCGTTCATTACCTGCGCCGTGCCGGTCTTGCCGCAAATGTGCAGCCCGGGCACCTGGGCCGCGCGGCCGGTGCCTTCCGGGTCCTCGGTCTCCGCAAGCATATCGTCGCGCAGAATTTTTAAATTGCGCGGATGCACGTCCAGTTCACTGCGCACCACGCCCGACGGGAAGACCGTCGGGGCTTCGCTGGCGGCCGGGTCCTGGGGTTCGATCCGCTCCACCAGCCGCGGCCAGAGCACTTTGCCGCCGTTGGCGATGGCCGCATACGCCACCGCCATTTGCAACGGGGTCACCGCCATTTCACCCTGGCCGAAACAAATATTGGCCGAATCGCCGTCGTGCCAGCCGGCACTTTGCACCTGGTCCAAACCCGGAAAGATGCCCGCGGTTTCCTGCCGGGTCGGGAGGCCCGTGCGCTCGCCAAAATGAAATTTCTCGCTCATGCGGATGACGTTCTCGATGCCGGCACGCAGGCCGACGGTGATAAAGTAGGTGTTGCTGGAGAAAATGATGGCACGCCGGAGATTGTATCGGCCCGGCGGCGCCAAATCCGTAATGTGTCGCCGCCCGACATAAACATACCCCGGATTGTCCACCGTCATGTTCGGATCCAGGCCGGCTTCAAGCGCGGCGAGGCCGACGATGGGTTTGAAGATGGAGCCGGGCGCATAATTTTCCTGCGTGACCCGGTTGATTTGTGGACGCAGTTTGGGGTCGCTCAAATACGTGAGATCGTTTGAAAGATAATCCGGGTTGAGCGCCGGCGATGAAACCATCGCCAGCACGTCGCCGTTGCGAACGTCCATGACGACGATGGCCGCCCGCGCGTCCGCGCCCCGGTGAGCCAGGAGTGATTCCTCCGCCGCGCGCTGGAGGTCGAGGTCCAGCGTCAGCACGACGTTGTGTCCAGGTTCCGACGGGCTCAAAATGTTTTTGGACTGGCGATAACCGAGATTGTTGACCAGCACAGCCTCTGCGCCCGCCCGCCCCCGCAATTGTGCGTCAAAGCCGCCTTCGATGCCCACCATCCCGCGATAATCCGGCAGATAGTAATTGAAGTAGGAGTCTTCGCCTTGCTTGGAACTGTCATCGCGCTGCAAATATCCGAGCAAATGGCCGGCCGTGGTGCCGTCCGGATAAACCCGGACGGCTTGCAGATCCAGGTTGACACCCAGCGTTCCGGAGTATTGCTCTTCAAACCGCGCGATCTGCGCCGTATTCAGATTCGGCAGCAACGGGTAAGGCAACGCGCGCCGGGCGTCGTAATGGCGGTCAAAAGTCGCCTCATTCAGCGCCAGCGGTTGACCGAGCCGTTCGCTGACCTGCCGGACCACATCACTGGCCACTTGAAATCGCGCCTGTTCGTGGAGCTGCTCGCGTTCCTCCGGCGTGAGCGCGAATTGCCGTCGCTCGGCCTTCGTCAGCGGACGGCCCAGTTTTTTCTCCTGCGCGGCGATGCGTTGTTCTTGAACGGCCCGCATCCGTGCGAGCGACTGGCCATAAGCGGCATCGAATTGCTTTCGCAAGTCATCCAGATAAAGGCCCAGGCTGTATTGCGGCTGATTTTCGGCCAGCACGCGGCCGTTGCGGTCGAGGATTTTTCCGCGCACGGCGGGGATGCGCACTGTGCGATAAGACTGGGTTTCCAGGTGGCTTTCATATTCCCGGGCCGAGACGATTTGCACCCACCACAAACCGGCCAGCAAAATAAACAAACCTGCGGCCAGCACCATCGCCACCAGGCGAAGCTGCGGGTCGTTCTTTTTCAGTTCGTCAAAAATCAGCATGGCACACAGTCCCTGGTCCACCGTCCACCGTCCCCAGTTGCGCCGTTGTCATGGCTGCGGCGTTTTGACTGTGGCCTGTGGACTGGCAACCGGGGACTCATAATTTTCCGCGCCGGATTTCGCGGTCGGGGCGAAAACTGGTTTCGGTGCGTGGCTGGTAGCCCAGCGCGTGCTGGCACCAGTGGAAAAACTCAAACAGAATCGGCGTCGCGACCGCGCCGCCGGCCGTCATGACCAGCCATTGCCAGAGCGAACCCCAGCCCAGCAACGGTTGCTGGCCGCCCGTGAGCAGCAACAGGACACACATGGCCGGCGCCGCGGCGCTGGCCGCGGCGCCGAGGATGAATTGCGCGAAGGGCAGCTCGCGTAAAATCAGTTCGCGTTGCAAATAAATCACAAATCCAATGGCAAAGAGCGGCAGGATGCTGACCCCGAGGGGATTCGCCGACAGGGCGTCAAACCACAGCCCGCCCAGCGTGGCCAGCAACGAGACGGTCACGATGTCCGCGTTCAAGGCGGTGTACACCATGAGCCCGGGCAGCAAGTCCACCTGCGCGCCCAGCCAATGACGCAGCAGGGGAAATGCCGCTTCGCCGAACACCGCCAGAAACGCGGCGGCCAGAATCAGAATGGATTGCAGGGGGTTCATGGGTTGACCTGTGGGTTGAGAATCACCCAGACCTGCTCCAGCGCTCCGAGGTTGGCGGCCAGTTTCACGCGCGCCTCGGTATAAAGACCAAATTCGACCGTTTGGGAATCCACAATCTGGCCGATCGGAATGCCCCGGGGATAAATTCCGCCTTCGCCGCTGGTGACGACATTTTGTCCCGGTTTCAAGACGGCGTTGCCGGAAAGATAAGTCAATTCGACCAGCGAACTGTCAAGCGGTCCACTGGCAGTGATGATGCCGACGTCGTGCGCCGGATTTTCCACGAGCGCTGAGACGCGGCAATAGGGGTCGCCGATCAAAATCACCTGCGAACGCGTCAGGCCAACCGAGGAAACGCGTCCCACCAGACCGTCGGCCGTGAGCACCGGCAGGTTTTCCCGGACGCCGTCCCGGCTGCCCAGGTCAATCTGCACGGTGCGCCACCAGTTGGCGGGGTCGCGCATGACGACATTGGCGAGTTTGAGCTTCCACTGTGTCTGCCGTTGCCACCCGATCAACGCGCGCAACTGATCGTTTTCCTGCGCCGTCGCCGCGGCTTGCATCATTTGAATGCGGAACTGCTGTTGGTCGCGCTGGAGTTCCCCGACTTCCCTGAGCAGGGCGCTCCGGGGCATGACGATATCGGCGGCAGCCACGGGCAGTTGTTGCGCGGTATTGAGCAGGCCAAACAACGGCAGGAAAAGACTGCTGACGGCGAGCTTGAGCCGGCCGGTCGCGCGCTGCGGCAGGCTGAAAATCAGCAATGCCGCCAGCACCACCACGCCGAGCGCCAGATAATGTTTTTTCTTAAGCATCCTGCTCCGCGGCTGAATTCAACTCAGCCGCCCGCAGGTGAACGGGGCGGGAAATCAATGTTCAATACTTGGCGTTGGTCGCGACGCGCTTGAGGAATTCAATTTCCTGCAGGACGCGACCGGTGCCTTCGGCCACGGCGCTCATGGGATCGTCCGCGAGGTGCACCGGCAAACCGGTTTCCTCGGCCACGAGACGGTCTATGCCGCGCAACAACGAACCGCCGCCCGCCATGACCAGGCCGCGATCCACAAGGTCGGCGGCCAGTTCGGGCGGACAACGTTCCAGGGTCAGGCGGATGGACTCCAAAATGCTCGAAAGCGGTTCTTGCAACGCTTCGCGAATCTCCTCGGAACGGATGGTCAGAGTCTTGGGCAGGCCGGAACTCAGGTCACGGCCTTTGACATCCATCGTTAATTCCTGTTCCAACGGAAACGCGGAGCCAATGCGTATCTTGATTTCTTCCGCAGTACGTTCACCTATCATCATGTTGTAGGCACGCTTCATGTGGGCCGTGATCGTTTCGTCAAATTCGTCCCCGCCCACCCTCAGGCTGCGGCTGAAGACGATGCCGGCCAGGGAGATGATTGCGATTTCGCAAGTCCCGCCGCCGATATCCACGATCATGTTGCCCGCCGGCTCATGCACCGGCAAACCGACGCCGATGGCCGATGCCATCGGTTGTTCGATCAAATACACTTCACGCGCTCCGGCGTGAGTGGCGGAATCTTTGACTGCCCGTTTTTCCACTTCGGTGATGCCCGACGGCACCGCCACCACGACGCGTGGCGCAATGAGTTTGCGATGGTGCACCTTCTGGATGAAGTGGCGGAGCATGGCCTCGGTGATTTCGAAGTCGGCGATCACGCCGTCTTTCATCGGGCGGATGGCCACGATGTTGCCGGGCGTGCGGCCCAGCATTCGTTTGGCTTCTTCACCGACAGCCAAGACATTAGTTGTACCCGCCTGAATGGCCACCACAGAAGGTTCGCGCAGGACGATTCCGCGATCCCGCACGTAGACGAGGGAATTTGCCGTGCCCAAGTCTATCCCAATATCATTGGAAAACAGGCTTTTAAGTTGCGCAAGCATGAATGTGCCCTAACGGCACTCAGTTAATCGGCTGAGCCGCCAAACGTCAAGCGGATTACTGAAATCGTTAAAACCGCGATTTTGAGCCGGTTTTGGCAATTCGCTGACATTCGTCGTTTGCCATGAACCCACAAGCGATCCACGCTAGCGAGTCGCAGGAGGGCATCAACCTGAGCTGATGTGAATAACCCGTTGAATAACGCGTTAACAGAGGGCCAATACATTTTGCTCGTGGAGGTGGGAGACGGGATTCATTATTGAGTTCGACAAACATAGAAAGGCAAACAAATCCATGGCAACAGAAGAAAGAGTGCTCTGTTTCGAACGGAAACTTTTTGAAGAGTTGGGCGTATTTCAAGGCATCAATCTGGTAATTGAGAAATACCTGCCGGTGGTGACGTCCCCCTCGAATATCCGGTATCGGAATAGACCTGACGCCGACCAGGACAGGCGCTACAAGCAAATCATCCCTTACGTGCTCATCATCTGCAACGACAAGATATTGCGATATCGCCGGGGCCGTGGTGGCGGGGAAACCCGATTGCACGGGTTGTATTCCGTCGGCATTGGCGGCCATATCTCGGAGGAAGATCACGGGCTTTTTTCAAACCGGCTCGGATACCACGACAGCATGAGGCGCGAATTGATGGAGGAAGTGGCCATTGATGGAGCAAAGGAGGCCGCTGTCGCCGTCCTCAATGACGACAGCACGGAAGTCGGGTACGTGCACTTTGGTGTCGTGCATGTGATGTGCGTGGACAACAAGGATGTCGCAGGCCGGCGCAGCGGCATCGTGGCTCCCGAATTTATCCCGATTGCTGACGCCCTGAAAGACCTGTCGGGTTACGAATCCTGGTCCCGGCTTTGTCTGGAAAATCTTGATGCGCTGCTTTCGAAAGCCGCTGCTTCAGGCGTCCCGATTCCAGAACGGGCGGCGGCCTGAGAATCCAACCGGCACGGGCAAGAGGGATTTATGGGGATGGGAAATGAAAACATTTGAAGAATACCAAGCCGTCGCGACCCAAGTACCGCTTTCCTTGCGAAACGATCGCGACCGGATAGAACTCCCTGTCCTGGGATTGCAGGAAGAAGCTGGCAAAATCGGTTCACTGCTTACGGAGGCATTTGCGAGCGGCAAATTTAGCCTGACGCAGGAGCAAGCGAGAGAGGTGAAGAACAGATTATCAGACATCCTCTGGTTCGTAGCCATTCTCTGCAAGGAAACCGGCATCGCGATGCAGGACGTGGCCGCGCACAGCATCGCGCAAATCCAAGCGAGAGCTAAGAACCTTGATCCGGATCAGCGATAGACAAATGCGGCGAAGGCTGGTGCCAGAGGAGGGAATTGAACCCCCGACCAAAGGCTTATGAGTCCTCTGCTCTACCCCTGAGCTACTCTGGCAACCGAAGGCAGTGTTACATTTTGCGGACAATTCCCGCGCTGTCAAATGAGAATCATGGTCGTCTGGACAAACGCACGCCGCCGCGTGTTGTCAGAAATGACGGCCGGTCTCCGCAATGACCTGTTAACGCAACGAAAGGTCGCCAGGCGAGGTAAAGAAATTTTTCTCTTGTCCAATTTAATATTCCTGCCAAAAAATGTTTCAGCAATGACAAGAAACGGATAGTCTTTGTCCGACTCTTAAAATAAAAACGCATACCGTAAATTAGATTGATATGCGTCGCGCTGTAGCTGGAAGCGGAACTGAACGCCGCAACCTTAACCCGGAAGCAAAATGAAAACATCCAAACAGTTGAAAGTGCTGGTGCAAACAACTTTCGCTGCCGCCGTGGCCATCGTAATGATCGGCGGGCTGGCGTCCACCACCCTTTTCTCCGCCGAAACCGACACCAACGCCGTGCCGTCGAAAACGGATTCCGCAGTATCCCAAACCAATTCCGCAGCCGTGAAAGCCAAGGCGCCGGCGGCGGAGAAGCCGGTGTTGAAACATCAACTTACCGGAGCGGAACTTTACTCGATGCACTGCAACCGATGCCATCCCGAGCGTTATCCGACCGAGCGGACGGCGGCACAATGGAAAACCATTATGCTCCACATGCAGGTGCGGGCCAACATACCCGGTGACCAGGCCAGGCTGATCCTGCAATATCTCCAGGACAACAGTGGTCGTTGAGCACCCATCCAACCCTTGAATCACGAATGAACAAGACCATGAAAACACGTTGCGGGATATTGAGGCTGATGATGGCGGGCTGTGTCATCGGACTGGCGCTGCCATCGCGGGTGGCGGCGGAGGTGAGCGACGCCGACTTCAACGCCTTGAAGGAGACAGTGCAAAAACTGGGCGAGCAGGTCCAAAATCTGCAACAGTCAAACATCGTGCAACGGCAGACCCACGCGCAGGACCTGCTGCAGATACAGCAACTCCAGCAGAAACTCACCGAAACGCAACAAATCGCGACCAACGCGGAACAGAAAAGCATCGAGGCGTCAATGACGCAACCCATGCCGAGGCAGCCCATTGATGAAGCCACTGTCAATCACAACTTCATGATGTTGGGCGACGCGGAATTTCAATACGCGAAAATAGCGGGACAACACGGGGCCTTCCTGCAGGCCGATTTTGCCCCCATTTTTCTGTATCGCGGCGGGGACAACATTTTGTTTGAGGCCGGTTTCGACACCACCCTGGCAAATAACGCGCCCGGCAGCAGCGGTTACACCACCACCTTCAATTTGAGTTTCGCGCAGTTGGACTATGTGATGAATGATTACATGACCTTCGCGGGCGGCGAACTGATACTGCCGCTCGGAACCTATACCGAGCGGGGCGCGGGGTGGTTGAACAAGATTCCGGATAATCCGCTGGCGGTGGACGCGCTGTTGCCGGGCACCGGCTTGGGGGTGGAGATGCGCGGAGGAATTCCCGTGGGGGACACCGGCCAGTCGCTCAATTACGAAGTCTATGTCGTGAACGGGCCGGGTTCGTCGGACACGACTGGAACTTCTGGATCGGCAGGTAATCTTGATCTGGGCGGCAACGTGGGGGTCCTATCCGACGGTTCCACGGTGGCGAATTTGCATGGCCACCCGTCCGGAGGCGCGCGCCTCGGTTACTTTGTCCCCTTTAAGCCCCATTACGATCTGGAACTGGGAGTCTCCGGCCAGTCGGGTGAATGGGACGACGCGGGAAATCATCTCTGGTCGGCGGGTGTGTTGGATGCCGCCCTGCACCTGGGGCCTGCCTTTGAAGCGAAGGGTGAATATATCGTGACCCGCTACGGCAGCGACGACATTGGGACTCACTATCAGCAAGGCTGGTTCGTGCAGGCCGGCTACAAGCTGGCCGGATTGGACCTGGAGCTGCCGATCATCAACAACCTGGAAATCGTGGGTCGCTACGATTCTCTGCACGACGTCTATGACCCGGCAGATAATGCTTTCGACATCAAAACCCGCCGATACACCGTGGGCTATGTCTATTATTTCACGAACACGCTGCTGTTCGAAGGCGACTATGAGTTTCTCAACAGCAACGACCCATCCCAGGCTGACCAATTCATTCTCCAGCTTTCCCTGGGATTTTAGAGCCGTTGATGAAAATTGTGATTGATAACCCCAACCAACAGCAGCCATGCATATATCCCAATTCCTGAACCCGCGGCGGCAAGCGAGATTGCTCTGGCCCTGGGCAACAGCTATAATCGGATGTCTGGTGTTCACCAACGCCCCGGCGCAAACCAATCAAGCGCCCACTTATCTTCGCGATATCCAGCCCATTTTCATGGGCAATTGCTCCCGGTGCCACAACCAGCAATCCCGGTTTGTTTACGACTGGCTGGACTATAAAACCGCCTACGCCGATCGTTGGGAAATCCGACGCCGGATCTGGGACAGTTGGAAAGGAACGTATTACAAGGAGGCCATGCCGGTAGGCAACAGTCCGGAATCACTGGCGCTCACCGAGGAGGAACGGTCAACCATCGTGAAGTGGGTGGACAACGGAGGCCTTCGGGGTGTGCCGCCGGCGCCCGGCGCCGCCAGGTCGAAGGCCGAGCGGATCGAATTGGGCAAACGGCTTTTCACTTCCATTTGCGCGGCCTGTCACCAGCCCACCGGACGGGGGCTCCCCAATGTGTTTCCGCCCCTGGCCGGATCTGATTTTTTAAATGCCGACAAGAACCGGGCCATCCAAACCGTCATCTTTGGCCGGCAAGGGGAAGTAGTGGTGAACGGATTGAAATTTAACAACAGCATGCCTTCGTTCCCGCTTAACGACCAGGACATCGCAAATGTTCTGACGTTCGTTTACAATTCATTCGGGAATTCCGGTCTGGAGGTGACTCCGGAAGAAGTAAAGTCTCTCCGCTCACAACCGCCGGTTTCAACCGGATCATCGGCCCCCTCCGGACCGCCCGCAGCCAAAAGCACCTTTGAGTAAGACGCGCTGAACCGGCTGAAAGAAAACGCGTGGTTATAAATAGCCCCCGCCCCTGGCCAAACTCACAAGCGGGCTCTTTATTTCCCTTCCACTTCCGCAACTTCGTCCGGCGTGAGCCGGAAATCCATCGCGCCGATGATGCCGTCCACCTGCTTCGCGTTGCGCGCGCCGACAATGGCGCCCGTCACCGCCGGATGGTGCAATGTCCACGCAATGGCCGTTTCGCCCGGCGAACGACCATGCCGTGCGCCCACGGCCCGCAACCGTTCCACTGCTTTCAGGTTCTCCGATAGTTTTGGTTCCTGGAACTGGTCGTTTTTGTTGCGCCAATCGTTTTTCGGCAAGGACGCAATACGTTCACGCGTCATCGCGCCGGTGAGCAGACCGGACGCCATCGGCGAATAGACAATCACACCAACCTTTTCGCGCCAGCACCACGGCAATTGTGCCGAATCCACCTCGCGCCGGATCAGCGAGTACGGCGGTTGCAATGAGCTGATGCGCGCGAGGGATTGCAGCTTTTGCATCTCTTCGACACTGGCGTTTGACAGACCAATCCAACGGACCTTGCCTTCCTTTTGCAGGGCGGCGAGCGTGTTCCAACCTTCAATCGTCTCGTTCAAATCATCCGCCGTCCAATGAATTTGATAGAGATCAATCACGTCCATCTTGAGCCGGCGCAGGCTGGCTTCGCATTCACGCCGGACGGAATCGGCGTGCAACGAGTAGCTGATTTCACCCTGGTCGTTCCATAACATGCCGCATTTGGTGAAGACATAAGGCCGGGCGCCTTTCCATTCGTGCAATGCCCGCGCAACCACTTCCTCCGAATGGCCCAGGCCATAGACCGGCGCGGTATCAATCCAGTTCACGCCCCGTTCGAGCGCGCGGTGAATCGCCGCGATGGACTGCGTGTCGTCCTGCGCGCCCCAGCCGAATTGCCAGTCACCGCCGATGGCCCACGCGCCGAAGCCGATGGGCGTGATGTTAAGGTCGGAATTTCCCAGCACCCTGGTTTTCATGCGCTGGAAGCTAGCACAGCTGGCGGTGCTGTCCAGTTGGGCAGCACTTTTCCGGACCACTTACCGCTTTCAAGTTGGCACAGCGCCCGGCGAGTCGCCAACCGGCAGAATCAGGGCGAGTAAACGCGATAGAACCGGCGCGGGCTGTTGGTGGCCTGCAGGTCGGCAAACTGGAACCGGCCGGGCGAGATCTCCGTGGCCGCACCCAGGACCGACCAACTGGCCAGGGGCAGCGCCAGATTGGTGGTTGCCAGCACGCCGCACAAGGTGTCCACGTTGTTCGTGAACCTGAACGAGAACGGACCGCCATTTGTACTTTGGGCACCGGTCAGGATTGCCGGAACCGGGAACGGAACGCTGATGTTGATGACACTCGACGTGCTCGCGATACCGTTGACAAATACCGTCACCAACACGTAACCGGGCGGGAATCCCCAGACGGGGAGGGAGACGAACGCGTTGGCAGTCCAATTGGTGCAGAGGAGGCACAGACTCCGTCCGTTTTCAATGCTGCGCAGTTGGACCACCGGATAATCCGCCGCTGAATCTTCTGAATTGCCGCAGGACCCCTCGGAAATTCCACGGAATTGCGCGCCCGTAACAACCAGATCGCTGCCCAGTGCGAGCGGCGAAGTAATGGCGGTTATTTGCGGTCGCCAGGAGTTGCTGGAGTTAAAGCCGGCATCGTACAGCTCGGCATTGGCCGGGTAACCACTGTTGCCGGCGCCTCCGGCAATCAGCACCTTGCCATTGGGCAGTAACGTCGCCGTGGCGCTGAACCGTGCCTGGTTTAGCACATTCGTAGCGGTCCATTGCCCCAGGGCCGGATCATAGATTTCCGTGCTGGGAACTATGCCGGCGCCGTTAATGCCTCCGGCCACCAATACCTTCCCACTGGGCAACAACGCTGCCGAAAAATTATAACGCGGGACGGACATCGCGGTGGTGGCCGTCCATGTGCGGGTCGCCGGGTCATACAACTCGGCACTGGCCAGATAGCCGCTGTTGCCATTACCGCCGGCCACCAGCACTTTGCCATCGGGCAACAAGGTGGACGTATGGAAATACCTGGCGGTGTTCATCGAACCCGTGGCCGTCCAGATCCCGGTCACCGGATCATACAATTCGGCGCTGGCAAAAAGACTGGCCCCGAGGCCTCCGGAAACCAGTACCTGGCCGTTCGCCAACAGGCTGGCCGCGTGCCAATAGCGGAAAATGGTGGTGGAGCCGGTGGTCTCCCACGTTCCGGCGCCCGGATCGTACAATTCGGCGCTGGAGAGCAGAAGGTTTCCCGTGCTGAGGCCGCCAACCACCAGGACCTTGCCGTTGGACAACAACGTGGCCGTGTGGCGGTAGCGTGCGAAAGACATGGAACCCGTGTTCGTCCACAGCCCGGTGGCCGGATCATAAAGCAATGCGGCGGACAATGGGTTCCCAAACTCGTCTTCGCCCCCCGCAACCAATACCTTGCCATTGGGCAACAACGTCGCGGTGTGAATACGGGGTGCATTCGTCAATGCGCCGGTATTGGCGAAAGTTCCGAGGAGCGGATTGAACAGTTCCGCGTTGGTATAATCGGCTCCCCCGGTGCCGCCTCCGGCTATCAGCACCTGGCCATTGGGCAACAGCGTCGCGGTGTGGGCATAACGAGGTGAATTCAGCCCGCCGGTCAAAGTATTTGTCCCGGTCGCTGGATTGATGGTTGGATCGTAGAGTTCCGCGCTGTTCAGCGGGACGCCCAAGCTGACCCCACCCGCGACCAGCACCTGGCCGTTGGGCAACAAGGTGGCGACATGGGAATCGCGGGTGGTATTCAACATGCTGGTGTTGGTCCACGTTCCGTTGGCGGGATTGTACAGCTCCGCGCTGGATAATGAGCTGCCATTATTGCCACCAGCGACCAGCACCTGGCCATTCGGCAGCAAAGTCATCGTGTGTCCGTACCGTGCCTGGTTCAAGGGCCCGGTCGCCGTCCACGTCTCCGTAGCGGGGTTGTAAAGGTCGGCGTTGGACAGCAGACCACTGAAGCTGAGGCCTCCCGCAACCAGCACTTCGCCGTTAGGCAGCAGCGTTGACGTGTGATAGATATATTGAACGCTTGGCGCACCGGTCAACGTCCACGTCCCCGCGGTAGGATCATACAACTCCGCGTCGGCCAGCGTGAGCCCCACACCTCCCCCTCCGGTGACGAGCACCATGCCATTGGTCAGCAAGGTCGCGGTATGGCCGTAACGCGCGTCATCCAGCGAACCGGTATTGGTCCAGGTTCCCGTGGCCGGATCATACAGCTCTGCGCTGGAAAGAAACTGGCTGCTGCCTTGACCGCCCGACACGAGCACTTTGCCATTCGGCAGAAGGCTCGCCGTATGCTCGTTGCGGGCAAAGGTGAGCGAACCGGTGTTGGTCCAGGTTCCCGTGACTGGATCATACAACTCCGCGCTGGCGAGCAATCCCGCGCTGCCGGAACCCCCGGCGACCAATACCTTGCCATTGGGCAACAAGGTCGCGGTGTGGGAATAACGGTTGGCGGTCATCGATCCGGTGGCTGTCCAGAGTCCGGTGGCCGGATCGTACGACTCCGCACTGTTGCCGGCACTGATACCGCCCGCCACCAGCACCTTCCCGTTGGGCAACAAGGTCGCGGTGCAGCCGTAGCCGGGCGTGTTCAAGGAGCCAACGATATTCCAGGAACCGGCCGAGGCAGTCTGAAAGACAAATAAACAGAACGTCAGCACGAGGCGCGCACTTCCTTCCGACTGGATTTTCATCGCGGCTTTTTGGGGTTGTGCCACTTGTTATATTAGATTTTGCAATGGTTGGCAAACACATTCTTGTACCGGTGTTGGGAAGGAATATTTTTGGTTGGAAGAACCCTGGTCCCCCGAACGTGTGTGCGATGCGGTCCGACGTGCCTCCGCAATGCGGGTCGCGCATGCGATTCAAAAAGTCCTCCGAAAAACCGGGTGCGATTTCGCTGATCTCGTCCCACTGTGCAAGTTGAGTGGCCGGATCCGGGTTTCCTGGAACTTTTGTTTTCATTGGCCCCGGAATAGTGCAGAAAACAAAAAAACGGGGTCCGGTTTAAACCGGACCCCGTTCCGAAAATACCAACGGCGATTAGTAGCGGTCACGACCGCCGCCGCGAAACTCGCGACGCGGACCACGACCGCCGCCGCCGGCCGGACGCTCTTCGCGCGGGCGGGCGATGTTGACCGTAAGGGCGCGACCGCCCAGTTGCGCGCCGTTCAGCGCGGCAATGGCCTTCTGCGCCTCTTCGGGCGTGCTCATGGTCACAAAACCAAAGCCGCGGGGGCGATTGGTGGTGCGATCCATCATCAGGTTCGTTTCGGTGACCGTGCCGTGCGCCGCAAAGGCGTCCTGCAGGTCGTTTTCGGTGGTGTCGAAGGATAGATTCCCGACAAACAATTTATTGCTCATGTGATGTTATACTGTCCTAGACTGAACTTTGCTTTGACCAGACCGTTCCCGTTAATCGGATTTCAAATCATCACTGAACCAGGTTCACTTGAAGATTTACCATGCCTCGCAAGCTTTGAGTTATCTAACAGACGGGCGAATTATCGCATATTCCCGGAAAAAGGCAAGCATTATTTCGCTACCCCTGCGGCAAACCTGGGTTTTCCCCCGGCTGCCCAACCGGTATCATCCCGCCATGCACAAGCTGCCGCGCTCGTTTTACGACCGGGACACCCCGATTGTTGCCCGGGAATTGCTGGGTAAACTGCTCGTTCGCGTCGAACGCGGCCGGGAACGCATCGGAAAAATCGTGGAAGTAGAGGCGTATCTCGGCCCGCACGACCTGGCAGCGCATTCATCGCGCGGTTTGACGGAGCGGACCCGGGTGATGTTCGGCCCGCCGGGACACGCTTACGTGTATTTCATCTATGGCCTGTACCACTGCGTGAACGTGGTGACGGAACGCAAAGGCCATGCCTCCGCCGTCTTGCTGCGCGCCCTGGAACCGGTGAAAAACCTCGCTGGCCGGACCAGCGGCCCCGGTTTGCTCTGTCGCGCGATGCACGTTGACCGGCGCCTCAATGGCCACGATCTGCTCAGTGACGACTTCTTCATCGCCGCGCCGCCGAAGGCCGAACCGTTCACCATGGCCAAACGGCCGCGCGTGGGCGTGGATTACGCCCGGCATTGGGCGAAGCGGCACCTCCGGTTTTACATCAAAGGCAACCCGTTCGTTTCACGGCCTTGATGAATAACCGGCACCATTGAAGACACGTAGCCGCCGACGTGAGGAGGCGGACACTTGCGCGAGGCTTGGCGACAAATCCGCCTCCTCACGTCGGCGGCTACATTTCAGCATCTTCCCAGCTTCACCGGATGTCGTTCTGCAAAACGATGCGATACCGCGCTTTGCCGGCGCGCAGATGTTCCATCGCGTCGTTCACCCGGGACATCGGGAAGACCTCAGTCATGGGAGCGATGCCATGCCGCACCGAGAATTCCAGCATCCGGGCCGTGTTGAACGGACTGCCCAGCGGCGTGCCGGAAATCGTCTTCTGCCCGGCCAGCAATGAAAAGGCCGCCACCGGAATCGGCTCCGGCACGGCGCCGACGATGTGCAACCGGCCTTTTGGCGCCAGGCTGCCGATGATGGCGTCCCACGGCAGCGAAGCGTTGGCCGTGCACAGGATGAAGTTGAGCGAACCGGCGATTTTTTGCAGTTGCGCCGCGTCATGCGAGTTGACCACGTGATGCGCGCCAAATTTCATCGCCTCCTCACGTTTGGATTCACTCGACGTGAACGCCGTCACTTCGCAACCCCATTTGTTCAGGAATTGCAGCGCCATGTGCCCCAGCCCACCGATACCGATCACGCCCACGCGGTCGGTCGGCTGCACGTCGCATTGAATGATGGGATTAAACACGGTGATCCCGCCGCAGAAGAGCGGGCCGGATTGCTTCGCGTCGAGCGCGTCCGGCAACGGCACGGCCCATGCCCAATGACAGCGCACGCGATTGGCAAAACCACCGTGCCGCTTTATCATGGTCCCCTCCGCGTACGGGCAAAGATTGTGATTGCCGGAAAGGCACTGCGGACAGGCCATGCAACTCTCCGCAAACCAGCCCAGCCCGACGCGCTGACCCACCTTCACGCCCTTCACCTTGTCCCCGGCAGCCAGCACGCGGCCGGCCACCTCATGTCCAGGCACAAACGGATAACCCGTCATGCCCCATTCGTTGTCCAACATGCTCAGGTCACTGTGGCAGATGCCACAGTATTCGACCTGGATTTCCACCTGTTCGTCCCGCAACGGGCCGGGGTTGAATTCAAACGGTTCCAATTTCGCGCCCCGGGCCGACGCCGCGTAAGCCTTGAATGTCGTGCTCATAATGCCATCAGTGGTAACACACTCCGGCCGTTTGGCAAATCAGTTGATGACCGGATCGTCAGCGTTCAATACGGTCAAACGTGCCGCCGTGCAAATAATCGCGCACGAAGGGGCGATCCAGAAAATCCCTCGGAAAACCATGTTCAATCTGGCTGACCCCGTTCAACTGCGCGAGTTGCTTCGCGTTCAAAGACCATTTGACACAGTCCAGGTTGTCCTCCAACTGCGAAAGTTTCCGCGCGCCGATGATGGGAATGGTGTTGCGTCGCGCGCGCAGCCAGTTGAGCGCGGCCTGCGCGGGGGATTTCCCGGCGGCCTTCGCAACTTTGACTACCGTCCGGGCGATGGCCTCGTTGCGTTCAGTGCGCCGCGCAAATTGCGGCGTTTTGTCGAGCCGCCGCTCTTCTTTCGTCTTGCCGGCATATTTGCCGGTCAGCCAGCCGCTGGCCAGCGGTGACCACGGCGTGACGGTCAGTCCCAGCGCCTCGGCCATCGGCAGTAATTCGCGCTCCGGCGTCCGTTCGATGAGATTGTACTCAATCTGCAGCGCGACGAACGGCGTCCAGCCGCGCAACCCGGCCAGCGTGTTGGCGCGCGCCACCCACCACGCCGGCGCGTCGGAAATGCCGATGTACAGCACCTTGCCGGCCCGCACCAGGTCGTCAAACGCGCGCATGACTTCCTCGACCGGCGTCAGCTCGTCCCAGGCGTGCATCCAGTAAAGGTCCACGTAATCCGTGCCGAGCCGTTTCAAACTGCCTTCGAGCGCCTGCACCATGTTCTTGCGATGATTGCCGCCCGCGTTCGGATCGCCGGGGCGCTGGTTGAAGGAAAATTTGGTGGCGACGACAAAACGCTTCCGTTCGGAGCGGATGAATTCGCCGACGAATTTTTCACTGGTGCCGCCGGTGTAACCGTCGGCGGTGTCAATGAAATTGCCGCCCGCGTTCACAAAAGCGTCGAACATGGTTTTGGATTCGTCCCGGTTGGCGCCCCAACCCCAATCCTCGCCGAAGGTCATGGCGCCCAGGCACAGTTCGGAAACGCGCAGGCCGGATTGGCCGAGAAGTTTATAGTTCATAAAAATTCTTCCGATACTTGTCCGCCATATTTGGAAAATTGCCAGTTCTTTCTGGCTGCAACTGCCGCGCTCCATCGCCACCGACGACAACATTGTTTCCCACCGGTAATGGCGCTAGATTGAGCGGACACGCATGGCGAAATCATCTGCGGCCAAAACCAATGCCAGCCTGCTTACCCTCGACCAGATTGCCATCCGATGGAACGGTCGGGGTCGGGCGGCTTTCCCGCGCACCTGCTGGACCTGGCGGCGCGGCGAACAATGGGCCGTTCTGGGACCCAACGGCTCGGGCAAATCGCTGCTCGCCCTGGCGCTTTGCGGCCGGGTGCCGCTGCTCCGCGGGGAAATTCATTATCATTTCGATGCCGCCGCCGCGGATGTATTTCCGGAACAATCCATCGCCCTGCTTTCGCCACAAATCCAACGCGAGCTTGCCACCAGTGAAAGCTCCTTTTACCAATCCCGCTGGCACAGCGGCATCGCGGAAGGCCGTCAGAACGTGGCGCAGTTCCTCTCGCAGGCCAGTGTGGAGGACATCAACCCGTTTGAAGTCGGCGCCCGCACGAGCGACCCGCGCCGATTCCGCGAGAATCGCCGGCGCTTCAGCCGCTGGTTGGGTATCGAACCCCTCTTCCGCCGCAAGCTGATTTCCCTTTCCAACGGCGAACAGCGCAAGGTGCTCCTCGTCCACACCTTGTTGCAGTCGCCGCGGCTTTTGATTCTGGACGACCCGTTCGGCGGGCTCGACGCGGCCACGCGCACACGCCTGAAAACAGTCATCCACCGGCTGATGCGCGGCGGCTGGCCGGTGCTGATCATCACCAGTCGTCCCGATGAGCTGCCATCGCCGACCACCCACCTGCTGCTCGCGCGCAATCACCGGATCATCGCGCAAGGGACCAAACGCGCGATGTTACAACATCCACGGGCGAAGGCATTGGCATCTTCCTCGTTTCCCGGCGTGGCGAAGCATAATGAAGACGGCTCGGCTTCGAAGGGTCAGGTTGCAAAAGGCCGCGACATTCCCCTCATCGAATTCAAACACGTCACCGTCCGGCACGGACGCCGGCGCATTCTCGACGATATCACCTGGACGATGCGCCGGGGCGAGCACTGGGCGTTGCTGGGGCCGAATGGGTCCGGCAAGACCACCTGGTTGAGCTTGATCCAGGGCGACAACCCGCAGGCTTATGCGCTCGACCTCCGGCTTTTCGGCCTGAAACCCGAGAGCACGCAGACGCTCTGGCACCTGCGCCGGCAAATCGGCTGGTTCTCGCCGGAATTACACCTGCATTATCCGCCGGACTGGTCGTGCCTGGATGTCGTCTGCTCGGGATTCTTCAACACTATCGGACTTTACGAATCTTGCCCGTCCCGCCAACGCGCCGCCGCCCGCAACTGGTTGCGCCGGTTCGGGCTGGCGGGCCGAGCCCGGAACCCGTTTGGAGAACTGTCCCTGGGCGACCAGCGTCTGATTCTGCTGGCGCGGGCGGTGGTAAAAAGGCCGAGATTGCTGATTCTGGACGAGCCTTGCCAGGGACTGGATGCCGGGTATCGCCTCACAATTCTGGCCACGGTGGACCGGCTCATCGGCCAGACCCGCGCCGGTCTTATCTTCGTTACCCATCATGCCCGGGAAATGCCCGCGTGCATCACCCATATCTTGAAACTGAAATCCGGTCGCATTCATCAAAGCCGTAGGAAACGTTAAAAAAATTGTCTCCCCCGGTGACGGGTGTATTCTTCGGTTACTGCGATGAAAACTTCAATTGAACTGGAAAAATCAGCGGCGCTGCAAGTTGCCGCGCTGATGGCCGCGGCGGCGCGAACGGCGCCCAAAACGCGCGGCATTGATAATATCAAAACCATTGCGATCGACGACGAGGCGACGCGGCGGAAGCTCGTCGTCAAAATGCGCGAAATCGCCACGAAAGAAGACCGTCCCAGTGTCGCGCGTGACGCCGGCAACATTGAAAATTCACCGGCCGTGGTCGTCATTGGCGTGGAATCGAACACCGCCGGCTTGAATTGCGGTTATTGCGGCAAGCCGTCCTGTGAAGCGCTGGAGGAAGCCGACGGCGTCTGCGCGTTCAACTCGATTGACCTCGGCATCGCCACCGCGTCGGCGGCGGAGGCAGCGGGCCGGTTTCACGTGGACAATCGCGTGATGTTTTCCATCGGCCGCGCGTGCCTGGACCTGGGATTGTTCGGGCCGAAGGTGAAACAGGCGCTGGGTATTCCATTGAGCGTGACTGGCAAAAATCCCTTCTTCGATCGCAAGGCATGACATGCCGTTCCAATTGCTCAATCTTGAAGCGGTGGCTGAGTATCTGCACCTCACGCCCCAGGACGTGGAGCAGCGGGTGAAGGACAACGAAATCCCGTTTGAAAAACGCGGCGACCGGATTGTCTTCCGCAAGCGCGACATTGACGCGTGGGCTTCGCAACGCATCCTCGGCTCAACCAGCCAGCAACTGGCTGATTATCACCAGGAAACCACACGATTCACCCGGAAGATCCTGGCGCAGGAAACCATCCTGCCGGAAATGCTTCAGGCGGGAGCCATCGCCTCGGCCATGTCGTCCAAGACCAAGGCGTCCGTCCTGCGCGATCTGGTCGCGCTGGCCGAAAAGACCGGGCATCTGAACGACCCGAAATCGCTCCTGGCCAGCCTGGAGGCGCGCGAGGATTTGTGCTCCACGGGCGTGCCGGGCGGGTTTGCCCTGCCCCATCCGCGCGCCCATGACCCGTACCTGTTTGACACGTCTTTTATCGTGGTGGGCCGGCCCATCCAGGAAATCCACTTCGGCGCGCCCGACGGCCAGCCGACGTATCTTTTTTTTCTGATATGCTGCCCGGACGACCGGTTGCATCTACACACACTGGCGCGCATCTGCCTCATCGCGCTGAAGACCAAAGTGCTCGACCAGCTCCGCGATGCGCCCGATGCCCAGACTATGCGTGATGCGCTCGTCGCGGCGGAACATGAAATTCTGGCCGACCGGAGAATTACTTCTTAGCCGTCCGTTAAAAAACGCTTCTTCCGCAGTAGCCAGCGTGAGCTGGCTCCAATTTTCTTCGTGAATTCGCTCAAAAGTCAGAGCCGACTTACGTCGGCTGCTACTTATTTTACGGGCTGTTAGCAACCCTCAGGCACGACGTTCAAGTCGTTGGCGCTTCTTTCAGCAACCCGTTCAGATCCAGCGGATGCGTGAACATGGCCACGCCACCGTCGGGCGAACGCGGCCATTGTTCCTTGGGACGGTCCCAATATAGCTCCACGCCGTTATCGTCCGGGTCGCGCAGATAAATCGCCTCGCTCACACCGTGATCGGAGGCGCCGTCCAGCTCGATGCCCGCCGCGAGCACGCGCCTCACTGCATCCGCCAGCAGGGCGCGCGTCGGATATAGAATCGCCAGATGATACAGACCCGTCGCGCCCGGCGGCGGCGGCGCGCCACCCGCGCTTTCCCACGTGTTCAGGCCGATATGATGATGATAACCGCCCGCCGAAATGAAGGCCGCCTGCGAGCCGAACCGCTGCGTCAATTCAAAGCCCAGCACGTCGCAGTAAAACTTCAACGCACGGTCGAGGTCGGCCACTTTCAAATGAACGTGGCCAATTCGCACCTGCGGATCAATGGGAACAGGTTTCCGGGTCATTTTTAACAGCTTCCAAACAGTTTCTCGATTTCGGCAGGGCGCGTCACTCCGTGCGCACCGTCTTCCGTTTTCGCGGCGGGCAGCGGATCGCCTGCCCTGCCCGATTTTTTGAAATCGGATACCATCAAACTCCATTTTGCTTCCGGGTTAATCCTTGACCCGGAGCGCGGACAAAGCTGCCCGCACTCCGCGTGCAGCAGATTGATCGCGCATTACCTTAATTCGATTTCAACGCCGATTCCGCCGGCACGATTTCCAGTTGCAGCTTATCCGTGTTCCGCAACACGGCCAGCGGCGAGCGGACGCCGACCTGCCCGCCGGTCAGCAGCTTGTGCAGGTCGTCAATGCCCGCGATGGCGTGCCCGTCGAATTCCACAATCAGGTCGCCCTCGCGCAAACCGCCACGGCTGGCCGGGCTGCCGGGCTCGACACCGATCACCAGCATGCCGGTTTCGTTCGGCAGATGGAAATGCCGCACCAGGCGCCGGTGAATCTTCGCTGTCTGGCCGCCGATGCCAAGATAACTGCGCCGGATGACGCCATCCTTGATCAACCAGCCGGCGATGTATTTGGCCGTATTGATGGCGATGGCAAAGCACAATCCCTGTGCCGGCAGAATCACCGCCGTGTTCACGCCGATGACTTCGCCGCGCGAATTAACCAGTGGCCCGCCGGAATTGCCGGGGTTCAACGACGCGTCGGTCTGAATGATGTTGTCCATCAGCCGGCCCGAACTGGACCGGAACGACCGGCCCAGCGCGCTGACCACGCCCGATGTCACGGTGTATTGGAAGCCGTACGGATTGCCGATGGCGATCGCCAACTGACCGACCCGCAACCGATTGGAATCACCGAGCCGCACCGGCTTGAGGTTCGGCGCATAAATCCGGAGAACCGCCAGGTCCGTGTCCGGGTCTGCGCCGACGAGATGCGCGTCGGGGTGCCGGCCATCGGCCAGCGTGACTTCAATCTTGTCCGCGCCATGAACGACGTGGCTGTTGGTCAGGATGAACCCGTCCGGCGTGATGATAAATCCGGAGCCGCTGCCACCCGCCTCTTGCCTCGCGCCTCGTGCCCCGGTTTTTCGCACGTCAATCTTCACCACCGCCGGGCTGACCGCTTCCGCGGCGGTAACAACAGCATTGGAATACGCGTCCAGTAACGGCCCGTCGGACACCGGTTCGGTGGGGCGAGCGTCCTCGCGAGCCGTCTCACCAGCTGCTTGTCCAAATGGAAAACCTGCCGGCTCGTCCATTACCGGCCACACGCCAAAATGTTTGTCTGCAATTCTCATAATCACACGCCCGCTTTCACGGGACGGAGACACCATTAACCAGAAATGGAATCTGTCAAACGGGTCACATTGAAGGTAGGGCGCGGTCTCCGCACCGCGCCGCTGGTAGGGACGACTCGCCGAGTCGTCCGCGGTGCTGTTGCGCGAACACGCCCAGCCGTCCGGACGCGTCGGCGACGCATCCCCACCATTGATGGTTACCAATGCTTATCCTGGATTGGTGTTGTAGAAACAACTTTTGCTTTGTGTCCCGGAGATTCAGGAACTAGCTTGATAAGGTTAATTCCCACAGGCAGGCCGTGTGACTGCCTTTTGAAAAGTGTGCCTATGAGCCAGGTATCTGAATCTGCAAAAAAGACCGGCACTTCCCCGGCCAAACCCAATCCTACTGCGCCCAAATATCCCGGCGTCCGCGTCACCTGCAATGGCAATTTCCTGGTGGCTGAACATGTCGAAACCCGAATCACCGAAGGCGGCGTGTTCTATCCCATCACCCCGTCCACCGAAGGCGGTGAGATTTACCAGGGCTCTTATGCGGCGGGTGAATTGGATGTCTGGGGCCATCAGAAAATCGCGGTCGAAACGGAAGGCGAACATGCCGCGCAGGGCGGCGCGACGGCATACGCGGTCAGCGGCAAGCGCACGGTCAACTTCACCTCCGGCCAGGGCATCGCTTATGCCATGGAGCAGTACTATCATGCGCCCGGCAAGTTCTCCACCATGGTGCTCGAAGTCGGCGCCCGCGCCCTCACCAAGCACGCCCTCAACGTCCATTGCGGTCACGACGATTTCTACGCCGCGCTCGACACCGGCTGGACGATGGTCATCGCCAAGGATGCCCAGCAGGCGGCCGACCAGGGCATCATCCTCCGCAAGGTCAATGAACTGTCGCTCAACCCGGGCATGAACATCCAGGACGGCATGCTCACCACCCACTCCGAGCGCACCTATCTGGCGCCGGAAGCCGATCTGCTCCGCGAATTCCTCGGCGCGGCCGACGACACCATCGAATGTCCCACGCCCGCGCAGCGCGAATTGTTCGGCTCGAAACGGCGGCGCGTGCCGGAAATGATGGACCTGAAAAACCCCATCCTGCTCGGCCCGGTCCAAAACCAGGAACATCACATGAACGGCGTGGTGACGCGCCGCAATAATTTCAACGAGCCCATCCTGAAATTCCTGGAGGACGCCTACACCGAATTCGGCCGGCTGACGGGACGTCATTATGGTTTGATTCACCAGTACCAGTGCGATGATGCCGACACGGTGTTTGTCTCGCTGGGTTGTGCCGCCGACAATATCGAGGCTGCATGCGATTATCTGCGCGAGAAGCGCGACGCGAAGGTCGGGTCCATCCACATCAACGTTATTCGCCCGTTCCCCGAAGCCGCCGTCATCAACGCCCTGCGCGGCAAGAAGAACGTCATCATCGTGGAACGCACGGACGAAGGCATGGCGGGCGACAATCCGCTCGCGCGCGACATCCGCGTCGCCCTCGGCAAGGCCAATGAAGCCGCGAAGTTCGGCGGTGCCCTGCCCGGCCTTACGCCCGAGGAGACTCCCCGCCTGTTCCGCGGCAGTTACGGTATCGGTTCGCGCGATTTCCGGCCTGAACACACGCTGGGCGCCTACGAATTTGCCATCGGCCAGACCCGCCGCCAGGACGGCGCCGGTGCCGCCGGCGGCGAAACTTATTTTACCCTGGGCATTGACCATCCTTACGCCGTCATCAGCAAGGAAACGCCGTCGCTCCTCCCCGACGGCGCCATCGCCGTGCGGTTCCATTCCATCGGCGGCTGGGGCATGATTACCACCGGCAAGAACCTCGGCGAAATCATCGGTGAATTCGGCGACTTCATCAAGCAGCGCGACCCCGAACATGATGCCGACGGCCGGCTTAAGGAAAAATTGTTCGTAATGGCCAATCCGAAGTACGGCTCCGAGAAGAAAGGCGCCCCGACGAATTATTATCTCACGGTCGCGCCCGACATCATCAAGGTGAATTGCGAGCTCAACCACGTGGACGTCGTGCTCTGTTGCGATCCCAAGGCGTTCACGCACACGAACCCGCTGGAAGGCATCAAGCACGGCGGCTGCCTCGTCTGGGAATCCAGCGACACGCCGGAAACCGCCTGGCAACGCATCCCGTCGCAACACCGCCGGTACGTCAAGGATAACGACATCCGCGTTTATATCCTGCCCGGGTTCGACATCGCCAAGAAAGCGACGAACAAGACCGAGTTGCAACTGCGCATGCAGGGCAATTCGTTCCTGGGCGCGTTCTTCCGCGTGTCGCCGTTCCTCCGGCAAAATAATATTTCCGACGAAACCTTCCATGCCACGGTCAAGAAACAGTACCAGAAGAAATTCGGGCGGTTCGGCGACGACGTCGTCACGTCGAACATGACCGTCATGAACGAGGGATTCTCGCGCGTGCAGGAAATCAAGTACGGCGAGTTCAACGAACCGGATCGTTCCTCAATGCGCAATCCGCCGGTCGCGCCGAACGAGCACGAACCGTTGATTCCTACCGCCGGCTGCGGGTCGGTCTGCGGCACGGGCATTCCCACGCCCGCGCAACAAACGCCCCGCTATGCCTTCCAGACGCTGACCAAGTTCGATTCCGAATTCCGCCACGGCCTCGGTTATCACCAGCCTGCCAGCGCGCTCGCGTCGCTCGGCGTGATGGGTGCCGGCTCGGGCGCGACCCAGTCCAAGTACGTCGCCCGCCGCGAAACGCCGGTTTATATCGCCGAAAATTGCACGCAATGCATGGAATGCATCACTGCCTGCCCGGACACCGCCCTGCCGAACATGGCGCAGGACGTGGCGATGGTCCTGAAGACCGCCGTGCATTACTACATTACCGAGCCGGCCGAACGCTCGAAACTGGCCGCCGAATTGAAAGGCATCGAGGAACGCGCCCGCGCGAAGATGAACGAATCCATCAAGGCCCGCTCCAACGTGCCGTTCAAGGACATCATCCGCGCCGAGGTCAATGCGCTGACCACAGTTGGCGAACACACAAAGGCCGAATTTACCGGTATCATCGACAAATTGCCGCTGGCGTATTCGAACGTGCCAGCCATCTTCCGATCGCTCGAAGCCAAGACACCGGGCGGCGGAGGGTTGTTCTCTATTTTTGTCTCCGACCTGTGCAAGGGTTGTGGCGAATGCGTGCAGGTTTGTGGCGACCACGACGCGCTCCGCATGACGCGCGAGACGGAGGATCTGAACGCCGACCTGACCACCGCGCAGATTTTCTCGCGTCTGCTGCCCGACACACCGCAGAAATTTCTCGGCCTGTACAACGACAACGACGCTGCGAACTCGCGCGAAGCGGCGTTGCGCAATCATCTCATGGTCCGACGCAATTACGAGGCGCTCGTTTCCGGCGACGGCGCGTGCGCCGGGTGCGGTGAGAAAAGCGTGCTGCGCGCGGCGGCGTCCGTCACTGAAGCGTATATGCGCCCGCTGTATCACAAAAAGGCCGACCGCCTGCGCGCCAAAGCCGCGCGGCTGGAAACCGAAGGGCTCGCCAGGTTGCAGGCGTTAAAGCAGCGTGACGAGGCTGAATACTTCCTGTTCCGCAAAGCTGTCGCTCACATTATCATGGGCCTGGGCGGCGAAGACGACGACGACACCGCCAAACGCATTGCCGATTACGAGGTCAAACACGGCGCCATCACCGACGAGCAGATTATCGGCGGCATCGTGGCCGTGATGCGGCAGGACGCATTCAATCACCGCGATTTGCAGTCCATTGACGGGCGGCGCGCCAATGGCATGAGCGTCATGTTCATGGGCGCCAGCACTGGTTGCAACACCGTCTATGGCTCCACCCCGCCGTCCAATCCGCATCCGTATCCGTGGATGAACTCGCTGTTCCAGGATGGCGCGACGATTTCGTGGCTGCTCGGCGAATCGCTCATCATCAACCACGCCCGCCGCTCGGTCGTACCCGAACGCCTGGCCGACGCGCTGCTCGAACGGGAGGAAGGTGTCATGTCCGCAGCCGATTTGTTCCTGCTCACGCACCTCGACGACGCGTTGATGACCGACCAGGAAATCCGCGAACTGCCGAAGATCTGGACCATCGGCGGTGACGGCGCGCTCGGCGACATCGGGTTCCAGAACGTGTCCAAGGTCATCTTGCAAAACCGGCCGAACGTAAAAATCCTCATGCTCGACACCCAGGTGTATTCCAACACCGGCGGCCAGAACTCCGATTCCTCGACCATGCTGGGCGGTTACGACATGAACCAGTTCGGCGTGGCGTCGCAGGGCAAATTGATTGAAAAGAAGAACGTGGCCGAAGCGTTCACCAGCGGGCACGGCTCGCCGTTCGTGGCGCAGGTTTCGATGGCCAACGCGGCGAAACTGTACAAGGCGATGCTCGACGGCCTCGAATATCGCGGCACGGCGTTTTTCCAGGCCTACACCACCTGCCAGCCGGAGCACGGCGTACCCGACAACATGAGCGCCGACCAGGCCAAGCTCGTCCGGGACGCGCGCGGCATGCCGGAGTTCGTGTTCAATCCGCGCAACGGCGAGACCGCGCAGGAGGCGTTCGACCTCAAGGGCAATCCCACGCCGAACCGCGACTGGTGGCGCACGAAATTCAAGGCCACCGGCGAGGAATACAACTTCACCGTGGCGCACTGGGCGATCACCGAGACCCGGTTCCGCAAACACGTCAAGGCCATCAAAGAAGAGGAAGCGCGGGAATTAATTCATCTCGACGACATGCTGGTGCTCATTACACAGGATGATGTCATTTACCGGCGTGTTTTCGACCGGAACCATCGTTCGTATGTCCCGAACTTCGGCTGTTACATCAAGGCCGACGTCAACGGGCAGATTAAATACTTTGCGGTGAGCCGGCAGATGGTGTTATTCGCCGTGGAACGCCGCAAAGCCTGGCGCATGCTCCAAAGCAAAGCCGGCGTGGTGAACAAGGATTATCAGGCGCAGAAGGCGCTATTGGCTAAGCTGGACAAAGGCGAACTCCAACTCGCCGATGTGCAAGCCAAAGCAAAAGAGCTATTCGAGGCAGAGCTTTCAAAGTTAAATTAGCGTAGCCGCGTGGCGCAGCTTTACGCGGAGGCTGAACTGGCCAAATTGAATTAAATTTGCAGGGCAATAACGGTCGCGTTCGCCGTCACCGTTTGCGGTTGCTCACGATTTCAAGCGAATCTGGCGCGGCGACTTTAAATTGCGAACATCCGGAACTTGGAAATTCACTTCGATAGCACCTTCGGACTTGAGCTTCTTGAGCAGCGGCGCACTATGCCGGCCGGTCATACCAGCTTCAATACAGAATCGGATTACATCGGCTTCGGACTTCATTTGACCAGCTCGTAATGCCGTCTCCAGCTCCATTTCAAACTCACCAATTTTTTTGGGACGCATCACCTCAAGGGGTAAAACCAATTCATTCGGGCCGATATTTTCGCGCTCAATGTCAAAGTTGGCTTCGCCTGCTATTTCATCATTTGCCCACGCCACTTGAAGGAACTTATGAATCCCCAGCGGGTGATGGCTACCAAATATCAGTCCATAGATATTGCTCCGTTTCTTGATCGAAAATCGTCCAAGAAATAGTTGATCGCCAGACGGAATCAATTTTCGATAGTACTCAAAGGCTTCACGATGGATATCGTAGGAATCTTCCGGTTTTTCAATTTTTTGCTTTATCGCGGGATGATCACGGAAACGATGCAACGTCGAGGATGACAGGAAGAAAATAAAATCCGTCGTTGGCAGGCTTACCAAGCGTTTAAAAATTTCGTCGGAAACCTCATCTACTCCGCACTGGTCAATGATCAAAAGCTTTGCACAGCGTGGATTCGCAAGCACGGCCTGCTGGGCATTCAACGCATCACTGAACTTCAACGGCTGAGGATCGATTTGTACGCCAGGAATTTTCCATTCCTCTTCCTGTAAAACAGATGCCAGCTGGTCAATTTTTTGCCGGTCACTGTCAAACAAGTGAGCCACAATCGGGACTTTGCCCCAGCCAGCTAAACCCTCCCGTTGGTAACGCCGGAATTGATCCAATATTCGCAGTGGCGAACCGTAAATGCCGGATGAATCCGTGCCTGGACCGGAGAAGAAATCGAAAATGTGTACTTCCTCAAACTTTGGCTCGGGTTGCGAAAGGAAGACGGGTATCCACTCCTGTGCGTAAAGTTCAAAAATCCGGAGCTTCGCCAACGTACCGGCATCGTATGGCTTATCGTGGAAATCCTTGGCGGCCATCGCGGTTAGTGAGCCCCGATCATGGCGAGGAGGTCTGTCCGTTCGTCCAGACTTGCCACCGCCTTTCGTGGCGTGCGCGGGAACCCATCGTAAGTTTTGCCATCCAGCATCCGTCCCGTTTCTGATTTCCGTACGCCACCCCATTGCTTAAAGAAGAATGGAATGTTGTGGACTCTACATTCAGCACGAATGTTACGCACCCACGACGCCTTGATTGGGCGCGCACCTGGCCCGCTCTCGCCACCGACTATCACCCAATGGATGCCGCGCAAGTCAAGTTTGCCGAGGTCTTCCAAGAGCGGCTCAATTGAAAGGAAAGCGATCGTTGGCTTTGTGTTTCGTAGTTTCGCGATGCGCGGCAAACCGTGTGTACGATTCTCCACACTGACACCCCACCAAATGTGCGAGGCATTTGCAGCCTTACGGAGTTTGCCTTGCAACAAGGCAGCCATGCGGTCCGCACGCTTCGTAAGAATCTGATAAGTGTGCCAGTTTGCCGCCAGCATCACCCGGCAAACCTTCTCAATGTATTCGTCCGACACTCCCTCGTGGAAGAGATCGCTCATCGAGTTGACAAAAATCTTTTTCGGCTTGGACCATCGGATTGGATCACCCAACTTTACCGGCACAAGTCGCAGGTCGAAACCAAACTCAAAGGGATGGCCGAGCACACCACGAAACCGTTCCGCAAAGGTTTCGGCGTAGCAATGGACACAGCCGGGACTGACCTTCGTGCAACCTCGCACCGGATTCCACGTCGCATCCGTCCATTCGATTTTTGAATTATCGCTCATGTTTCCTGTCCAATCTGCACAAAAGTATCACGACTGGCTAGACAAACGCTGTCCAATGTCCTGCACCAACAAATTCCGCAATTAGCCCAGAAAGCGATGGTTTTGGTGCCATTCCAGAAATTCCCGGGCGGGGCGATCTTCCGCAGATTGGGGCGCGACTTGTAATCCTTTGCCGTGAAAAGCATAGTATTCGCGGCCGTTTGAAAACTCATCGCGAATCCTGCGGCTGACTTCAACGCGATAGTCATTGGTAATCGTGATGTAGCCACGGTCAAACAGCGTATGAAAATCGGACCTGAGAAAGATTCCATTCGAGATTGCGTGCGGTCCGTCATCTACATACGGACGGATATGAGCCGCCTCCAAAACCGGCAGCGTTTTTTCGCCGGTCACGGCACAGCGACGACTATAGCCCTCCATCACAACAACCCGAAAACCTCCCTGCCCCAGCCGCGGCGTGACAAGCTGCGGATTGCCGTACCGGTTGGATGGTCCTGAAATCGGTGTCTCGTTCAAGGCTTGGCCAGCAAGTGCAAACCGAACGTTCTCCAGAAGTCTTGCGCCTTCACCAGACTGGGTATCGTAGCTCTTGCCCATGACAATGCTGCGTCCCCAATCAGACGGCATTGGGAGAAACTCATCATCCTTGAAATAGAATGGTTGAGTCAACACAGTGCACCCGATGGTTGGATTTGGTTCGTCGTCGCCCCGGATGGAACTGATTTTGCGGCGAAGAGCGTCAAGAGACTCCACACCATTGGCCTCCTTGAAGACTTCCCAAGCAAGATCAAGTGGGAGTGTGGTGTGACGGACAAAATAAGCCCCGCCAACAATCCGATTTTCGGGGAAATGGGTTTTAAACAGGAAAAGTTCGCCGGGGCTTATCGCCCCAAAATTTGTCGTGCTGCGGGGACGCCAAAAATTCATTTCCTCGGCGTTCCGATCACGAAGGAACCTAAACCACTCACCGTCCGTTATGCCCACATATAGTTTCATTAGGGCAGTTCAAACCGCAGGCTTTCACTAGGTGCTGAAAGTTTAGGTGGGTACGATACTGTCGGCAAAGGAAATCTCAGATATTTGGTCTTGCGCGTTGGTTAGTTCCTCGCGCAAACCGGCCGGCGGGCGGCCGGCGTTTGTTGAACGGGTCAGTCCTGAGCATTGACACAAAGCCGCTTCGTCAGGCTTTCTGTTTCTTCACACGATACGGGATGCTGGATTCCGACAGGGTCATGGGTACGGTTTGACCACCCGTTTCAAATGCGACGTGAACTGTGGCACCCAGGGCCTCCGCCACGCGGCGTAACATGCTCAGGGAATGGCCTTCGTAAGACGGAGATTCGAGCCGGCTGATCTGCTGCTGCGAAGTCTTGAGTTTGCGGGCGAGGTCCTTTTGGGAAAGGCCGGCCTGCTCACGCAGCGCGGCAATCTGCAACGCCACGTCCCACGCCTCCCCTGCCCGTGCAAACCGCCGGGCAAATGCCGGATCGCTCAGTTGCTTCTCCAGGTAAACATCGAAATTGGTTTTCATTCAGGCCGTCATTTAACCGCAAAGAGCGCAAAGAACGCAGAGAGGATAAAGCCGGGAATTCCCCGTGTTCCATGCGGCTGGTTTTCGCCCCGAGCGAATTTGCGGATTTCAAACTTGTAAGAGCCGAAATTGATCAACAGGCCATGCTCCAGCCGCGCCGATTTCAGGTAGCCGAGGATTTGTGCCTCATGCTCCGCTGCCAGCGCCTTCGCAGCCTTCAGCTCAATGATCAATGCCCCCTCCACCAGTAGATCCGCCAGATAGTCGCCAATCAGCGTTCCATCCTCGTCATACACCTTGATCGGATGTTGCTGCTTTACGTCGAGGCCGGCCTTCTGCAACCGATGTGCCAATGCATTTTCGTAAACTTTCTCCAGATGGCCGTGCCCATGATAAACATGAATGTCATACGCGACCTGGCGGATTTGGTCGCTCAGCAATTTGATGTCTTTCATATTTGCCCTTTCTTAACCCCGCGCGGAGAATCAGGTCTGTGGGTTGAGGTTCTTTGTGTTCTCTGCGATCTTTGCGGCTATTTAACCGTTCAGGTAAAACTCTACGATAAACTCCATAATCATTCAACATCAAATGTGATGTATGCAGGGCACGTCACCATTTGTGATATTTTCAAGCCAACCCGATGAGTGGCCTCATCAGGGCTCGCTATGCTCGCCTTCATGAGGCCACTCATATTTCAAAAGTGTCACCCATGTGGTGAGAACATTCCCCGCGCTCGCCCCACCTTTGCGCTCTTTGTGTTCTTTGCGGTTCAATCCTTTCGTTTCAGGCCGCGTGGGAGCCGTCGCAGAAGGGTTTGTTGTCGGACTGACTGCAGCGACACAGATGGAGACCAGACAAAGGCTAAATTCCAAAGGCTGAAGGCTGAATTATGGCAGAGCAGGTTTGAAAAAGGCGTTTGAATGAGACGGAATTTCCGGTATTGTTAGAACATGACTGCCAGCGCTGTCATTGAAGAAATCAAGCAACTGCCTCCGGGCGAGCAATCCCGGGTTATCCGGTTCACGATGGAACTGGCGCGGGAACGTCAATTGTCCGGCGAAAAATTGTCAGAACTGGCTCAGCGCATGGCCGACACGACGGATTCGGCGGAAGTCCAAAAATTGCGTGAAGAAATCCACCGTGGCTTTTACGGCGAATAGCCATGCCGCGTATCCGGCGCCACCATCTTCCGCCATTCCTTCTCGATCATTTGCTTGAACGCGTGCGTCGCCGCAATGTTTCTGCCGACCAACTTGGGCTGGTGGCGAATTGGCTTAGTACCGAGCCCGAAGTGCCGGGCGGTCCATGGTTCAAGAAATTCCCTGGCCTGATCGTCTGTGGCGAAGGCGAGCTCATCAAGACCTTTTTACAGCCCGGCCAAATTGCCACCGGCAAGGAATTGAGTTAAAGACCTTCTATTTAAGCGCAGACAGGCGGCCCAGACTGCCACCGATTGCTCCGCAGAGGCTGCCCAGCACCAGCCCCGCCAAGAGGTGGCTGAATCCTGCGTCCAGGGTATTGGCGATGGCAAAGGCCTGTACGTCGGTCCAGCCGCTTTGTTTTAATTCCGGCCAGGTGGCGACATAGTCGAGCGACGGAACGTCAAAAAACATCAGCACAAATCCAAACGTCACCGCGACCAGTACGCTCACGACCGCGCTCCAGCAGCCTCCGCGGCAACCGAGCAGGGTGCTGCCCGTGTTGCGCGCCACCACGAATCCAGTCACGGCCCACAGCACAAAGGTAGTGAACATGAACGCCAGAGTGATCCCGACGTTTTCTCCAATGTGTCGGCCGAAATTTTCCAAGGCCATATGAACGACCAGCAATGCGCCGCCGGCCATTCCCCAGGCCGTGGCAAGCCGCAGCCCGTCCAGACGCTTCACTTGTTTTCCGGCTGTCGCGGCCACAACGAACAGCCCGCAACCGGCCAGCCCGATGACCGGTTCCACGACAAAGCGGAGCGCTCCCGGCATCGCCCACAACGGACGGTATAGCGAAACACGGACAACGATGAGACACAAATCGAGAGCAATGCCGAATAACAGGGCGTTACGCAATGGCAACCGAAGCGGCATATCCACAGGAGTCTCCGAAAAACGGCAGCCAACTCAATCAGCAAATTGGTATCCAGCGCTGCATGAATACTGACCTGACAAATGAATCGCGGATGACCGCGGGTGCTCATAATGTTAAGCCGCGTGGCCCGCTCCGACACCCCCTAAACGCAAACGGGTCAGCTCTAGATATTGTCACGTTTGAAGTCTAACCCCACTCATCTCATCATTGAGTCAGCAGCCTTGAGCATTTTCAGGCCGCGTGGGAGCCGTCGCAGAAGGGTTTGTTGTTGGACTGGCCGCAGCGACACAGCGTCACCCGGTTCCGGAGTTCGTAAGCCTTGCCGTCGGCGGCAATGACGGGGATGCCCCCGCGGACCCAGATGGGGCCGCTCACCTGCTTGGCCGTGTCTTCAATCAATCCCAGTAACGGTTTGAATTTCGGTTCGATGGGTTTGCCGGTTTTTTTATCCCAAACCACCAGCCGGCCGGACGGACATTGTGCGGCTTCATATTCCACAATCTCCCGGGCCTCGGGATTGTCGGTCTGTTCAACCAGATTCCAGATCCGCCCTTTCGGGTCGCAGAAACGCGCAAACGCGCAGAGACTCTCGGCGTCGGTGAGCCGCACGGTCGGGCCATCAATGGTTTCGGTCTGTTCCAGGTAAGGTTTGCGGCTGGCGGTTTCCGTCCCGTCGAAGCTGACCTTCGCATGGGTGCCGTCGCAGAACGGTTTGGTGGCGGAATGACCGCACCGGCAAAGCGCATATTGTGCCGGGGCCGGATGTTTTTTGCCTTCCCGGTAGTCCAGCGACTCGCCTTCGGCATTGGTGACGATGTGCTGTTCGCTGAGCGGCAGGCCGCCGCTGACCAGGTAAGGACCGTTTTTTGTGACTTCGATTTTTACATCCGGTTTGGTCTCCTTTTTCATGAGTTCAACATCTGCCCCTTTCCGGAACGCCTGGCGAGCTTTTTCTACCGGATTCAACAGGAGCAAACTGAGGTGACGGAGAAAGAAATCAAAGTCTCTGTTCTCTCCCTTCTCCCCTGTTGGTCCGCTGGCATTTTGGAGTGCGCGGACATGTCCGCGTCCCGCATTGCGTGACGGCGACGTGCCGCCGCAGTCCAAGATCGGCTCGCGAGCACGCTTTCACCTTCCGTGGCGAGGCTACGGCGGAGGACGGGCAATGCGCGGCTTCATATTCCCCAAAAGGCAGGCCGGGTTGGAGCGCGAGTTGGATGGCTATGCTGTACGTTAACAGCACCCTACAGACTATGCCGATGGCGCTGCACGTATTTTTGCATGACGCGGCCTTGCCTACCTGCGAACAGTGGCAGTCCGGTATCGCGGAGGAAGGATTCCGACTGGTACTCGACAAGACGCTGGATGTTCGCCAAAACACGGGCTTCAGCCCCGCTGTTTATGGGGGCAGGAAGTCGGGCTTCGTATTTGATTTGCTTCCGGTCACCGGGGTAACGTCCGTTGGCAAGAGAGATTGGGCGCGGATTGACGGGCACGACGTCTGTGCAAATTTTCAGTGCGGGGGAAACGTGCGTGAAAGTATTAGCATCTATATTGCATCAGCCGTGCTGGCCAAGCTCGCCAACGGTGTTCTGTACGATCCCAAGGCAGATCATTTCTTAACCGGCAGCGAAGCGGTCGCGGTGGTGAGACGATTGATTGAGGCAACAGAACTGGATTGAACAAATGACAATCGTTATTGCCACGCCAGTGAAGTAATGGGCGGGATTGACTCTTTTTTGAGTCTTGTGAGGATTTGTTACCCGACCCGATTGAGCCTCGTTTCGTTTAACTTTTTCGTGCAAACCGTCCCGCCGCGGGCCGGCGTTTGAGCACGGCACAATTCTGCAGGGCGAGATCGTGCATTTGCAGAATCAATCCGCGCAGCCGTTCGCCGAACGGTGTCAGCGAATATTCGACGTGCGGGCGTTTCGCTTCAAAAATTTTGCGCGACACGGCGCCGTCCAGTTCCAGTTCGCGCAACTGAGCGGTGAGCACTTTCTGGCGGATGCCCGGCAGCGCCCGGCACAGTTGGGCGTGACGCCGCGCGCCGTTGAACAATTCCCTCAAAATCAACACCTTCCACTTGCCGCCAATCACGGCCAGCAGGCGTTCGACTTCGCATTCCACGGTCTTGAGCTGCATGTCGGATGGGCACTCAAAGGTGCCTGATTGCGCAGAGTACAAACAAGGGCATCTTAGGGCAATATGATGACGATTAGAAAAGCGAACGAACGGGGCCACGCCGACCACGGCTGGCTGAATACGTATCACACGTTTTCCTTTGCCGATTATTATGATCCCCAATGGATGGGGTTCCGGGATTTGCGCGTGATCAACGACGACTATGTCGCGCCGGGCATGGGCTTTGGCAAACATCCGCATCGCGACATGGAAATCATCACGTACGTCCTGAGCGGCGCACTGGAGCACAAGGATTCAATGGGTAACGGGCGCGTCATCAAGCCGGGTGATTTCCAGTACATGGCCGCCGGCACCGGCGTGCAGCACAGCGAATTCAATCCGTCCAAGGCCGAGGCGGTGCATCTGTTGCAAATCTGGATCCAGCCGGACAAATCCGGGGCCAAGCCGACCTACGGCGAAAAGTCGTGCGTCGATGCCACGCCCGGACAGTTGCACCTGATTGCCAGCAAATCCGGACGCGACGACAGCATCCGCATCAACCAGGACGCCAATCTCTGGCTGGCGCGATTCACCAACGGCCAGACGGTGACGCACGAACTCAAGCCCAAGCGCCATGCCTGGGTCCACGTGGCTGAAGGCGAGGTGGCATTGAACGGCAAGACGCTCAAAGGCGGCGACGCAGCGGCGGTGAACGGCGAAGCGAAACTGGAACTGGCCGGCAAAGGCCCGGCTCAGGTGTTGTTGTTTGACCTGAACTGAACCCGGGCATCACTCCGCCGGGAAGGTCGAAACCTTCCCGGCGGAAAAGGAAAGTTGGAACCCTCGGCAGATTTAAGGCGAGCTGAGGAACGGAGCGCCGGTCTCCGACCCGGCTCGAAGGGATCACATTTCCAAACGCGCCGGGTCGGAGACCGGCGCTCCGGCTTTTAAGAGGTTTCAACCTGTCGAAGTCATTGCGCTGTCGCCGGGTCTCCCTTTAAATTGCCGCATGGAAAAGAACCGGCTGGAAGCCTTCAGCGACGGCGTGCTGGCCATCATCATCACCATCATGGTGCTGGAATTGCACGTGCCCCACCCGACCGACCAGAGGCCACACCCGAACGAATTAATCGATCTGAAACAGCTGTTGCCGGTTTTTCTGACCTATGCGCTGAGCTTCATCTACGTTGGCATCTACTGGAATAATCATCATCACCTGCTCAAGGCCGCCCACAAGGTGAACGCGGCAATGATGTGGGCGAACCTACATCTGTTGTTCTGGCTGTCGCTGTTTCCATTCGTCACAGGCTGGATGGGTGAAAACCATTTCACGACTGCGCCCACGGCGCTTTACGGCGTGGTGATGTTGTTGGCTGCCATCGCCTACTACATTTTGCAGAGCGTGATCGTCGCGGAACAAGGCCCCGATTCGAAACTGGCGAAGTCCATCGGCCGGGATTTCAAGGGCAAGGCCTCGCCCGTACTCTACGTCCTGGCCATCGTCGCGGCGTTCTTCGAGCCTTGGATTTCCTGCTGTATCTACGTGTTCGTGGCCTTGATGTGGCTCGTTCCCGACCGACGTATCGCCCGCGTCATAGACGAATCATGACTTGAACCTCCAGATTGCTGGCCTGTTCAGAATTTGCACGCCCGGCGCAGGTTTTCCATCGCCCCAACCACCGTTTAGCAACGCGGCCAGGCGCTGCTCACGCAGCCTGTCCAACGTGAACATGGGCGCCTGTACCCGCGTCGGAAGATCGGTCTAGTAATGGTGAAACATGCTGGCCAGCAGTAACAATTCGGGATGGGCCGCCGACAACTTGGGCAGCACCACCCGGATGCGGGAGCGATAGGCCGCGAGCTTTTCCCGCAACGGACGCAGGTCCTCCACCTTGTCCCAGTGCAATTTGTTCAGGTCCAGCACCAGCCGGCTTCGGCTGCGCGCCAGCGAATCGCGTATGCGCTGTCCCAATCCTTCCGCGTCCCTGGCGGAAAGCACGCCTTCCAGTCGCATCCAGACCTGCTGCTTCGCGTGCTGCAACTCGACCTGCACGGAGAAGTTCGGTCGGGGATGTTTTTTCTGGAATTCCTCCCACAGTTCAAAGGCGCTCCAGCGTTTGCCGGGCAGGCGATACGTCGTCCGCTGCAATTGGGGATGCTGGAACAGGTCGAGCTTCAACGTCAGCCCCGTCCACAGCGCCGCGCCCACCGCCATGACCGACTTCAATTTTTGCCCGAACGCCGGCCGGCCCAGTTCCGCATGGATGCGCGATTCCAAATCACCAATCCATTTCCGGATTCTGGCGTTGGGACCGAATAATTTTCCCGGCAGAAACACCGGATACGCGTAACGCAATTCACGGGCGAAATATTCCGCTTTCTGGCGTAAGACGGGATTGGGCGAATCCTTGAGTTTCAGATAGCCGAGAAAACGCGTTTCGAGCACGCGATAGATGCTCGGGCCGAGCCGCTGAAAATCCTGCTCGAAACACCAGCGCTGTATGTCTTCGATCTGCTTCGGCGACAGCGTCGGGTGCTTCATCATCGTGCGAAATCCGTCCGCGCGGCGGTAGAACAAATCCTTTTCGGTGGTGTAAATGTCCTGCAACAGGTTCTCTTTGATGACCTTCTCGTGGAAGGGTGTGCCGGGCACGGGACCGTAAATGAGGTACTGGCCAAGCGAGGGCCTGAGCTTCATCAATCCGTCCAGTTCCTGCGCCACGATTTCCGGCGTCTGATAATCGAATCCGACAATCATCGAGGCGAGCACGGTGATGCCGTGTTCCCGGAACTCGGTGAAGATTTCGTCCACCGGCCGGCCCTGCTGCTTGGCGTAGTTCGACCGCGTGCCCTCGTAGCCGATCCAGAATCCGTCAATGCCCATCTCCAGGATTTCCTCGACTTTATACTGGCTGAGGGCCTTGATGCTGGAGAAGGCGAAGATGGACGGTTTCTTCCCGCCCCTCAGTACGCACTCGCGGAATTCCATCGCGCGCTTTTTGTTGAGCAGGAAATCCTCGTCCAGAATCAGGAAGACCAGGCTCGGGTCGAGGTCGAAATACCGTTCCACCACGTTGTAAATGTCCCGCCCGGTGGGCAGCAGCTTGATGTGCTTGCGCGAAAAGAAATGCGACGTGCAGCAGAAATCGCAGCCGTTCGGACAACCGAGGCCGGCGAAGATTTTTCCCGTGCCGGAAACCTTCCAGCCAAACACCTTGAGCCAGCTCATGATGAGCGGATGTTTGTAGGGCATCGGAATTTCCGGTTCGCCGAGCAGCCGGCGGAAATAGGCGACGCCTTCCTCGCGGCAGATGTAATCCGCGTAGGGCTTCAACACGTCGTCCTTCAAAATCGTGCCGTAGCCGCCGAGCACGATCTTGCTGTTCGGGGCATGTTCCCGGATCAGCGCCACCATCTCCTTCATCTTGTGCATCAGCGCCATGATGAACGAGACGCCCACATAGTCGTAGCCCTTCTTGAGTTCCTTGATGAATTCGCGCCGGGACGGGTATTGCAGCACCACGGTCGGCGCGTCGAGATTTTCCGCGATGTAATCCAGCCCAAAAAAAACGTTCACCGTGCGCGGGCTGAAGATGCCCTGCGCCCGCGTGACCTGGCGGTACAGGAGTTCGTAGCCGACCGACGGCGCGTCACCGTATCGCGGCCCCATCGGGCGGCAGACACTGGTCAATAAAACGGTTTGGCTCATGGCTTTGACGAATTGCCTTTCTGAAACCAGTGAACTCGCTGCTCAGCGGCCCGAAATCAGGTGCGATCCGACGCGGCAACCCAATGCCGCCGTGAAGGGATTATCGCAGCCGCCAGGTGATGCGAGCCTTGTTCAGGTCGTAGGGCGACATGTCCATTTTTACGCGGTCGCCGACGGTCAGGCGCACCCAGCGCTTGCGCATTTTGCCGCAGATCGTGGCGAGCACGAGATGTTTATTGTCGAGTTCGACGCGGAACATCGTGCCGGGCAGCACCGTGGTGACGCGGCCTTCCACTTCTATGTGTTCTTCTTTCATATCGGTCCCGCTGACAGGATTGGAAACAATCGGCGGAGCCCGGTTCACCCGAACCCCGCCGTGAAATCCCGGCTGCTGCCAGTTTAGTAGCGACTACCACCGCTATTGCCGCTCACCCGGAACTCGCGGCGACCACCGCCACCACCCGTGCGCTCTTCGCGCGGCTTGGCGACGTTGACCGTCAGGGCGCGGCCGCCCAGTTGTGAGCCGTTCAGGGCGGCAATGGCCTTCTGTGCCTCTTCGGGCGAGCTCATGGTGATGAAACCAAAACCGCGAGGACGGCCGGTGGCCCGGTCCATCATCATATTGGTTTCCATGACCGTGCCGTGCGCCGCAAAGGCGTCCTGCAGGTCATTTTCGGTGGTGTCAAAGGATAGATTCCCGACAAACAATTTATTGCTCATGTGATGTTTCACTGTCCGACAAACTTTTACTTTCCACAGACTGTTCCCGAACATCGGGTTTAAAATCATCACTGAACCAGGTTCACTTGAAGATTCACCATGCCTTGAAAGAGACAAGCTATCTAACAGACACGCATAGCATGACTGGTTCCGGAGGGATAGCAACAACTATCGGCAACTATCTTTTCAGCCTGATCACCGATAAGGCGCGCCGGCTTGCTCGGTCGTTTCACCCGGATGCTCCTTGAAGAATCTCACAATCAGCGCCGGTGCGGCGGGGTTGAATTGATGGCCGCCCGGGAAGATGGCCGTGACCAGTGGAGTCCCGCCGTTTGACGGGTAGATCGTGCATTGTTTGTCCCACGGCTCGCCGGCCGTCGCGCAGCCATTGACCTGGCGCACGGCAGTCATCGTGCGTTGCTGCCACGCGAATTTCACCAGTGGATCGGTCTGCCCGCCAAGAATCAGCGCGGGCTTGGGCGGAAGTTTATGGGCATACCGCGCCGCCGCGGAGGACGGCGCGACGGCGGCGAAAACATCACCTCGCGCCAACCACAGCAGATAGGTAAAGCCGCCGCCGTTGGAATGGCCGGTGCCGTAAATGCGTTTTACGTCCACGTCATAATCCTGCTTGAGCCGTGCGAGGACGGCGTCGAAGAATTTGAGATCGCGGTCTCCATCATTACCGAGGTCCGCCTGCCAGCCGGGCTGGTTGCCCTGTGGATCAGTCAACTGGCCGGGCGTGGGCAATCCCTGCATGTAAACCGAGATGGCTTCCGGCCATTCCCGCTCGATGTGAAAACTGCGTGCCACCTGCCGGGCGCTGCCGCCGTGGCCGTGAAACACAAACACCGACGGCGTCGGGCTCGTTTTGGCCGCGGGCGGAACATAAATCAGCGCGGTGCGCGCCACGCCGTCCACGGTGAATGACATTTGCTGTAAACCATCCGCCTCTGCCCCGCGGGTGGACAGACCGGCGAACACCAGCAATACAATCAGCAGACACAATGACCGTTGCATATATTTAGGACGTGAAGGCGGATAAAATGTTACCTTCGCCCGTTGGTTCAACCGGAAACGGAGAAGGCTAAACAAAATCTGTTTTTTCCATAATCATTCTCCTTGTCTTTGATTTTGACGTTACGTTCCCTCCGGCCAGCGCCGGGTTTCCTCGAGCGATTCGCCGGTTTCGAGCAGGCTCTTGAGGCTCGACAGGATCGGCGGCCAGCCTTCCGAAACCGCTTCAATCAATTTCGAGCCGGGTTTGTCCATCTCGTGAAGAATGGCGAGCTTGACCGACGCGCCATGCTTTTCAATTTTCAAAGTCATGCGCGAATAGCCTTCTGCACGCAACTCCGGCATGAACTCGTTGCGCCATTTCAGGACGAGCCGCCGCGGCGGATCAATCTCGAGGATTTCACCGCTGTCGGCGACCCGCCCGTCGGGAATCATGAGTCTCCAGGCGGCGCCCTGCTTCCATGCGGACTCCTGGGTGGCGCCGAAGAAGAATTGGCGATTGAACCCGGGCGTGGTCAGCGCCTGCCATAACTTTTCCGGCGTCGAGCGGATATAGGTGACGTAGCTAAATGTGGTCTTTTGCAAAATGTCCTCCCGGTTGTTCAATCTTAACCGCGGCAGAAAATGTTCAAGCCTTTCCCGGTTTCGAGGAACGTTTTCAAGCTGGAAAGCACGCGCGGCCAGCCCCAGGAAACTTTGCCGACCATCTTCGAACCCGCTTGGAAGCGGTCATGCGTCACCGTGAGGCAGACCATATCTTGCATCGGCTCGATTTCAAATGTGACGCGCGATTTATCTTTGAGATCATCGGGGTCGGCCCAGGTCAGCACCAGGCGTTTGGCGGGGATGCTTTCCACCACCTTGCCCGTGATCCAGACCTCGTTCTCCGGGTTGTGGTGTTCCCATTTCGAACCTTTCTTCCAATCGGACACGTTCGCCATTCCACCCCAGTACCGGCGGGTAAATTCCGGTTTGCTGATGGCGTCCCACGTCTTTTTCGGCGTGGAACGAATAAACGTCGTGTAAACCAACTTCGGCTTTTTCATGATTTCATCCTTTCTTGTTTTTGTTTTGTTCGAGACCTTGTTTCAGATCGCTCAATGCCTGGAGGCGATGGCGTTCGTATTTGCCGATCCAGCGTTCGTAGATCTCGTGCAACGGCACCGGATTCAGATAATGCAGCTTCTCGCGCCCGCGCCAGACCGTGGCCACCAGGTTCGCCCTTTCCAGCAACCCCAGATGCTTGGTGACCGCCTGCCGCGTCATGTCCAGGTGCGCGCATAATTCCGACAATGTCTGCCCGTTGCTCCGGTGCAGCCGGTCGAGCAACTGGCGACGGTTCCGGTCGGCCAATGCCTTGAACACCGCATCCATCTCGCGCCATAATATGCAACCTTTTGGTTGCATGTCAAGCCGAAAGTTTTCAGGACGGTTGACAAGGTCGGCATGACTGACAAAATTTCCCCACCATGAATGACAAGGCGCCCAAAAGTTTTCACGAAAAAACAGGCGGGATGATGTATTTCCCGAGGATGCTGGACAAGATGCGGCTGTTTGCGAAGGGCGAGCTGCGGGAAGACTGCCACGCGAATCTGGGAGTGGTCAACCGGGCCGACGGGTTGTGCTGCCGGTTTTTACGCGTGTCCTATGAGGCGCTTAAAAAACGCGCGTTGGACGGCGGAACTGACGAAGAGATTCTGGAATGGTGTTTTGCCACGGGTCGAAGGCTCGACGAGACGGACATCCTGATTTGGAACGAGTTTATGCGCAAGCGCGGCTGGAACGATGAAGCGAGCGGCCGGCTGGCCGCCTGGAAACAGGAAAGCGGGCACACCGATCGCGCCGATTTGATGACCATGCCCGACTACACCGACGTGCTGGAGGGGCGAAAGCCGTAACGCGTCAACGCCACAACCCGGAACGGGTTGATCCGGGTCGTGATTTCTCGTGACGTTGCCATCTTCCGAAATAACCGGCGATTTCCATTGCTTTGTGGTCGGCGCGCCCGGAAGCTCAATCATGAGCAACAGTCTCCAACAGCACGGCATCAAGGAAGTTTACAAACAACTCCGTCTGCGAATGAAGAACCGCGGCCTGGATACCATCAAGGTTGAGGTCACCCGCCGGGCGGGAAAATACAAATATAATTTTACCGGCTCGCCGGAACAGGTTGCGGAGGCCGAGAAGATTCTTGCGGCTTGGACCTGAGTTTGACCCGGGATAGTCCAGCGTTGCGGCCCAATCCTGATACTCAACTCTTTGGCGGCCAGTCCACGCCGGCGAGTTCCACGGGCAATTGCGTCGGCTCAACCGGATAAATAAGCGAGAGGTCCATCCTGGACTTCGAGCCCTGGAGAAATTCCAATTCTTCGGGCGCGCCGATAATAAGCCAGAGCACTTCGGCGTCGGTGTCGTTGAACACCTGGCGCAACTGGTCCGGCCCGACCAGCACGCCGCCGTAGCGCGGCACGGTCAACGTCTCGTCGCCCACGCGCAGGCGGCCCGTGCCTTCCAGCACGAAATAAAACTCCTCTTGCCGGACGTGTTTGTGCAGCGTGCTGGCGCTTTTAGGCGGCAACCGCCAGAGCCGGGCCGCGACATTTTCGCTCCCGGTGCGCTCCAGGTAATCCGCGTTCGGGATTTTCATCAGGTTGGATGGCCGCCAGAAGAGGTCTTCCGGCTTGATGAGATGGTAACCTTGAATGGCTTTCATAAAACTTGCTGGCGAACCATACGCCGCCATTTCAAAAAAGCAACCGGCGCGAGACGGCACAAGTGATAATTTTTCAGAAGGGGCAGAGCGGCAACTCTGCCGGAACCACATTTACGGTCAGGCGGCGCTGCCGTGCCGTCAAAACGAATTCACACCTTCGCGTAAACCTTGCTCACACTTGTCCGGCGACAGCGCGGGTTCGGGATTCATCAAGCCTGGCGCTGTTTTTCTCATTCCGCCAGCAGTGGGCCTGTAGATTCAGAACGCTCCAAAGGAAATCGATGCTCCTGGCTCAGGGCAGGGCAATATTCTGGAGATCGAAGGGGACTTTGACGAGCTTGCGGTTCAGGCTGACCTTGGCCACCAGCTTCATGGTGTCATCCAGCGGCTGGTCGAGTTCAAGCGACTTCTGAACCGGGCCGCCATTGAAGGACCAACTCGACATGCCGCTCGAAACTTTCCGGCCGGAGCCATCCACAACCTCGATCGATTCCAACGCGCTTTCGTCGCCGGTAATTTCGAGCCTGAGGGAGCGGACATTATCGCCGGAACCGGCATCCTCGGTGATGTTGATCCTGGCTTCCGCCGGTATGGCGAGCGCCTTCTTTCCGGCGCCCTTAAGCGGAGCAAGTTCAATCGTCCGGATTGTCCCGGCGTCGGTAAGCTCCAACGAGCCTTGAAGCCGTACAATCTTCGTTGCTGAACGCACCGGCAGGGCGAGGTCCAACTCCACCTGAGGCGCCGCCGGAGGATTGTTGAAGCCGAAGTTTGATTTTCGGAAAAAAGCGTTCGAGTAGTCCTTGAACTTTGCCGGATCATGAAAGTCGTCTTTGGCCGGTATGAGGTTGGTGCCTTTACCATCCACGGCGGTTTCGAGCTTCAGATTGCCGTATCGGCTGCAGGACTCGGCTTCCGGCCCGTTCAACGAGAGCGTCAACTCCAGGGATGCGGCTGGCCGGCTGACCTTGTCATCCCCGAACGCAATGACCCGGGACTCGTTGATGCGAAAGGGAACAACTTCCACCGCGGCTTGAGCGACTCCGATGAAGCCGCTGGCCAGCAATAGCGCAATCAGTAAAGGTGTTTTCATAGTTCTCAACTCAAGATGGAGAGGTTCCAGCATTTTTTTGCCAAGATTCAATGCCGTAATCGCAACCCACCAATCCGAATTGTTCAGCGCATCCGGCCAGCGGACCGCAAAGATTTTTAGTTTCGGCAAAGCAGCAGCTTTGCCCTGCCGAACCAAACCATGGCAGGGCGGCGCTGCCGCGCCGCCCAAAGATGAATTAAATCTCTGTTCTCTCCGTTTCCTCCTGTTAATTCACCGGTTCGGATTCATCGCTTGACGGCCAAAAGGATTTTTGCTGATGCTCTGGCCCGCCAGCGCCGAATGACCATGAACCTGCGAGCCATCACAAAACGGGAGCCATTGGCGGTGGAGGCCGGCGTGTCCCGGCTGGCCCGCGTGGAGTTTGCGCGGCATCCGTATCCCGCCTTGCTGAAGGAGCCGGCCCATTTCTGGGACGAGGTTTTCATCGCCAACGAAGCCTATGTGCTGGGAGAGGTGACGCACCCGCGCATCCGCCGCACACTGGCGTATGATGCCGCGACGCACCGGCTTTTTCTGGAATACATCGAGGGGGCGACGTTGCATGAGTTGGTGCAGGCGGGTGTCACCCTCTCGAACCCGGGCCGGACGCATCGTCTCCTGCAAAGCGTGGCGGAAACCGTGGCCGATATGCACGCCGGCATCTTTTGCGGGCGTCCGATCGTCCACAACGATTTGAAGAGCAAGAATGTCCTGGTGCCCGCGGCCGCGCCCGATGAAACGCAGCTCATTGATTTTTCACACTCATATTTCGAGGGGAACCTGCCGCCCTTCATCACGGACAAGAAAAATCCCCCGGCGGGCACGGTCAAGTATTCGGCCCCGGAGAAATGGGAGGGGGATTTCACGAAGGGTTTCCAGGGCGACGTCTTCGGCTTTGGCGTCATGGCCTATTATGCGTGCACGGGAAAACATCCGTTTGACGGCAGCAAGGCGCAAATCGAAAAGGCGATCCGGGAGGTGACGCCGCCTTCGCCCCTGAAATCAGGACTGAATGTGCTCCGCAACACCGTGGTCATCATCATGGCCTGCCTGGAAAAAGATCCCGACCGCCGACCGTCCATGGAACGGGTCGCCCGGGTCTATGCCGATTCCGCTTCCCTGTACAAGTGAAGCTGCGCCATTTCGAGCAGGGCTGTGACGGTATTCCAATTGCGCAGTGTCGCCCGGCCGAGTTTTCGCTCAATGACATTGCTCGTCAACTTTGCGCGACCCAAACCGGTGGTGTAATAGGCGTAGCCGGCAGTGCCTTTCACGACCAGCCGTTCCGCGTCAGTAACCAGCGGTTGAATATCCGCGATGGCTGCCGCCGCCGGCGCTTTTTCAAAAAAACAAACATACATCCGCCTGCCGAATTCGGGCAGATGCGTGTCGTATGGGTTTGCCCCGGCAATGACGGCGAAGTCCTTCGCCGTTTTGACCAGGGTCGGCACGGTGTAACCGAGTTTCGCGGCCAGATGTTGTTCCAGGATTGTTCGCAACGCCGCCGGTGATTTTTCCCGATGCTCGAAGACCACGTTGCCGCTTTGAATGTAGGTGCGCGCCCTGACCGCGCCACCGGAAGCAAAGTGCGATTGCAAATCTGCCATCTTGATGGGCTTCTGGCCACCGACGTTGATACCACGCAGCAGGGCGATATAGGTGGGCATGGGCTTTTCCGGGAGGTCGCGAGACGCTCCGCAAATTTCAGACCCTCAGCGAGCCGCGGAACCCCCTGCCGCTGTAGTAAGAGTCCGCACCGTTGTGGCCCACGAAGACGCGGCCGTAACGGCGATCACAATAGAGCGCACCGCCGAGCTTTCGGATATCAGCAGGCGTTTTGATCCAACTCGACCGCTTGGTGTCGAACTCTCCCAGTTTTTGCAGTTCCAAATACTGTTCTTCGGTCAAAACCTCAATGCCCATGGCGGCGGCCATTTCCATGACGCTGCTCCTGGGTTTGTGTTCTTTCCGGGAATCCAGCGCTTCACGGTCGTAGCAAAGACTGACACGGCCTTCCGGGGTTTGTTCGGAACAATCGAAGAAAATGTATTCGCCCGTCTTTTTGTCCTGACCCACCACATCCGGCTCACCGCCGGTGCGTTCCATTTCATTGAGCGACCACAGCTTTTCGGCACTGGCTTCCAGTCGGGCCTGCACCTTGGCCCAATCCAGACCTTTGTGGCGGTTCAGGTTATTCTCAAACCGGGCTTTCAACGCGCTGAGCAGTTCTTCACGCCTGCCCCGTTGCAACGCGAAGCGGTTGCTTCGGGGTTGTTTTGGTGACAACTCCTTTTTCATGTCAACGCCTTTCATAACTTTGGATGGGTTTCATGGACTTTCTGGCGAACGCATCGCCGCCGTCAAAGTAAAGCAACTTGGGCAAAACGTTTCAAATCTGTTTAACCGAGGTCATTCTCGCGCTCAATCAAATCTTCGTTCAACTGCTGATCGATGCTGATGAAACCAAAAATTTCCGCAGTTTAACTCGGTGTTCAACTCCAACTCAAACCGATAGGTTATCCGCAGTTAAACTCCGTTGTGACCATCGAACAAAAGCTTGGCAAACGCATCGCGCAACTCCGTCAGAAGGCGGAGTTGACGCAAGCGCAACTCGCGGAAGCGTCTGGTTACTCGGAAGATTTTATCGGACTGGTCGAACGTGGAATCAATGCTCCGTCTGTCAGCGGATTAGAGCGAATCGCCAAAGCCATGAAAGTTTCCCTCAAAGAGATTTTCGATTTTTGAGCCATGAATTTCTCAACCAAGAGCGAAATCTTGCAGAGCCTCCGAAAAGGAATGGCGGATGTGATTGCTCGGTGCAAAAGCATCACCGGGGCGAAGACAAAAAAGACTGCGCCAGTCAACAAGAAGCTGTGGGATGACCTGTATCCCAAGTTGCTCGCAGACCTCACGGCGACAGCCGCCAGAGAGAAATGGACTCCGGAACGACTTCTGGATTGCCAGCTACGGCTGTTTTACTGCTCGCTCGTCGTGAACCTCGAATCCCGAAATCAGGTCGTCGCATACGATTACATGGATTTCTCCCGACGAATTGGCGAAGTGTGGGAGGATTTTTGCAAGGTATGCTGGGATGCACCTGCGAATGCAGAATTGAAGCGGCTCAAGTCGCCCTCTTTCGCCACGGTCAGGACTGAATTGCTCGGTAGATTTTCGGCCTTGGTAGCTGCCGGACGCGCGACGAACAGCAAAGCAATTCTTGAGCAGTATCAGCAAGCGATTGATTTGCTTGGTAACATCAACCTGACTGAGGACGAATACTGTGTGGTAGGCGAAAAGAGATTCGTCATCGATTTTAAGAGCGGCTTTGGCTCAAATGAAAAGGGCAACACGGAACGGTTGCTCACCGTTGCAAAAATTTACGGCCTGCTCCCTGAATTTCACGAGTGCGTCCTAGTCGTCAGAGCTGCCGAGGGCGAAGGCAATAATTACCTTCAAGTGCTGAAAATGTCGGGTCTATGGAAAGTTTGTTGCGGGCCTGCCGCTTACGAATTCATCAAGGAACTCACAGGTTTCGACTTGGCCGCTTGGATCGGTAGGAATGTGGCTTTTCACGAAGACATGGAAAAAGAGGCGTATCAACATCTGAAGCAGCAAGATCTGACCAAGTATCTTGGGTGGTAGCCGAAATTTCACGCTGGTAATATGTCGCCACCAATTCATCCGCAGATTGTTCTTCAGATTCTGTTGAAAGAGTGCGGGCACGTTTTTTCGCGATGAGTCTTCCTAGCGCGCCCAACTCACGCAGTTCTGAATCGGTCAGCTTGGGCAAAGGCAGCTTCTTGAGATAATTGGCGGAGTTGTTGGCCGTTGGATTTATTCCTTCCTTGAGCAGTTTCGTGGCGAACTGACTGTTGAGAATGACCAGCAACGGAAAAATCCACTTGTGGCGTTTTGGAAAAATCCCAACGACAGACTGGTCAAATACTCTGTTTTGAATGAGAAAGGCATTAATGCGGGTTGAAGTCACCATCGGCACGCCGATTCCCTCTCGAAAGTAGTAGTCGGAGTTTTGGAAGCGCGCTTTGGCGTCGTTGTGGTAAAACGAAAGCGCCGAGTCACTCCAGTCCAAAACCCATGACGTCTTCTGCACAAAACGATGCGAGCCGCCCTTCACAATCGGAATCCATGTTGGATCAGTCGGAAGCCCTTTCGACATTTCGGACTGGCTCAACGGTCTGCAGCACACCTTAGCTTTGGGAACGGACTCATAGTAATCCCCACGCACCAAAGCACCCGCAATCGCCCGAATGAACCGCTTGTTATCGCCTGTATAAATGCCAGTTTTGCAGTCGGCAACGTCACCAAGACGCAGCTTTGCTGCATGGAGTACTCTCTCTACGTGTTCCTCTCCGCTCGTCCAAATCCTCGAATCCAGACGCTGGAGAATTTTCCGCTGCAAAACGGCTACGTTCGTGCCGGCATCTTCGCCACGAGCCAGGGACTCCAACTCGTCAGAAGAACTCACGGCTATGACGCGAAACTCATGATTATCGTCAGGCAGTGTCCAAGGCTTGCGAATGGTGATTATACAAAGGTTCGAGTATCCAAAAGCCACCCCTGGAAATAGTTTCGACGGAAGAGTGACAATCTCCAGTATCTCAGTCCGCTTCAGCAAAACCTCACGCAGCTCGCGATGGGCAGACAAGGTCAAGAATGTGTCTGGAACGATGAACGACAACACGCCATCATTTTTTAACAGCTCCAAACAGCGGAGAATAAACAATGCGTAGGTTTCGCGAACGTGAAAATCGGGGAATGCTTTCTTGAGCGCCGTGCGAGTCTCGTAATCCAGCCACCCGCCGTAAGGTGGATTTCCAACTATTCGGTCAAACTTTTCCGGCAGTCCGCTACGAGCGAGCAGTCCAAAGTCGCCAGCCAGTGAACTTAAAATCGTATCAGCGCATAGCGTCTTCACAGTGTCCCCGAAACGATCATGGAGCTGCTTGATGGCGGCTGGGTTTTTGTCCAAACAGCAAATGTGGAGATTGAGCTGCGCTTCGCGTAAAGCTTCGACAAACGCGCCATCTCCTGCCGCTGGCTCAAGCACAAATTGGCCGTCCGCGAGCGCTAGTCTGCTCATCATGTAGCTGCGAATTGGGTCGGAGTGCGTGTAGAAAGCGCACAGGACGTTCTCGCGTCTGTCTTCAACAGTTCGTGCCATTGCTGATGATATTCGTCTTTATGGAATCCGCAGTCAAGCTACGGCTTTATTTTACGCCTTCGCGTAAAGCTGGTTGCCTTTTTCAGCAAACTCCTTCGACTTGGCTTCCATGCCCTTCTTCAGCGCCTCTTCCTCGGCGATGCCAAGCCGCTGCGCGGAGTTCCAAGTTTCAGGTTTCATGTTTCAAATTGGTTTAGCCGGCTTTTCGATGTGCCGGAGTCAGCCGAGGACGGCGGGGAAAGGTTTTCACCAAACGGAGAAGTTGGCTCACCTTTCTGATTTTTTCCTCGAAAGGCTCACGGGCCAATTTTCTGCGCATTTCCAGGGTCATGTCTTGGCGTAGATTTCTGCTCCTTTTTCCACGAATTCACGAGCTTTTTGTTCCATTCCCTTTTGCAGAGCTTCCTGTTCAGAGACCTTTTGTTCCTCCGCATACTTCCGCACATCCTCCGTTATCTTCATGCTACAAAAGTGAGGACCACACATACTGCAAAAATGGGCTGTTTTCGCGCCGTCCTGCGGCAGCGTTTCGTCGTGGAACTCGCGCGCGGTCACGGGGTCGAGGCTGAGGTTGAACTGGTCTTCCCAGCGGAATTCAAAGCGCGCCTTGCTCAACGCATTGTCGCGGTATTGCGCGCCGGGATGGCCTTTCGCCAAGTCGGCGGCGTGCGCGGCGATTTTGTAGGCGATGACGCCGTCTTTCACGTCCTTCTTGTCCGGCAAACCGAGGTGTTCCTTGGGCGTGACGTAGCAGAGCATCGCACAGCCGTACCAGCCAATCATCGCCGCGCCGATGCCGCTGGTGATGTGGTCGTAGCCGGGCGCGATGTCGGTGGTGAGCGGGCCGAGCGTGTAGAATGGCGCTTCGTGACACCACTCAAGCTGTTTGGCCATGTTTTCCTCGATCATGTGCATCGGCACATGGCCGGGGCCTTCGTTCATCACCTGTACGCCCTTGGCCCAGGCGCGCTCGGTCAGTTCACCCTGCACCTTGAGCTCGCCAAACTGCGCCTCGTCGTTGGCATCGGCGATCGAACCTGGCCGCAGACCATCGCCGATGCTGAAGCTGACGTCGTAGGCGGCCATGATGTCGCAGATGTCATCCCAATGCGTGTAGGTGAAATTTTCCTGATGATGCGCGAGGCACCACTTGGCAAGAATGGACCCGCCACGCGACACGATGCCCGTCATGCGACGCGCGGTGAGCGGGATGAAACGCAGCAGGACGCCGGCATGGACGGTGAAATAATCCACCCCCTGCTCCGCCTGTTCGATGAGGGTGTCGCGGTAAATTTCCCAGGTAAGGTCCTCGGCCTTGCCGCCGACTTTTTCGAGCGCCTGATAAATCGGCACGGTGCCGATGGGCACAGGCGAGTTGCGCAGAATCCATTCGCGCGTGGCGTGGATGTTCTTGCCGGTGGACAAATCCATGACGGTGTCCGTGCCCCACTTGGTGGCCCAGCGCATCTTCTCGACTTCCTCCTCAATGCTGGACGCGACGGCGCTGTTGCCGATATTGGCGTTGATTTTCACGAGGAAATTGCGCCCTATGATCATCGGTTCAAGCTCCGGGTGATTGATGTTGGATGGGATAATGGCGCGGCCCGCGGCGATCTCAGCGCGGACGAATTCGGGGGTAATCTCATCCGGAATTCTTTGTGGAAAGCGGGAGAACACTGAAGGAGTGAAACTCGCCGGCTGGAAGCCGGCGCTCCCAGCGATTTGGCTGGAACCGGCGTGTTGCTTGTTCAAATCGTTGCGCGCGTTGTCCTTCGATAATTCCGCAATCCGCGATCCGCGATCCGCAATCCGGTGGTTTTCCCGGATGGCGATGAATTCCATTTCCGGCGTGATGATGCCACGCCGGGCATAGGCGAGTTGGGTGACGACCTTGCCGGCTTTGGCGCGCAGCACCCGGCGGCGTGGCGCGGTCAAACCTTCAAGGCGAAATGAAGTTTCGTCCTGACGTTTGGCGCGCGACAGGCCGCGATGCTGCTCGGAAAGATAGCCGTCATCAATCGGCTGAACCGGACGGCCTTCGTGTTCGTCCACGTCACCACGCTTCAAAATCCAATTCCGCCGCAGTGCCGGGAGACCTTGTTCTACTGTTCCATTGAAATCGGGGTCGCCCCAGGGGCCGGAGCAATCGTAAACGCGGACCGGTTCATTTGGCTCGACGGCTCCGGTGTAGGACCTGGTGGGCGTCAGTTCGATTTCGCGCATGGGCACGCGGACGTCGGAATGCAATTGGCCCTGGACGTAAACGCGCTTGCTGTTCGGCAATTGCTCACCGCTGTGCGGTTCGAACGAATCTTTGGTTGCGATCATAAACCGGTTGCTGGTTGAAAGTTGAAGGTTGAAAGTAAATCAACCCGACAACTCGTATATTTGTCCGGGAAATGCGTTCGAAAGGTACGGGCCGGCACGCTCGTGCCTCCCTTCGCCGGCATTATCCGGATCAGGTTCAACGGGTCGGCGGCGCTCCCGCGTCGCCCTCTCAGCCTTTGTCTGCCACCGGCGGTCCTGGACCGCCGCTACCACAAACAGGTTGGCTCCCCGATATTGGGAAGCTAGAACGACAGCACGCCGGCGTCAAGTCGCGTACCGGATGGATTTTACGTTGGCGGGTTGTGGGCGGCCGGATGGCGGTTGTTGCGCCAACAAACTGGAAACACTGCCGCGTTGTGATATCAGCAGCCTGAATTCAGGAATCAATTTCAGTTTTACTTCACCGGCCACATTCTGATCAGCACCACGCCGTGGGGCGGCACGGTGGTTGCAAACTGGTCCGAGAATTCACCGAGGTCTTTTTGACGCCAGAGATCGCGCACGCGTTGTTTGCCGATCAGACCCAGTTCCGACCATTTGGCAACCACTGTGGCGCTGCTGCGGCTGAGGTTGAAAAGGCCGACCGCTTCTGAACCATCTTCCATGTCCTTGGCCCAGACTTGCTGCGTGCCATTGTCCGCAACGCGCGACGCCTGTCGCGCCAGCGGATCCTGGTCCACCGCCAGCACTTCGTCGTTGGAAAGAAGGCCCAGGGTGAAAGCGTCCAGTTTCGTCATGTCACAACCAATGAGCAACGGTGAGGCGAGCAGGCACCAGAGGCTGATGTGTGTGTATTGCTCATTCGGCGTCAGATGCGTCGGATGGAGGCTCGGCCCCCAACCAACATAACCGACGACCAGCATGTCCGGGTCGTTGAAATGTCCGGGGCCGGCGTATTTGCCCTCACCGGCTTCGCCGAAACCGTTGGCGGACATGCTGCTCCACGTGTCACGAATGTCGCCGGTGGTCCGCCAGGAATTGCCGCCGACTTGCGCGCCCCATGTCCAGACGTTGCCCATGCCGTATTGGCAAAGACTGAAAAGGATGTCGCGCGGTTGTTTTTCGAGGGCGGCGCGCATGAAGGCATAAGGCCGCATCAGTTTGGCGCGGTCCGACGGCGCAGAACCGCTCCAGCCGCTCAGTTGCTTCACAAACGCCGCCGAGTTTCCCCGATGCGACTCCAGTTCCGGACTGTAGGAGCACCAGTCATATTTCAAATAATCAAACCCCCATTGGGCGTATTGCTGCGCGTCGAGCAATTCGTGGTCGAAACTTGCCACGCAGCCGCCGCATGTCCACGGGCCAGGCGAGGAATAAAGGCCGATCTTCAGCCCTTTGTCGTGCACATACGCCGTCAGCCCCGGCATGTCCGGAAAGCGCGGATTCGGTAAAATGCGGCCTTCCGCATCACGCTGCGGGCCTTGAAGCGTCGGGTCGTCGGGCTGATGGGGATTTACCTCCCAGAAATCGTCAATGTTGATGTACGTCCAGCCGTGGTTCATGAGACCGCTCTTCACCATGGTGTCCGCCGCCGCCTTGATATCCTTCTCCGTGACTGCCGACGCAAAACAGTTCCAACTGTTCCAGCCCATTGCCGGCGTCAGGCCGATTTGCGGTCCACAAACAATCTTGAATTGCTCCTGTGCCTCACCCAACGCGTTCCTCGCGTGCAGTGTCACAATAAACGTTTTCACCTTTTTCAGTTCGCCCGTGATGCGCCCGGTGTCGGAATCCAGTCGCAAACCCCTGGGCAAATGGTCCGCACTGAAAGTCATCGGGCGATCGCCGGTGGCAGGAATCGTGAACAGAAACGGCGAGCCAGGCCGGACGCCAAAAATCCGGGTGCCATTGATCCGTGGTTCAGGCGAAGGCTTGGGCGTCAAAATGACCGCCGCTTCCTGTGACGCTGAAGCGGCCTCCGGCGCGCCAGTGCGCATGGTGATTTCGGCGTTGGCCCAGTCGGCGTGGGCGTAACTGATGTCGTTCGTGCCGGGGGTAACGACCAGGTCCACTTGTTTGACCCCGTCGAGACTGACGTCCACCGATTGCGGCGCGTCGCCGGCGTGCAACAGGTCGCTTTGCCAGAGCAAATGACCGTCACCGAGCACTTGGAACTGCGCGTTACCCCGGCCCGCGCCGACTTCCTGATCCACGCCCACCTGTGCGATGAATTTTTCCGCGTTCCCATCAACATCCACGAGTAATTCACTGTAGGCATGCGTGCCCAGGCCGTTCGTAAAGGTCTGACCACCAATGGAAAGCGTGTGATTCTCGACGGACTTGTTCGCGTGCGGGTCGCCCCAATCCTGTTGCACCTTGCTCAAATCGAGCTGGCCCAACGGGAACACCTGTTCAGCACGAACCGCGGCTGCGGCCAACCCGAGCACGAGGAACAATCCCAAGGTCTTAACACGCCAGTCGGAAAAATTCGTTCTCATACATGCATTGCAATAAACCTGAAGTTCAGCCTCGCATCTTGAAAACTTTCCGTCCAGAGAAATGCGCGGTGACCGGGAAATCTGCGGAAGTAAGCGGCTTGACCCTCGTGGCAAAAATCGGTTTGATGCAGGCGGACACTTTTATGAGTCCATCCAATTCTCCTCTCGACGCCTTGCGCATTGAGCGCCGTCCTGACCGGTCCGGCCGCTTCAGTCCGTGGCTGGTCATCGGCGCGGTGGTGGTTCTGCTGGCGTTGAGCGCGGCAGTTTGGTGGCATTCGCAGGCAGGCGCGGTTGAAGTACAAACGGTGGTGGCCCGTGACGCGAACGGCGGCGGCGGTGGCGATCACACGGTGTTGAACGCGTCCGGTTACGTCACCGCCCGGCGGGAAGCGACCGTTTCCTCCAAGGTCACCGGCAAGGTCATGGAAGTGCTGATTGAGGAAGGCATGAAGGTGACCAACGGCCAGGTATTGGCGCGGCTGGATGATTCCAACGTCAAGACCAGCCTCGACGTGGCCGTGGCCCAGTTGGCGTCGGCGAAGGCGGCCCTCGCCGAAACCGAGGCACAACTCAAGGACGCGGACCAGGAATATCAGCGCACCATCGAACTGGCCAAACAACACATTGCGTCGCAATCCGACCTCGACCTGGCCGAGTCGAACGCCAAGGCGTTGCAGGCGCACCTGGCGCAGCAGAAACTCGACGTCGTGGTCGCGCAACGCCAGGTGGAGATGTGGCAGCAGCAAATGGACGACATGACTATCCGTGCGCCGTTTGATGGCGTCATCACCACCAAGGACGCGCAGCCCGGCGAGATGATTTCACCAGTGTCGGCCGGCGGCGGTTTCACACGCACGGGCATCGGGACGATCGTGGACATGACTTCGCTGGAGATTGAAATTGATGTGAACGAAAGCTACATCAACCGCGTCGAGCCGGACCAGCCGGTCGAAGCGACGCTGGACGCGTATCCGGACTGGAAAATTCCCTGCAAGGTCATCGCCATCATCCCGACTGCCGACCGTGACAAATCCACGGTCAAGGTGCGCGTTGGCTTTAACCAGCTTGACCCGCGGATCCTGCCGGACATGTCCATCAAGGTGGCCTTCCGCGACAACGGCGGAACCGCGGCGGGCCATGTGGTGATTATTCCCAAGGACGCGGTGCTCAATCGCGACGGACGCGATGTGGTGTTTGTCGTCCGGGACGGCCACGCCGAACGCCGCGCCGTCACCGTGAGCGACACGCAAGGTGACGATTCCATGTTAAGCGCGGGCGTGACCACCGGCGAAAAAGTCGTCGTGGGCGCGCCGGCCAATTTGCAGGACGGCATGGCCGTAAAGGAGAAAAGTCTATGAGTGAAATCAAAACCAACAGCGGCCCGCTGGTGCAGGTCGAGCGTGTGGAAAAAGTTTTTCACCGCGGTTCGGAAGACATCCACGTGCTGACGGACCTGAACTTGCAGGTTCCCGCCGGCGAATTTCTGGCGCTGATGGGGCCGTCGGGCTCCGGCAAGACCACGCTTTTGAATTTGATCGGCGGCCTCGATCGTCCGACGAACGGCGCCGTTGCGGTCGCCGGCGAACGGTTGGAGCAATTGCCCGACCGCGCCCTGGCCGCGTGGCGCGCGCGACACGTTGGCTTTGTCTTCCAACTTTATAATCTGATGCCGGTGCTGACGGCGGAACGGAACGTGGAACTGCCGCTGTTGCTGACGCACCTTTCCCGGGCCGAACGGCAGAAGCACGTGGAAACGGCGCTGGCGATGGTCGGGTTGTCGCATCGCGCGAAACATTATCCGCGCACGCTCTCCGGCGGTGAACAGCAGCGCGTCGGCATCGCCCGCGGCATCGTCACCGACCCGACGCTGCTGCTGTGCGACGAGCCGACCGGCGACCTGGACCGCAAGGCTGGCGACGAAATTCTGAATCTGCTCCAATCGTTGAATCGCGAGCACGGCAAAACCATCATCATGGTCACACACGACCCGCACGCTTCGGTGCGCGCGGCCCGGACGCTGCATCTTGACAAGGGACAATTGAGCAACGGAGAGGTGAAATGAGCCTCTTTTATCGTCCTCGTCCTCCTTCTTGTTCCTCGTCCTCGATGTCGCCGTTTTCGATTAGGAGGACGAGGACGACAACGAGGAGGAGAAGTCAGCCATGAAATTTCTTCACCTCATCTGGTCCAATTTGCGGCGGAAAAAACTCCGCACGTCGTTGACGCTGCTTTCGATTATCGTGGCGTTCGTCCTGTTCGGTTTACTGTCCGCCATCCAGCAGGCGCTGGTCGGCGGCGTGGCCTTGGCGGGAGCGGACCGGTTGATCGTCCGGGAAAAGGTCTCCATCATCAATCTCCTGCCGGTGAGTTACGAGGCGCGGATGGACCGGATTCCGGGCGTGGATTTTTCCACGCACCAGACCTGGTTCGGCGGCGTTTACCAGGACCCGAAAAATTTCTTCATGCAAAATCCCGTCGAACCGGAAAAATTCCTCAAGATGCATCCCGAAATCATCCTGCCGCCGGACGAGGAAAAGGCCTGGCTGGCCACGCGGACGGGCGCGATCGTCGGCCGCCGGACGGCGGAGCGGTTTCACTGGAAAATCGGGGACAAGGTGCCGATTCAATCCACCATTTGGACGCAGCCGGACGGCAGCCAGACGTGGACATTTGACATCGTGGGCATTTATGACGGAAAGGACAAGGGGACCGACACTACGCCGATGTTTTTCCGCTACGATTATTTCGATGAAGCGCGCCAGCAGTGGGGAAAAGGAAAAGTCGGCTGGTACACCATCCGCATCAAGGACCCATCGCAAGCGGCGGAAGTGGCAAAACGGGTGGACGCGGAATTTGAAAATTCACCGGCGGAAACCAAGACGGAGCCGGAAGGCGCGTTCATCCAGGGCTGGGCCAGCCAACTCGGCAACATCGTCTTTATCGTCGCTGCGATTTTGAGCGCGGTGTTCTTTACCATCCTGCTGGTGACCGGCAATACCATGGCGCAGGCGGTGCGCGAGCGGACCGGTGAGCTGGGCGTACTCAAGGCGATCGGTTTTTCCAATGGACAGGTGGTCGCGCTCGTGCTCGCCGAATCCTGCCTGCTGACCGTCATTGGCGGAGCGGTTGGTTTGGGACTGGCGCGCGCGATCACACCCGTCGTAGCTCAAAACCTGGCGGGCCTGTTGCCCATGTTCTTTCTGCCGACACGCGATTTGTTCATCGGGTTGGGCCTCAGCATTGCGCTGGGCTTCGTCACCGGAATTTTTCCCGCGCTCCAGGCCATGCGCTTGCGGGTGGCGGATGCCTTGAGACGAATGTAATTATTCACTCAACTTTCAACCTTCAACTCTCAACCAACCAATGTCCGGCCCCCTCAACTGGTTATCGCAAATCGGCTCGATTACAAAGTTCGGGTTGCTGAGCCTCCCGCAACGGCGCGGCGCAGTGGCGGCCACCGTTATTGGCATCGCCGGCGTCGTGGCCGTGCTCGTGGGCGTGCTTTCCATCGCGGCGGGTTTCCGGCAGGCCATGGCGGTTTCCGGGTCGCCCGACGGCGCGATTATTTTGCGCAGCGGCGCCGATAGCGAAATGGTCAGTGGGTTTGGACGCGACGAAACGCGTGTCATTGCCGACACGCCGGGCATCGCGCGCACGGCCCAGGGCCCGCTCGCCTCCGCGGAATTGTTCGTCATCATTGACCTGCCCAAACGGTCCACCGGCACGGACGCCAACGTACCGCTGCGGGGCGTGGAGCCGGCCGCGTTGCTGGTGCGCGACAATCTGAAAATCGTCCAGGGCCGGATGTTTGAATGGGGCAAGGACGAAGTCATCGTCGGTCGCGGCGCGGCCCAGGAATTCGCCGGATTGGAGGTTGGTTCAAAAATCAAAGTGGGCCGTTACGAATGGCCGGTCGTCGGCATCTTTTCGGCCAATGGCGGCGTGGCCGAATCGGAAATCTGGACCGATGCGAAGATCTTGCAGGACGCCTACAATCGCGGCGATTCGTTTCAATCCGTTTCCGTCCGGCTGAATTCGCCGGACGCGTTTCAGGCGTTCAAGGATTCGCTCACCTCCAATCCGCAGCTCAACGTGCAGGTCATCCGCCAGACCGATTATTACGCCCAGCAATCCGAAACCCTTACACGGTTAATCACGACACTCGGCTTTTTGATCGCGTTTCTGATGGCCGTCGGCGCAGTGTTTGGCGCCTTGAACACGATGTACAGCGCGGTGGCAGCGCGGACGCGGGAAATCGCCACATTGCGGGCACTCGGCTTCGGCGGTGGGGCGGTGGTCGCCTCGTTAATGGTCGAATCGCTGTTGCTGGCGCTGGTCGGCGGCGTCATTGGCGGTACGCTGGCCTACGTGGCTTTCAACAATTTCCACACCTCGACCATGAATTTCCAGAGCTTCAGCCAGATTACTTTCGCCTTCAAAGTCACGCCGCAATTGCTGGCGCGTGGCATCGTCTGGGCGGCCGTTATCGGCCTGATTGGCGGCTTGTTCCCGGCCATTCGCGCCGCGCGCCTGCCCATCGCGTCGGCGCTGCGGGAATTGTGATGCTGCCATCGGTGGACGCGTTTCCGGCAAAAAAATAAAAGGGCGGTCCGCCGGAAACGGACCGCCTGGCGAAAAACCGGATCTGTCTATTTTTGGATGTCCAACAATTCCACCTCGAAGATCAAAGTGCTGTTCGGTCCAATTTTTGCACCGGGGCTTTGATCACCGTAAGCCAGTTTCGGGGGAAGGAACAACTGCCATTTGTCCCCTACCTTCATCATCTGCAGCGCCTCCGTCCAGCCGGGGATCACGCCGGTGAGGGGAAAGGTGGCCGGCTGACCGCGCTGCACGGAACTGTCAAAAACCGTCCCGTCAATCAGCGTGCCGGTGTAGTTCACCGTGACCGTGTCAGTTTTTTTGGGTGTATCGCCGGTGCCGGACTTGAGAATTTTGTATTGCAGTTCCGCCGTCGTGCCATCCGGCAAAGTCACTGAATGGACCTTGACGCCCTCCTTGGTTTTGTTCGCTGCGAGGAAAGCCTCGCCGTCCTTGAGGTTTTTGGCGCCATCGGCATATTTCGCCGCTTCGGCCGCGTTTTTGGCCTGGATGTCCTGCTCGAGCTTCAGCAGCGCGCTATGCACCTCCTCCTGCGTCAGCGCCGGCTTGCCACCCAGCGCGTCGGTGATGCCCGCGGTCACGGCCTTGGGATCAAGATCCAGGTCCTGAACCTTGAGACCTGAACCGATGTTCACTCCGACGGCATAACTGGTTCTCTGTTTCGGATTCGTCAGATCGGGTTTGTCCTGTGCCAACGCGGAACTGACGAGTAATCCGAGGGCGAGAGTGGGAATGAGATAGAATTTCATTTGGTTTTGGCTTTTATAAATTAACGGGCGGAGAGCATCGGACAGGAAAGAAACCCCGTCAAGCAACGAATTGAAAAATGGCGAATTGAAAAAACGGACGATTACGACATGAGCATTCTCCCTTAATCAATTGGCGAAAATTTGCTGCCCGTGAATCGCTCAAAAAACGCGGACACGTTGCGGTCATCCCTTTTCGTTTGAGGGCTGCACTTCGTCGCCGCCCGGAATTGGGGCGCCGACGAAGCGGTGCCCTCCAATTTTTCCTTGCGTCGTCAAACTTCCTTCAAAGCGCGGTTGATACGTTCGATGGCTTCGTCAATTTCCTGGCGGTTTTTGAAGCCGATAACCACGGCGTCAATGTCCCGGCAGGCCATGGCAAAGCGGATGGATTTCTCGCGGTCGGCCGGGCTGGTGAACGTGCCGTTGCCGCAGATTTTCATGCCAATCACGCCGCGGCCCTTCGCATGCATGACTTGGATTTGTTCCATCACCGGGGCAATGTCATGACGGCGGCTGCCCCAACCACCATTTTCGCCGTCGGTGTAAGCGCCCTGCGGGTTCACCCGCACCAGATGCACCTCGGTCCAATCCGAGGCTACGGCGGCGCGCAACGCCGGCAGGCTGTGACAGGAAACGCCCTTGGCCCGGATCCATTTCCGCTCCTGCGCCTGACTGAACGCATCCATGACCCGCTTCCATTCGTCAGTCCATTGACCGTTGGTCATGCAATGAACCAGCAGGCTGTCAACGTAATCGGTGTTAAACGTTTTACGGTGATGATCAATGACGGCCAGCACGTCCGCCGGCCGGCCGTCCACCTTGGATTGGATGAAAAGTTTCTCCCGCGGCAATCCCTTGATGGCGTCGGCAATTAAACCAAACGTCTGGTACGATTCGGCGGTGTCAATGTAGGTGATGCCGCGGTCGTAGGCGTAATGGATTAGATTGACGAAGGCGTTCTTGCCTTCGGCGGTTTGAATGTAACCATTATCGCTCCCGGTGCCGAATCCCAGCCGGCTCAATTTGATGCCGGTTTTGCCCAGTGTCACCTGGTCCGTCGCGGTGCGTACCACCACCGGTTGGGTGGCAGCGCCGCTTTCGGCGAGTGCCCAGGGCGAGAGCAGCACCGTGCCGGCCAGAGCGGTGGAGGTTTTAAGAAATTGGCGGCGGTTTAGCCCATCAGGATCGTGACGCGGTTGTTTCATTTGAGGTTCCTGTTTGGCTTGCGGTTATAAAGACGGCTTAACGCGAGCCGCGCGGAAAAGCGGCTTCCCGGCAAAGAGGCGACCTTGCACATGCGTCACAGATACCACTGGATCAGGGAATTGCAACTGCAATTTGTCTTGACAAAAACAAGGCTTTTACGATAACCTGCAAACGTCGAGAGAGGGAGCAAATGGGGGTGGAAAAAAACTGGAACATTTTTACGGTTTCTCCCTCTCAAAATATGACGGGGATGTTTTGAACCAAAACCCGACTATAAACTATACGAAAAGCCATGAAAACGACGTTTAAATTGATTTCCAACAAAATGTGTTTGACCCTTTTGGCCATACTGGGGACGGCGTCCGCCGCTTTCGCTCAGGGCCAAATCGCCTCTGGCACGATTATCGGCGCCGGCAGCGGACCTTTCAGTTACAGCCTGACGTTTAGCGACGGGGCCAGTGCCACCAGCCCGATTGGCAGCGTCTGGTATTCGTGGATCCCCGGTCAGTTTTTCCTGCCCGGAACGCCCACCGGCACTTCGGCACCCACCGGCTGGACAGCAACCATTAGCAGCACTTCCATCCAGTACGTCGCCAGCTCGTCCATCTATGATATCCAGCCGGGCCAGTCGCTCTCAGGTTTTGGCTATACAGCGACGTTTTCGCCGGCGCAACTGGCGGCCGCGCCGAATTCGGGCGAATCGGACGCTTATTCGGCCGGGCTTTTCTCGGACGGCGGCGATATCTTTACGGTGCAGGCAGTGCCCGAACCTTCCTCACTGGGTTTCCTGGGAGTTGGTGTTCTTGGTCTGGCGTTGGCCAGTCGGGGTAAAATGCGGAAACTGGCATCCGCCTGATACAGATTCAGAAACTTTATTGGAAAGGCGAATGGAATTTTCCATTCGCCTTTTTCATTGAAGGGCAGCGCTTCGTCGTTGCCCAAATTTCGGGGCGCTGACCAAGCAGTGTAATTCAGACTGTCAGCCGCGTCTCGGCTGCGGCCGCTGAACTTCAGCACTCACTTTGGGGCGCATCTTCTCCAAGCATTCCGGACAAATCCCGTGGGTAAAATCAACGCCGGCATTCTTATGGAAGTAAGCCTCAACCTGGTCCCAGTATCCCTCGTCATCGCGGACGCGCTTGCACCAGGCACAGATGGGCAGCAACCCTTGCAGCGTTTTAATGTGATTGAGCGCATCCGCCAGGTGCAGCGAAACCCGCCTGGACTCCAAAAGAGCCATAACCTGTCGCACCAGGGCCTGCATGGCCTTTTCCTGCCGGGCGGAAAGCTCGCGTGGTTTCCGATCCATGGCACAGAGCGTACCCAGGGCCAATCCTTCCTGGCTGATCAACGGAAAGCCCGCGTAAAACCGGATGTCTGGTTTGCCATTAACCAGTGCATTATCGGCAAACCGCCCGTCCTTCTTTGCGTCCCGGACCACGAGCGGCTCGCGCTGAAGAATCGTATGCGCACAGAACGCGATCTCGCGCGGCGTTTGCTGCCGGGCTATGCCGATCCTGGATTTGAACCACTGCCGGGCCTCGTCCACCAGGGAAATCATGGCCATGGGAACCTGACAAATATGCGCCGCCAGGGCAGTGATGTCGTCGTATGGCTGCTCAGTCCCGGTATCGAGAATTCGATACTCCTTCAGGGCTGCCAGGCGTTCGGCTTCATTGTTTGGGAGCGGGGCATTCATTTTTCAGAGACCTTTGATTCAAAGCAAAGCAGATCAGTTTTACAGCCCAACGTAGCACAATTCCCGCGGAGCGAAAGTTGTGGATTGCCTACCGAGGGCCCACAGGTAGTGTTGGCGCAGGGAAACAGGCCAGGTGGTCACCCGCTCGCCTTTTAAAAGTGCTTGAAACCGTGATAGTAAGAATTGAAATCCGTTCAAGCCATCCCCGGCCTTCACGATGAAATCACACGGCGGAATCAAAGCTGGAACTGGCCTGAATGCCGAACCGGTAACCGGTTCCATGCGATTCGGTGGACGCAAATTGGGTTGAACAGCGGCAGGGTTGGAAATACGATCGCCCGTAATGCACGCCATGAGCCGGCGTAAATTCATTGCCCAACTGGGTGCTACGATTAGTTCCACTCCGGCCATGTCCGATTTTGCGAGGAGGTATCTGCTTACGGCGACTTGTACATCATCGTCGGCCATGACCAGAACATCCGGTTGCTCAAAGGTGAGGGGCATCCATTATTGCCCCAGGAGGAGCGGCGTTATATGGTCGGTTCGATCAAGTACGTGAAGCAGGCGCTGATTTCCACCGGTGAAGGCTGGTTGGACGCCGATCCCGAAATCCAGCAGCTCAAGCCTGACATTTACGCGGTGAATGAAGACGGTGACCAGGGCGGCAAGCGGGAGTATTGCGAGAAACTAGGGATCGAATATCTCGTACTTAAACGTACCCCTGCCCCGGGTCTGCCAAAGCGGTCCAGCACAGACCTGAGGGGATTTTAGTTTGAGAACAATGCTATGTTAAAAACCGGAATCTTAAATCCTCAAATCAATTCGCTGTTAAGCCTGGTCCGGCACACTAACACGCTGGTGATTGCCGACCGCGGGTTTCCCTTCTGGCCGATGATCGAGACGGTGGACATCTCGCTGGTGGACGACGTGCCGACGGTGTTGCAGGTGCTGGCGGCCATTCGTCAAAGCTTCAACATCGGCCAAGCGTGGATGGCCCGGGAATTTTTGCAGCACAACCAACGTCAGGTCCGCAAAGCCTTTGCCGAGGCGCTCAACGGAATCAGGCTCCAGCATGAACCGCACGTTGTGTTCAGGAAACGGGTACCGCGCGCCATCGGCCTAATCCGAACCGGAGATACGATTCAATATGCCAACCTCATCCTGGAAAGCGCCTGAAGGGATTGTTCGCCTGTGCGGTGATCCCACCACCATGATTAAGCGATTGGAGAGGCTTTCCCTCAGACTGTCGAGCATCCAACCAAAATCGATATGATAACTCATGTTTCCAGTTCCCCTTCGACAATTAAACGGTCCGGCTTGTTCCGGGGACCCGACGGCGGAAATCTACTGGTCACTTTCATCCTGGTGACCACGCTTTTTCTTTTGTGGGGTTTTTGCAACGGCATGATTGACATCCTGAACAAGCACTTTCAGGACTCGCTCCACATCAGTAAGGAGCAATCGGGCCTGGTGCAATTCGCCAATTACCTCGCTTACTTTCTGATGGCCATTCCCGCTGGATTGATTGCAAGGAAATTTGGGTATAAAGGAGGCATCCTGCTCGGTCTTGTGCTGATCGCGAGTGGCGCGTTCTGGTTTATTCACGCGGTGAGCATCGGCAAATACTCGGCGTTCCTATTGGGCCTGTTCGTCATTGCTGCGGGCATGACGTGCCTCGAGACTATCGCCAACCCCTACACGACCGTTCTAGGTCCGCCGGAAAGTGGCGCCACGCGTATCAACATCGCTCAAACCTTTAACGGCGTGGGTTGGATTCTCGGTCCGATTGTCGGTGGCAATTTTGTTTTCTCCGGCGGCGAAGGCGCCAACGCCAACGCCGGGCTGTCCATGCCCTACCTCGGAATTGGCATTTTCGCGGCGGTGTGGACGCTCGTTTTCATTTTTGCCCCGGTGCCGGACTTGCACGCCGAGGATGAGAGTAAAAAATCCGTTGAACAAACGGCCAGGCTCAAACCCTCGTGCGGCCAGGTCATCGGAATCGGCATTGCCTTGGCGCTGGTGTGGGGATTGCTGTCCTACTTCATCTTCCCGATTTTGGGGCTGGTTTGGAATCTCCTCAGCTTGCCCGCCAGCCTACTTGTCCCAACCAAATATGGTTTGCTGGTCGCCGCCTATTGTGGCTCATTTATTGTGGTCGTAAAAAACTGGGAAATGTTCCGGCGGAAACACTTTACGCTGGGCGTGGTCGCGCAATTTCTTTACGTCGCGGCACAGACTGGCATCTTTAGTTTCTGCGTCAATTACGTTATAGAAAATGACCCCAGCGTGACGGCAGCAAAGGCATCCACTATGCTGGGAGGGATTGGTTTTGTCTTGTTTGCCGTCGGCCGGCTCTGCGGCAGCGCCATTATCAGCCAGTTCAAACCGCATCTGGTGTTGGCGGCTTATGCAGCCATTAACGTTGTGCTGGCTGGCGTGGCGATGGGTGGCCACACATCGGGTTTGATTGCCCTGTTTGGTACGTTCTTCTTCATGTCGGTCATGTTTCCGACGATTTTCGCCCTGGGCATTCGCGGGCTGGGCGATTATACCAAACTGGGTTCTTCACTCATCGTCATGTCCATCGTGGGCGGAGCGATTGCACCGCCGCGCATGGGTCACATTGCCGACGTTTATTCGATGCGCGTGGGGATGTTTGTACCACTGGTGTGCTTTGTCCTGGTCGCCCTCTATGGGGCGTTCTGGAGCATTTTGGAGAGGCGGGACCGCGCAGCGGTCAACGGAACTGGCATTCTGGCGTCTGGTTCCAAACTAATTGAACCCTTGTCCTGATCCGGAGGGTCCGTCAAAGCACATCCGATAAATACTAATTTAATAAACGATTTACCGCAGATACCGAATGATCCAAACACACAACCATTGAACAAAAGGAACTACGATGCAAAGACGTGAATTTCTTAAATTGATGGCGGCGAGCGCGGGCGCCGCATCGTTGCCCTTGGCGGGCAATCTTGGTTGCGCGACCCAACGGTCCAAGATCAGCGCTCCAGGTTCAACTGGTGGTTCGCCCACGAGTTTTCCTGTGTCTGATTGGGAAGCGGTGGTGAGGGAAGAATGGGGAACCGCCGGAGGCGCCGGCGGGCCGGGCACCTGGGACGGCGTGACGTTGCAGTCGCCATCCGACATTCCTGATTTGACCGGCGACGGGCCATTCAAGGCGGACTGGGATTCGCTGCTCACCTATGATGCCCCCGATTGGTATCGCGATGCCAAGTTTGGCATTTGGGCGCATTGGAGTCCTCAATGCGTGCCGGAGGACAGCGATTGGTATGCCCGCAACATGTACATCCAGGGTCAGTGGCAACACGACGAACAGATCCGCCATTACGGTCATCCTTCCAAATTCGGTTACAAAGACCTGTGCGCGCAATGGACGCTGCTCAATTGGCAACCCGAGGCTCTGATTGAACGTTACAAAAAAGCGGGTGCCAAATTGTTCCTCGCCCTGGCCAATCATCACGACGGATTCGATACTTGGAATTCAAAGTATCACGCTTGGAACGCGCAGAACATCGGTCCACGCCGGGACGTGATCGGTGATTGGGCGACGGCGGCGCGCAATCAAGGACTCCGTTTCGGCGTGACCGTTCACGCAGCCCGCAATTGGTGGTGGTTTCAAGTGGCCCACCTGTGCGACAAGACCGGTCCGCTGGCTGGCGTGCCTTACGACGGCCACCTCACGCTTGACGACGGAAAGGGCCAATGGTGGCAGGGCTATGACCCGCAGCAACTATATTGCCGCAAGCACGGCATTCATGAGAATCCCGATGACGCCTATGTTCGCAATTTCTACAACCGGGTCCGCGATCTGGTTGACCTGCACGATCCCGACTTGCTTTATTTCGATAACACTGGATTGCCGCTGGGCTGGGCGGGCATGAACATCGGCGCGTATTTTTACAATCACAACCTCAAGACGCGCGGTGGCAAAATGGAGGCGGTGCTGAACATCAAGCAGGTGCCCAATCATCTCGCCAAAGCGGTGGTGGCCGATTACGAACGCGGCGTGACCAACCGCATCATGCCTTACGTCTGGCAATCCGAAACCTGCATTGGCGACTGGCATTACAACCGGGGCCGGATCCGGGACCATTCCTATATGAAACCCGGACAGGCCATCCATTGGATGGTGGATGCCGTGAGCAAGAACGGCACTTTCATCCTCAACGTCCCGGGCAGGCCCGACGGCACGATTGACGCCGATGAGAAGTCGATTGTGGACGCCATTGGCGGCTGGATGCAAATCAACGGCGAGGCGATTTACGAGACGCGGCCCTGGAAGGTATTTGGCGAAGGCGCGAACCAGGTACGAGGCGGTGCGTTCCAGGGTGCCGGCCAGTTGGATGCCCGCGACGTCCGTTTCACCCGTAATAAGCGCGGCGACATTGTCTATGCCATCGTGCTCGGTTGGCCAGATGGCGATAGCTTTGTCATTAACAACCTGGGCACTGGCTCGTCGGCGCAGCCGGGCAAGATTGAAAATGTCGAATTGGTCGGCAGCTACGAAAAGCTCGTCTGGAACCAATCGGCTGAATCCCTGGCGGTAAAAAAGCCTGCAGAAAAGCCGTGCGACTTTGCCTGCGCCCTCAAGGTGAGTTTGGCGTGACGCTGGACCGAATCGATCCAGCTGACGGCAAACGCAACTTTGGCGCCAATTAATTGAGGTTGGCAGCGTGAGAGTGTTTTGAGTGCCACAAAACTGCGGGTGCATTTGGTCAGCCGCAATTCAATTGGAATCCAAAACCGGGTCGCCGTAGATGATGCCTCGCCCGGCGGTGCGGAAATAAACCCGGCCGTAAATGCGCGGGTCTCCGGTTACGTGGTTGATGCAGCCGAATTGATGGTCGTTGTCTTTGATGCGCACCCAAGTCCGGCCGCCGTCGTCGAAGGGGAAGAGAGCCTGGAGCAGATCCACTTCGCCGGCCAGATAAATTGTGGAAGTCGGCGCTGATGTCCACCGGTTTATTGAGCAGCGGCGGTGGATTGGCGGCAGAGAGTTCATGGCTGCCGATGAACCAAAGGCTGGCGGAAAGGCAGGGCGGCAGCGTCGTGGTTTTTGATTTGTTTTTCATAAATTGAGCGCGCTCGTGGCAATGGACGGAAACATCCGGCGGCAAAACACCATCTTTCCACCAAACGGGCAATGAAAACGTCTTCACGCTGGCGGCTTCAACAATTTTATTTTTTTGGAGAAACCGTCCTGTTGTCAAAATAAACGAGTCCAAAAAGCTCGCTTTTTTTGATAAACCTCCTGCTGGGCTATTCTCTAACAGGGCCTTTGAGCCTTTGCCTGAACAAATTGTCCTTGCTCTTCATCCGGCTAGGCGGAAAAATTCGTTTATGTCCCGAAGGAATGCCTCTGCCCGTTTCCTTGCCTGGATTGTTCTGGCGCGGACCGGGTTGTTAGGATGGACAGTCTTTTCGGCGCCGGTTTCCGCTTTACCCAATTATTTTGTGCGCGCCTGGCATGCGGAACAAGGTTTGCCGCAAAACAAGGTCGCGGCAGCGGTCCAGGACCGTGATGGATATTTGTGGGTCGGGACGTATAGCGGCCTGGCGCGATTTGACGGCGTGCGCTTCACGATTTTTGACGAAAACAACACGCCGGAGCTGCGCAGTAGCCGGGTGACCAGCTTGTTTGAAGCGCCCAACGGCACGCTCTGGATCGGCGATGAAAGCGGCCAAATTACAGAATACAATAAAGGACGATTCGAGGCCGTGACATTCCATCCCGACTGGGGGGGTGGCGGGATTTATGGTATTGCTTCCGATGAATCCGGAACGGTGTGGGCGATGAACGGGGAGGGCCAGTTGGCGCGCGTCAGGGATGGCTTGGTCTTGAATCCGGAGGCCGGCCCGGTAGCCAAACTTCTGAACATGACCCAGTCGCCAGACGGGCGGATCTGGGTGGCACGGGATGGCCGGGTATCGGTCTTGGAACACAACCAACTGCGCCTGCTTTCCCTGGGCCTGACCGCCGCCACCTATCCCTATGTTCAGGGAATCGGCGCGAGCCACGACGGCGGTCTTTGGATTGCCTGTGACGGGAGAATCCGAAAATGGAAGGAAGGCCAATGGGTCGAAGATCTCGGCAACGTTCCCTGGGGTGAAACTCCCGTGACGCGCCTGGTGGAAATGCGAGACAGCACTCTGGCCGCGGGAACGGCGGACCACGGTCTGTTTTTGATCTTCCCGAATCAACCCGCAAAACCGCAACACTTTGACCATGCCAGCGATTTTCCGTCGGATTGGGTTATTTCACTGAGTGAAGATCGTGAAGGGAATCTATGGGCTGGCACTGGAGGCGGGCTAGTGATGCTGCGCACGAGTATTATTGAGACCGTTTCGCCGCCGGACCAATGGCAGGGCCGCGCGGTGTTGTCCGTCTGGCCGGGGCAACAAGGTGCGCTGTGGATTGGGTCCGAGGGCGCGGGTTTATACCGGCTGCAAAACAACCATTGGACAAATTTCGGCATCGATCAGGGAATTCGCAATCCTTACATCTGGTCACTGGCTGAAGACGCGCAAGGTCGGATGTGGGCGGGGACGTGGGGCGGCGGATCGTTCGTTCAAAGCGGGGACCGTTTCGAATTCGCGCCGGGCATGAGCAATGTCACCATGCCCATGCCCGCCCTGTTGCGCGCCCGGGATGGCAGCCTGTGGATCGGCACCGCCGATGGGTTATTGCACTACCAGGCTGGCCGCACCAATTGGTTCACGGAGAGCGTCGGCCAGCACTTCCGCGACGTGCGCGCCATAGCCCAAGATGATCAAGGCGCTGTGTGGTTTGGCATGGCCGGCGGCGGCTTGGCCTGCCTGAAGGATCGCTACGTCCAGAGGTTCCGTGCCACCGACGGCCTATCCAGCGATTTCATCGAGTGCCTGCACTTTGACAAGGCCGGCGCACTTTGGATCGGAACCTTTGGCGGCGGTATTGACCGGTACAAGAACGCACATTTCGCCGTGATCAACCGCAAACAAGGGTTGCCCGACAGCGTCATCGGCGACATCGAAGAAGACGGGCGCGGCAATTTTTGGATGAGTTCGCATGACGGCATCATCCGAGTCAGCGAAGCGGAATTGAACCGCTGTGCAGATGGCGACACCAACGAGATTCATTGCCAGACCTACGGCATCAGCGACGGCATGCCGACCATCGAATGCTCGGAAGGGTTGCAGCCGGCCGGGTGCAAAACGCCGGACGGCCGGATATGGTTTTCCACGAGCAAAGGTCTGGTGGCGGTCAATCCTCTGGACGTGAAAACCAACCCGCTGCCGCCGCCGGTCCAGATTGAAGCCATGCTGATGGACGACAAGCCGGTCTCCTGGCCGCCGGGCGCGCCGATCCAAATTCCGCCCGGAAACCACCGGTTCGAATTTCAGTACACCGGTTTGAGTTTTGTGGACCCGGACAAGGTGCGATTCAAATACCGTCTCAACGGCTTTGAAACCGAATGGATCAGCGCGGGCGACAAACGCACGGCCAATTACAATTACATCCCGCCGGGCCGTTATTCCTTTCAAGCTATCGCCTGCAACAACGACGGCGTTTGGAATGAAACCGGCGCCAGCATCGCCCTCCGTGTGCAGCCTTATTTCTGGCAGACGTTATGGTTCCGCATTTTGGCCTGGATCATGATTGTCGTCGCCAGCGGTGGTCTGGTCTGGTTTGAAACGCGCCGCCGGATGCGGCGGAAACTCGAACGCCTCGAGCAACAGCGGGCGGTGGAACATGAACGGGCGCGCATCGCCCACGACATCCACGACGACTTGGGCGCCCATTTGACGCGCATCAGCATGCTGAGCGAATCGGCCCGCGGAGAACTGAATAATCCGGAACGAGCGACCGCTGGGCTGAATCAGATCTACGATACTGCCCGCGATATGACACGGGCCATGGATGAAATCGTCTGGGCGGTGAGTCCCCGGCATGACACTTTGGAAGGCCTGGCCAGTTATTTGGAAAAATTCGCCCAGGATTTGCTGGCGGCGGCCGGCATCCGCTGCCGGCTGGACATGCCGATGGAATTTCCTGCGTGGCGGCTGACGCCCGATGTGCGTCATAATCTGTTTCTCGCCTTTAAAGAAGCCTTGAACAACGTGGCCAAACATTCCGCTGCATCGGAGACGTATATCCAACTTGCCGCCGGAGCCACCTCCTTTGAATTGATTGTCGAGGACAACGGTCGTGGGTTTACCCCCGGGGCAAAAGGAGAGACGAGTGCGGATGGCTCCGCCCGCTTGGCATCGGGAAACGGGTTGGAAAACATGACACGGCGACTGAAGGAAATTGGCGGGCGCTGCGATATCCGGTCGTCGCCGGGGCAGGGCACCAAGGTCATCTTCACCATTCCGCTCAAAAGAGTCGCCGCGTAGAAACTTCCTTTCAAGGCATGCAGGTGTCGTGATAATTGACGACATTCGTTTCGGCGAAAAACGGGGTACTCTTTATGCGATGAAATCTGCCATGCTGTGTTTCCTAACCAGTTGGAAACCCTATTTGTCCCATCATGTTGGAAAGCGCCAACTTTTAATGAATGTATCAAGTATTACCTGCCCCCATAAACTCGCGAAGTTTTTTTGCCTGGTCTCGCTGCTGTTGCCGATGGCCGGAACGGCTTGGGCGGTCCTGCCGCCGGGATGGAGCGATGCGGACATTGGATCGCCGGGTTTGGCTGGCTCGGCCGGGTACACCAACGGCTTGTGGACCGTGACCGGCGGCGGCTCGGACATTTGGAATACCGCCGACCAGTTCAATTTTGCCAGCACCAATTATACCGGCGACGGCACGATGATTGTGCTCGTGACGAGTTTGCAAAACAGCGATCCGGGTTCGGGCTGGTCGAAGGCCGGACTCATGTTCCGCAACGACAGCACGGCGGGTTCGGCCAACGTGAGCATCGTTGCCACAGCGACCCAAGGAGTCAGTTTCCAATGGCGGAGCACGGCATCCGGCTCCAGTTCTTTCAGCCAGCATAGCGGCATTACCACGCCGGTTTGGCTGAAATTGGCCCGATCCAGCGGGAATTACACCGGCTATTACAGCACGGATGGCAGCAACTGGGTGCAGGTCGGCAGCCAGACGGTGACATTGAACAACACGGTCATGGCCGGATTCGATGTGACCGCTCACAACAACTCGGCGCTCAACACCGCCACGTTCACGAACTTCAGCCTGGGCTTTGTCCCCACGGCGCCGGTCAATGTTACCATTAATGCGACCAATGTAATTAACACGGTGCCGACCAATGCTTTCGGAATCTTCATGGCCGTCTGGGACACCTGGGGGGGCAGTACGCCTGCCCAGCTTAAGCAGTCGGGCATCACGGCCATGCGCTATCCGGGCGGTGGCTATTCGGATAATTACCATTGGAGCTCATATCTAATGAGCCCCTTCGATGGCCAGGCCGGCAACTTGGGCTACCTGTCCGGGTCCACGGACATGGGGCATTTTATCCAACTGATGTCCAACGCGCAGGCGCAGGCGGTGATCTCGGTGAATTGGGGCTCCGGTTTTTTGTGGAACTCGAATAAGACGGCGATGGCCATTCCCAGCACGAACGGCTCGCCGCAGGAAGCCGCGGCCTGGGTCGCCTATTGCAATGCCAGTACGAACATCTATGGCACCACGAATGATGTCACCATCGGTGTGGATGCCCTGGGCAATAATTGGCAGACGGCAGGTTATTGGGCAATGATACGCGCCGCCAGCCCGCTGGGCCAGAACGACGGCTATAATTTTCTGCGCATCAATCACCCCGCGCCCGTCGGCATCAAATATTGGGAGGTCGGCAACGAACCCTACGGTAACGCCTATTATAGCACCGGCACCGACGGGTATGAGTGTGATTACGCCGTTCCCTATCCCTACAGCACCTATCCCCGTTACAGCAACACGCTTCTCTCCCCGGCGGCTTACGGTCAGGCGGTCAAGGCATTTTCGATCGCCATGAAGGCGGTTGATCCCACCATCAAGGTGGGGGCCTATTCCAGCACCCCGCCGGGCGATTACAGTTGGGACTACCTCAGCGGCGTCAACAACGGCCAGCACTGGACTCCGCTGGTATTGGCGCAATGCGGCAGCAACATAGATTTTGTCATTGTCCACTGGTATCCCAACTTTTCAGACAACCTCGGCACCAGCCTTTTGTCGGAAGCGGGCTCGGTCATCCCGGTGATGATCAACGGCACCGGCCCCTACCCGCACACGGGAACGAATTCGGGCTTGGAAGATTGGATCACCAATTACTGCCCCAACCCCGGCAACGTCCAGATTTGCGTCACCGAGTTTGGTGCCGACAACTACCCTTACCTGGTCAATGGCACCAATGGGATGCCGATTCTCGGGCCGGTCGAGGCGCTGTTCGCGGCAGATTGTTATTCCACCTGGCTGAACTACCCTGCCTATGCCAATGCGGACTGGCTCGATTTCGACGGGAATTCATTTCTTGGGAGCGGCAATGGCCCGGTGTTTTATGCCATTCAAATGCTGCGGCACCTGTGCAATCCCGGCGATGCCTTTGTCAAAGCGACCTCGGACACCGGCAACCTGCGGGTGCAGGGTGTGGCGCGGCAGGACGGCAACCTGGGAATTCTGCTGATCAATGAAAGTCTGAACAGCAGCCAAACGGTGAACGTGACGGTCACAAATGCAAACCTGAACACCACCGGCACCATCTATCAGTTTGGCACCAGCAATTGGACCGTCAGCACCAATGAAGTGCCGGCGACGGGGCCCAGCAGTAACAGCATTTCGAGTGTCGGCAGTACGTTCAGTGTCACCCTGCCAGCCTACACGATGGACGTGCTGGTGATTCCGGTTTTGGGCAACACGCCGCCGGTGCTGGCGGCTATTTCCAATTACACCGTGAATGTCGGCCAGACGGTGGCGTTTACGGCCAGTGCCACGGACAGCAACCAGCCGCCGCCGACGCTCACGTTCAGCCTGTTAAGCGCCCCGACCAACGCGACGTTGGACCCCAACAGCGGCGCCTTCTCGTTCCGGCCATTGGTCAGCCAGGCGAATACAGCCAACCCGGTCACAATGGAGGTCACGGCCAGCGGCAGTCCCAACTTGAGCGCCACGCAAAGTTTCACGGTCACGGTCAATCCGCTGACGCTGCCGCAGTTCGCGTCGGTTGGGTGGAGCAACGGGCAATTTGTACTGCAGGTGAGCGGTCAGAACGGGCCGGATTACGAGATTCAAACCTCCACCAATCTGACGCAATGGAGCGCGGTGTTCGCGACCAATTCTCCGGCCATGCCGTTCAGCTGGCAGGACATTGCGGCGACCAATTCGGCGGGCTTTTACCGCGTCATCGTCGGCCCGCCGTTGCCATGATGCAAATGGTTGAAATGAATGAGCAGATTATGAAACCGAACGGTTTGCAAAATGAAAGACCAGACCAAGCCGCCTTTACTTTGATCGAGCTGTTGGTGGTGATTGCCATCATCGCCGTCCTGGCGGCGTTGCTCGTGCCGGCACTGGGCGCGGCCAAATTGCGGGCCTGGACCATCAGTTGCGCGTCCAATCTCCACCAGATTGACGTGGCCGGACTGATGTACATGAACGATAACAGTTCATGCATCACCTATGCTCAAGGGTACACCGACAAAAGCACCATAGCTGAAGCTAATTGGCTGACGACGATGACAGCCAATCTCGCAAATAGCGCCTCCGTTCGACTTTGTCCGGCGGCGGCGCGTCCCGGAGCTTGGGCTAGACCGAACTCATTAAACTCTGGAGACGTGTCCCATTGTTGGGATGCGGCGCGGATCGTGGTGGGCGTGGCAACAAATGATGGGAGTTATGCCATCAATGGCTGGCTGTACGATCCAGCCAGTTTTATCGGAGCTGGGTTTTATTTTCCGGGATACTCGCCAGGTGGCGGGCCGCGGGGAAGCGTGGCAAGGTTCGGTAGTCCTTTTGGCAAGCCCAACGCCGTCGCGCATCCGTCCTACACCCCCTTTTTTTTGGACGGCGCTTGGCCGGATACTCTGCCCTGCGCCGGTGAAACGGCGAGCAGTACCCTTGACGGCTACTATTTCGAGGTGAATATGGTCACGCTGGCGCGGCACGGCGGAAGCCTGCCTTATTCCCCGCCGCTGACACCGCCGTTGGACAACATCCCCAACGGAATCAATGTCGCCTTTGTGGACGGCCACGTGAAATGGCAGAGGCTGGGTGACCTGCTAAACCTGGACATCTGGAACGTTGGATGGTTTCCGCCAAATCCAGCCCAGTAATTCGGCCCCAATACAAAAACAACAAAGACGTCTCCGCTCCATGATGCCAAAACAGCCAAGGGAAAAATGCCGAAGGCGGGCTTTCACGCTGATCGAACTCCTGGTGGTCATCGCTATCATCGCCGTGCTGGCCGCCATGTTGTTGCCGGCACTGGCTGCCGCAAAATGCAAGGCGTGGCAAGCTCGGTGCGAATCCAATCTCCACCAGCTCGATCTGGCCGGGAACATGTATATGAATGACAATCAAACCATGATCCCTTTCGCCAACCCGCCGCCGGGAACACCGGGCAGCCAATGGTTCAGATATAATTGGATATCAACATTGATTAACGAAATCTCTCACGACGACGCCGTTCGGCTTTGCCCGGCAGCTAAAACGCCTCCTCCCAATCCCAATCCCAATTACATCAATGGCGGAGACGTGACCCATTGCTGGTGCGCGGGCGCCCCGGCCGCCGTGACCAACGAGGCCAGTTATGCCATCAATGCCTGGATGTATGATCCGGGCAGTTTTAATGTGGCCACCTACCATTTTCCCTCTGGCGATTCGGCTAACAGTTCGGGCCCTCGGGGGTCAGTAACCACCGGCGGCGCTCCGTTCTACAAGCCAGCGGGCATTCGATATCCCTCACGAAATCCGATCTTTGCCGACGGCATGTGGGGTGACGGCTGCCCGCGCCAAACAGAAACCGCGTCAAGTTTGCAGGCTTGGGGCGCGGGTGCCAATGTGGATTCCTGTGCCATGAGCGTGTTTTTGTTGGAGCGCCATGGCGCCGGCACGCCGTTTTCCTTGCCAATGAAGTCGGCTCCGGTTCCAGCGTTGACACCGCCGCTGAACAGTCTGCCAAACGGAATCAACGTCGCTTTCGTGGATGGTCACGTGCAATTCCAAAAGCTGGGCGACCTGTTCAACGTGGACATCTGGAACATAGGCTGGGTGCCGGTGGGAGGCCAATGATGAATGGAGTGTCACGAAAACGAACACGGCTCCGGGCCGTGCGTTCACCTGTTTTGGCCGGCAGGGACGACCGGCTGGTCGTCCGAGGCCGCGCAGTAGTGCGGCCCCACCCTCAAAATGAATCATTACGCCGCGTCGACATGAATTGCGATTAGCGACAATTGGGATTATGGTAGAGCAACTTAAAAGTATCGATGAAGTGAACATCACGGTTTCCATCGTTGAAGATGACGCCCCGGCGAGGGGCATGCTTGCCGATTGGATTCACCGGGCGTCGGGTTTCCGGTGCGCAGGCCAATACGGCAGCGCGGAGGCCGCTTTGGCGGCCCTGCCCGCCGAAAAACCGGCGGTGGTTTTGATGGACATCAACCTGCCGGGCATGAGTGGCATCGAATGCGTGCGCCAGCTCAAACCAATGCTGCCGAACACACAGTTCGTAATGCTCACCGTGTATGAGGATGCCGATCATATCTTCAATGCATTGGCGATTGGCGCCAGCGGCTATCTGTTAAAGCGAGTCTCGCGTGGCGAATTGCTGGCGGCGCTCCGGGACGTTCATGCCGGCGGTTCGCCCATGAGCAGCAATATTGCGCGCAAAGTCGTGAAATCGTTTCTAAGACCGGCCCTTCAATCGTCTGAAGCGGCGGAACTTTCACCCCGCGAACGGGAAGTGTTGGAATTGCTGGCCCGGGGTTATCTGTACAAGGAAATAGCCGAATCGCTCCGAATCAGCATTCCGACCGTAAACACATACATCCGACGCATTTACGAAAAATTGCACGTCCGTTCCCGTTCCCAGGCCGTCGCCAAATTTACCCATGTTCCTGGCGTTGCCGATGCAGGCTCGCGGCGGGCGACCCCCGAAAAACGGGCGTAATTGGGCCTCTGTCGTTACTTTTCATGACATGACTTGGATGCCGGCGTATTGTATCCTTAAATCACCGAAACCAATCAGCCTAAAACAACAAATAACGTATGAAAAAACTTGTATTATTATCAATCGGAATGCTGGCGTTTACGCTGCAGAGCGCCAATGCACAAATACTGTGGTCAACCTATAATGATTTCACCAACGGTTGGTCCGGGGACGGAGCAACAGGCGTAAGCACTTTCGACCATGATGGTGTGACGGTCAATGGCATTGGCAACCCATCAAACGCCGGCGGCACAGGCACTGCGGGGTCGCTCCAGCTTAATGCAGTCACAGGAGGGTGGGGGCCGTTAGCTTGGGGACCATTGCCTGGGAACGCTCTGATCGCCTTGGACGGGCCGCTGGCCGCTCCGCCTTATAGCGCGCAAGCAGGTTATGGCCCAGGCTCAGTTGTGCCTGCGTCAGGAGTTATGACGATGGATTTCACAATGCCCGACAGCACTTTTGGCGGTAGTTACTTCCAACCAGCTATTTGGTATAACTACAATGGTAACTGGGGCGGGTGGTTTTCAAGTTCTACAACTGATTTAGGACCGGTGACTACTCCAAACGGAACAATGGAGATGTTCCAGGCCACGATCCCGTACAGCATAAATGCGGTTGCACCTGGTAATCTGAGTTATTTTCAGTTGGGGATCGGGCAAAACACCGATTTCACCGGCGCAAATCCGTGGTATGTTGACCAAATCGCCATTGTGCCCGGCAGTGTCGTTTATACTCCGGAGCCTGGAGTGATGGCGTTGATTGGAGTTGGTTTAACCGGCCTGATGTTGGGTCGTCGTCAAAAGAAAAGCTAAGAGTTTTTATAGCTGATTGCGACATGGGCAAGGTGAATGACGCACCTTGCCCTTTATGTTTGCGGCATCAAAATTAGCGCTTGGCACGTTTGAAAAAGGAATCACGAGGAAGTATTTCTAGACCGCCAGTTCGACGAAAACACATCGTCGTTATTTTTGATGACATGCGAATTTATTAGGTGTTGGTAAAGTAATTTAGCACTCAACCAAAAGTCAAATCATGAAACGAATCATCGCGATCGCCGGCTTATCGATCCTTGCAAGTGTAATACCATCCCACGCCACCCTCTTCTTGAGAGAACTGTGGGACAACGTCACGAATGTCGCCCCGGTCAATGGCGTCTATCAACTCCAAGGTCAGGTCAACGGAACCACCTCTTATGGCTTTTATAATCCCACCAATGCCTCTTTCGCCTGGAAGGTGAACACAGCAGACCCGGCAGCCACCAATGCCTTGACGGTCGGCAACGGGGATATCATGAATTGGCAGATGGGGCTCTACGGCTATCTGCCTACCGAATGGACCGCGGCCGGTTCGTTGGCGTTGGTGGGAGGCAACACCAACGGGTTTGATTCCGGATCCTGGGCGACCAGACCCATGGCCTCATCCGCGTGGATTCATCTGAACACGAACAGCACGAATTATTTCAGCTTTGACTGGATTAAGCGCGGCGAGTGGTATCCGGTTAACGGCACCAATGGTTATGGCGAAGATGACACGGGTTTGGGTTTGGGTTTTGCCACTGGCAACACGACCAATGCCACCTATATTGGTGTCGGGATTACCCGGAGCGTGGCAATGTATACCTACACCGGCACGGGATATACCAATCTCGCCGGCACGACTGACATCGGCGACACCCCGTACATCACGGCGGGCACTTTGGGTCAGGCCGGCTACCCGGGGCATCCTGGTGATTCCGGCGGACCCTATTACGTTCAGGCTTATGCGGGTGATGGAAGTGGTAAAGGTGTGATTAATCAATGCGAAGGTTATACTGGCGCCCCTGGCGGCGGCGGCTATCCAATAATGACAAACGGCAACACCTACATGGAGGCTGGCATCATGGTGGGCCGCATTGTGACGACGGCCGCCGGTAATACGGAAATAGATGTTAAAAACTATTCCGGCGTTGACCCCGTGGCCAATGCCATTGATCAAACCAACAATCCGGTAACCGGCTGGGATGCCGTCTATCATTTCACCAGCACGGCCACCTTGAATTCTCTGTTGGTCTGGATGTATGGCAACAACCATGGGAATCCCTGTCAGATAGACGCCGTCCACTTCGGAAACACGTGGGCAGAGGTTCTCGGGCAGGAAGCGGAGACGCCGATCATAAGCCCAGTGTACAATACAACCAACACGTTGTATTCGGGCATGGACATAACGTTCAATGAGACTGCGGAAATAGATTACTCAACCAATGGCTGGTATCAATGGTTGTATAACAGTAATGCCACACTGGGTGCCAGTGCAGTCGGTATTGGCTCCAATTCGTTCTTCATTCCCAACGCCCCTGTAACCGCCGCGGGTTATTACAGCTGCGTGTTCTCAAACGGCTGGGAATCCGGATCAACTCTGCTGGTCACCAGCCCGCCGGTGTATCTGAACATGCTTCCCGCCAGCCAGCCTGTTTTTACCACCGAGCCGCAGGGTGGCGGCCGGTATTCGACGCCGGGAGCGGCTTCCTTGACGTTTAACTGTAACGTGATCGGAACGCCGCCGTTCACCTTTAACTGGTATCAGATCACCGCTGGCGGCGTCACGAATCTCCTGCAAAGCGTAGGGCCCACCAATGGCGGCACCAACTTCCTGACGCTCACCGCCCCGATCCCCCCCAGCGCGGCTGGCACCTATTTTGTCAACGTGTCCAGCCCTCAGGGATCCACCAATTCCCCGCTTGTTCCCTTCATTGTCATTGTGCCGACCCCGGGTAGCTACGCGGCCCAGGTCGTCAGTAACATGCCTTGGGCTTATTGGCGATTGGATGAGCCTTACGGCGTCACCAACCTGCACGATTATTTTGGCGGTCATGACGGGGCTATCCTGGATCCCACCAACATGGTGACTATTGGCAGCAATGCGCCGATTTTAGGCGGTGTCTTCCAACAAGAGCCTGCGGCGCCCTACGTGGGTTTCCCGCCCAATCACGCCGGCTTGTACATTCCTCTCGTTTATCCCTTTCCTTTAGCCCGCGTGAATGTGCCGGGTGTGGGGAATTATCAGCCCGGAATGACCTGGATGTGCTGGCTCTATGCGCCGCAGCCGAACGCGAGTCCTATCGGCGAAAACGGCCCTATCATGTGGAATCGGGATTACAATGACAACGGCGGGTACGGCAATGCCTTTGGCCTGAACTTTTACACATATGTGTCCGGGGGCGTGACCAATAACAACGAACTGGGATACCGGTGGGGTGGATCAAGCGAGGCTACAAACGGATTCGCGTACCAAGGCTATATCTGGTCCAGCGGCTTGTATGCGCCGACCAATAGCTGGTACTTTGTAGCCATGGTCTGGGGCGCGGCGAATAGCGCCACCATGTATATGGGTACCAACACCGGACCATTGAGCGTCGCCAGCACGACGCTGCCGGCCCAATTTGACCCGAGTTATCCGGGGACAACCCACTCGAATTCATATTCGATCCTGCTCGGTCGCAACGGCTACCCGTGGACCGAGTCCCAGGGTAGCGCGCAAGACCAAGCCAACGTGTATATGAGCGACGTGGCCATATTCACCAGTGCGCTGTCGTCCAACGCCATTTACCAGATCTATCTCGCCGCAATGAATCAGGTGATCACCACGACTAATTCGGCGGGGAATCTGGTGTTAAGCTGGCCGCAAGGCACGCTGTTGTCCTCGACCAATGTTCAAGGGCCGTACACGCCGGTCGCCGGCAACCCTTCGTCACCCTATACGGTGCCCAAGACCGCGCCGAAACAGTTCTTCCGTGTTCAAAAGTAAAAGTATAGAAATGCGAATATTCAAAGTCTCCAAGCTGCGCCTGACCCCAGGCGCAGCTTGGATAACTTGTGGGTTTACATTGATCGAATTGCTGGTGGTCATCGCCATCATCGCCATTCTGGCTGCCATGTTGTTGCCGGCGCTGGCCAAGGCAAAGCTGTCCGCCCAGCGCGCCTCATGCATAAACAACCAGCATCAGTTGACGCTGGCATGGATGATGTACCCCGATGACAACCAGGGCCAACTCGTCCCGAATTATTCAATAAGTGTGGGCCAGTTTAACACACCGGGTTGGGATGGCAGGGCGAATAATATGTATTGGGGCACCCTACCCATGAACACCACCGGCTGGCTCCTGGTCACCAATGGCGATGGGCTGTTGGGTGGATATTTGAGTCGTCAGTCCCGGGTTTTTCAATGCCCTGGCGACAGAACTGCGGAACGGAATGGGAGTATAAGGGCGCGGAGTATTTCCATGAATGGGATGATGAATGGTTATGACTCAGCACAGTATTTAAATGGAGTTGTACGCAACTCAGGAAATGGGCCACGCGGAGGAAGCTCCAGCGGCTATCGACTTTATGACACATACAGTTCGATCATCAACCCGCGGCCTTCCATGGCTTGGGTTTTCATAGACGAGCATGGCAATACGATAAATGACGGGTTCTTTTGTGTCACCGTGCTGAACAATGGGCCTGGTACTGCTTATCAGTGGATTGATTTACCAGCCAGTTATCATGGCTCATCCGGGGTCTTGTCTTTTGCCGATGGCCATGCTGAAATTCATGTCTGGACCGACCCTTGGGTCCGCGATCATGCCGTCATACCATATGGGCCGAACAGCGGCTTCCATGCTGCCACTGGCGGTGACTTGGCTTGGTTGCAAGCGCGCACCACTGCCCCGCGGTAAAACCGACCTTCAAACGACGCTTTTATAGGGCAAGCAGCCCTTCTACCTTGTGATCCCTGTAGCGGCCGCCATAAGCCGCCGCTATTCATTTCAAATACCGCCTGATCAGCCCGTTCTCTGACCGCCACCATTTTATGGGTTGATGGAACGCCGTCGTCTCGGGGTGCGGCCGCTGTGACGCCGTTTTAGAAATCGTGCGGCCAGTTGAAAAGGCGGCGACTGCCGCTTCCTGCTGACTCACGGGGTGGCGGCGCCATCCGAAGGCGTCATAAATTTTGACGACATGGATTCTTCGGTTTGGTTTGATCTTACTCGTTGATGAAATCTCCGCCGACCGGCAATTGCCGCCCCAGTATTCAGCGCAGCCTGGAAACGAAAATCATTTCCGTCTTCCGCGCCCTTTTCGCCGGCACGTGCGCCGCGCTGTTGGCCACGCAGTTTGCCGTTGCCGACTCGCTGCGCGAACACCTTTGACTCGGCCCGAACTGGGAATTCCATCTCGGCGACGACCGGCATCTTTCGAACCGAAGAACAGCCAATCCCCTTTGCCAAGTGGCCCGGATCACGTTCTCAACCAGTGGTTGTCGGCCCACTTCGCCGTATTCCAGGAAGCGTTGCAGCTCCGGCCCCGGTTCATTGTAAAGTCCAACACGAGGAATGCATATGTTCGTGTCCGGAAAAGTGGGGAGAGGAACCAAATCAGTAACCAGGCCTTACGGTCCATGGACGGTCCACATTCCAGCAGGATTAGCCAGCGTTCCATTGCCGACCGTTTGTTCCATTCCAAGGGCTTCAACATGGCCGTCGCAAAACAGATAATTGAAGCGGTTGCCATGTGCCTTGTATAACAAACTCCCTTGATTGGAATCTGGTGCTGCTCCCCTTGGACCCGTTTGGGTTTGATCAGTCTGGTAGAGTACGTTCGGACTCGGCGAGTAAGGACCTACACAAACGCAGGTCCACACATTGCCTTCGCATTGCTGAACATGGGTATTCTCCACTAGCAATAAACTGGATGATGGACGACGAACCACGGATGTGAGATAGCCGGGTGCGTTCCAATCCAGGGGCTTGGAACTCACCCAGTAGATACCCACGCCGTGCATGCCCGGTTGGTTCAAATCCGGCAATGGTGGATAACTGCCGTCGGACCGGGTTGGAACCTGCCATTGGGTCCCCCAGTTCGGGCCCACCGCATTCATGGCATAAGACCTCAGGCCAAACGCCGGAGGACCTGCCACCCAAGCGATCTTCTGGAATCGGTCCGCTGGACAGGCCACAATCTTCAGCGCCGGTGCCACACCGGCGGCGGTGGCAAGGGCTGGATCCACTACATAAGCGCCGGCACTCAGCAAGGACTGTGGAACATTGTTTGCGCCGCCAACGTAGTTATAAATCCAAGTGTCCCAGCTTAACTGCCCGTCGGCGGCCCCAAGGCCCGCTGCCGGATATCGATTGTGATGGTCGCCGGGAAACATGTTCAGGGCCAGTCCCAGTTCCCGCATGTTGGAAGCGCATTGGATTCTCAATGCCTTGGCCTTGGCTGCCGTGAGCGCAGGGAGCAGCAGGGCGGCCAATATCGCAATGATGGCAATGACCACCAGAAGTTCAATCAAGGTGAATCCCCTCCTGCCGGCGCGTGTTACCAGATCTCGGGTCAACTCAGGGGTGGTTGTCTTGAATTTTGAGATGACGGGTTTCATTTGGTTTTCTTCAGCGGTTCACCAGGCTGATGAGGCCACTGCTATCAATGATGTATTTCTTACCTGGCGGTGGTGGTGGAATCTGGATGCCGGCATTGGCGGCAAATTCTTCAAAACTGGCAGGATGGCGGCGATTATGCACAATCCAGATGAGAAGCGCGTGATTCAGCGGGCGCAAATCGGGCGTCGCATTGGTGGCAGTGGCTGGTGCGAACGTTGAAGCCACAGTCGTCGGTGCTGCCGTTGGCGCTGCGGTGGTTGACTCGGGAACGGGCGTCGGCGCGGGTGCGCTTCCTGCCAACGAGTCGCTTTTCTTGCTGCAACTGCCACAAAACAGCGGCAGCGCCAGTGCCAGCGCCACACTCGCCGCGAGGAGCTCAAATCGCCACCCTGCGGACCGGCGAAAGTCCAAAGTCAGTTTCATGCCTTTACAGATTTGATTCAAGATAGACCTTAGTGGCTGAACTTAAAAGTAGTGAAAAGTAACGACAAGGGACGTAAGACCATTGTTGCAACAGTGTCGAATTGGCTGGAAAGTAGAAAAATCCCGGTAATCGAACATGGGGACGAGATACCGTGAACCTTTGCATAACCAGGCCGCCAAAGCGATGGTTGACCAGTGGGGCACGGAAGTTCCGTAAGCCGCTCATTCGTTGGGCGTTGACAACAAAAGATGCCTTGCTTGAAACAAGTAGCGCTGAACTGGCCAATCAATACTGGGCCGCTGAGGGATCCAGTCGGAGCGGCTCGTTGGGCCGAACGTATGTAAGTGCTGGAGCGGGACATGGTTCTCCAAGACTATGTTCAATCCGTCGCGGATTGGGCGCCTGAGCAGCGAGCCGATTCAGCGTTGCACATTAGCGCTCAAACTGATTTCTCGGCATAGGCCAGCTTGGTTCAAAATTCCCCCGCAGCGTCCACCCATTCAATGGCACAGTTGCAGTTTTGAGAAGAGTCGCTTCCTTGCCAAAATGGGAATTCGCAATCCGCAATTCGGAAGGTGTCATGGATTTTAAGGACATTGATTCTCCGGGTTCCTGCCTTATCCTGTTGCTCATGAAAGATCCCTTGGTGTCGCCATCTGCCAGGCCGATTGTTCGAGCTCTTGTCGCGGTTGCATTCATCATGTTGTTGGTCACGCAACGTTCAGCCGCCGATTCGCCGCGGCAGCATCTCTCGCTCGACGCCAACTGGAAATTCCATCTTGGCGACGACTGGCCGGACGCGCTCAGTTTGGTCAACTCCGGCACCGGTTCCGGACCGGCTTCGGAACGGTTCGCCGACTCTTACTGGCGCGCCGTCAATCTGCCGCACGATTGGGCGGTGGAACTGCCGTTCGACTCTTCCGCCGACGGCAGCCACGGTTTCAAACCGCTGGGCCGGGCCTTTCCGTCAAACAGCATCGCCTGGTATCGCCACACGTTCGAGTTGCCGGCAAGCGATTCCGGCAAACGCATCTGGCTGACGTTCGATGGCGTGATGCACGACGCGACAGTGTGGGTCAATGGCTGGCTCGTGCGGCAGCACGAGGGCGGCTACTATCCGTTCCGCGAGGACATTTCCGACGTGGTGCATTTTGGCGGCGAGAACACCGTTGCCGTGCGCGTGGATGCGACCGAATCCGAGGGCTGGTTTTACGAAGGCGCGGGCATTTACCGCCACGTCTGGCTGGACCTGACCGCGCCGGTGGCCATCGCGCCGGACGGAATGTTTGTGTCGCCACGTTTTGAAAAAAATATTCCGCAAGGCAGCCCACAAATCGCGGTCGAAGTTTACCTGCTCAACACCACGACCAACGCGACGAAAGCGACGGTGAACTGCGAAATCATCTCGCCGGACGGCAAATCGCTGAAAAAATTTTCCGAATCGGAAGAATTAAAACGCGAATCGCAGCGCGCCGTGAAATTGGAATCGAAACTTTCCTCGCCTGTTCTTTGGTCGCCGGAATCGCCAAAGCTTTACAGGCTCGTCGCGACCGTTTCCGTGGACGGCAAAGTGGTTGACCAGGTTGCATCTCCCTTTGGCATCCGCACGGTCGGCTTCGACCCAACCAACGGCTTTTTGCTGAACGGCAAGCATTACGAACTTTACGGCACCTGCAATCACCAGGACCACGCCGGCGTCGGCGCGGCCATTCCCGATGCGTTGCAGGAATTCCGCGTGAAGAAATTGAAGGAATTCGGCTGCAACGCCATCCGCACCTCGCATAATCCGCCCACACCGGAATTGCTCGATGCCTGCGACCGGCTGGGCATGTTGGTCCTGGATGAGAGCCGGTTGATGGGCAGCGATTCCGAGAACATGAAAAAGTGGGACGACCAAATCCGCCGCGACCGCAATCATCCGAGCGTCGCGTTTTGGAGCATCGCCAACGAGCAGTTCGCCGTGCAGGACACGCCGATAGCTGCCAACGTCGCGCGCACAATGCAGGATTACGCCAACAAGCTCGACCCGACGCGCCTGGTCACCTACGCCTCGCCAGAGGGCGACGTGTTTCGCGGCATCAACTCGGTCATCGAAGTGCGCGGCTGGAATTATCACTACGGCCCCGACATGGACCAATACCACGCCGGGCATCCGGACCAGCCCAATGTCGGCACTGAGCAGGCCAGCGTCGTCGGTGACCGCGGCATTTACCTCAACGACGCCGCTCGCGGTTACGTTAGCGCCTACGATGTCCTCTGGCCGGGCTGGACCACGACCGCCGAGAGTTGGTGGAGTTTCTTCGCTGACCGCCCGTGGCTTTCGGGCGCCTTTGTCTGGACAGGTTTTGATTATCGCGGCGAGCCGACGCCATATTGGTGGCCGTGCGTCAACTCGCACTTCGGCATTCTCGACACCTGTGGCTTTCCAAAGGATGTCTTTTACTACTACAAATCGTGGTGGACGACGAACACCGTGCTGCACGTGGTTCCGCATTGGAACTGGCCCGGCAAGGAAAGCCAGGAAATCTCCGTGTGGGCTTACAGCAACTGCAAGGCGGTGGAACTCTTTTTGAACGGCCGAAACCTCGGCAAGCAAATCATGCCGAAAGATTCGCACTTGGAGTGGAACGTGAAATACGAGCCGGGAATCTTGAGCGCAAAAGGTTATGACGCCGACGGCAACGTCATTGCCGAAACGAAGGAAGAAACGACCGGCGAACCGGCGCAAATTCAACTCACGCCCGACCGCAAAACGATCAACGCCGATGGCGAGGACGTGGCGGTGTTCACCGTTGCTGCGCTGGACGCGCAAGGCCGTTTCGTGCCGACCGCGCAGAATAAAATCCACTTTTCCATCGAAGGCGCGGGAAGGATTCTGGGAGCGGGCAATGGCGATCCGAGTTGCCACGAACCGGACGTGTTCGTTCCGGAAGTGCCCACGCGCCGCATTGTCGTCAACGAGTGGCGCTGGAAGCTGGCAAAAATTCCGCACAACCGCGGCGCCATTCCAGAATACGCGAATGATTTTGACGATTCGGCTTGGAACACGCTCGACGCCAAAACCAGCGGCGGCGAACTGACCATCAAAACCCCGGACACCGCGGCGATTTACCGCGCGCATTTCACGTTGACGGCGGATGACTTGAAGGACGCCGGCGCGCAAATCAGCTTCGGCGGCGCCGACGACGAGGGCTGGTATTTCGTGAACGGCCAATTTATCGGCGAAACGCACGACTGGCAGGCGCAGCCGATTTTCGACATCAAAAAGTTTATCCATGTCGGTGACAACGCGATCGCTGTGGGCGTCAACAACGTTGTCGGTCAGGGCGGCCTGCATCCCAATGTGAGTGTGGAAGTCATCGGCAAAACGAGCACGCCGCCGTGGTCGCGCAGCCTGTTCAACGGTCTGGCGCAAATCGTCGTTCAATCCACGTGCGAAGCCGGAGAATTCCAATTGACCGCCAGTTCCGACGGCCTCAAACCGACAACGGCCGTGGAGCGCGCTTTGCCTTGCACGCCGTGACCG
>Ga0209517_10000240_pt1 | contig 98138 bp, 81 predicted proteins | sample PeaSoiMetSII2010_FD_187695 | JGI IMG/M metagenome (GOLD analysis project Ga0209517, IMG submission 187695) | Peat soil microbial communities from Weissenstadt, Germany - SII-2010 (SPAdes) (version 2) | ecosystem: Environmental > Terrestrial > Soil > Wetlands > Peat | place: Germany...
AACCCCAAGCTGCTTCGGAACCGGGTAGCCAAGTTCGTGCGGGAACTTCGATCCCTGGGCTATCAGGTCATTCCACCCGTCCCTACTGCGGGTGCATCGGTATAGGTTTTCGACCGTGCCCCACAAGCGGTGCCGAATGTCTCGACGGACCAGAGGGTGCCCCGACACAAGTGTCTGCGCCACCTACTCGTCGGGCAGTTCGCCGGTGTCTTCGGCGCGGTTCTCGAACTTGGTCTGGGCGTGCAGGAACACGAGGTTCACGGTTCCCACGGGGCCGTTGCGCTGCTTGGCCACGATCAGCTCGGCCAGGCCGCGCAAGTCCTCGCGATCGCGGCGGTAGACTTCCTCGCGGAATATGAAGCCGACGACATCGGCATCCTGCTCGATGGAGCCGGACTCGCGGAGGTCGCTGAGCTGCGGGCGGTGGTCTCCCTGGCGGTTTTCGACGGCGCGGCTCAACTGCGACAGGACCATCATCGGCACGTTCAGCTCTTTGGCCAGCAGCTTCATGCCGCGCGAGAGGGCGCTGACTTCCTGGTTGCGGTTCTCGAAACGGCCCTGCCCGCTCATCAACTGGAGGTAATCGACGATGACGAGCCCGACCTTACCGCGCTCGGCCTGCAGGCGCCGGAGCTTGGCGTGCATGTCCATCATGTGGATGCCCGGCGTATCGTCGATATAGAGGGGCGACTCGGCGAGTTCGTGCAGGGCGTGGCTGAGCTTGCGGCGCTCCTCCTGGGTGAGGTAGCCGGCGCGGAAGCGCTGGCTGTCCACGCGCGCCGCCGAGCACAGCATGCGGGTCAGCAGCGATTCCTTGGACATTTCCAGGGAGAAGACGGCGACGGTCTGTTTCAGCTTGAGCGCCACGTGCTGCGCGATGTTCAACGCCAGGGCGGTCTTGCCCATGGAAGGCCGGGCGGCGATGATGCAGAGATCGCCGCCGTGCAGGCCGCCGGTGAACTCATCGAGCTTGGTGAAGCCCGTGCTGATGCCCTTGATACGCTTGCTGGGATCGAGGAAGGCATTGAGCCCGCCTTCGTACTCCCGCAGGATCTGGTCGGCATTCATGAGGCCGCTTTTGACGCGGGCCTCGCCGAGCTTCAGCAGGGTCTCCTCGGCGCTGGCGAGGATCTGGTCGGGCTCCTCGGCGTCGAGGAGGCAGCGGTTCATCATGTGCTGGGAGGCCGCGATGATGCGCCGCAGGACGGCTTTGTCCTTGACGATGCGGATGTAGCTGTCGACGTTGGGAAGCTGGGGCAGGCCGTCGTCGAGCGAGACCAGGTAGCTGAGCCCATCGCAGGCCTCGAGCTCGTTGAACTTCATGAGCTCGTTGGCTACGGTGATGCGATCGATTCTCTCGCCGCGGTCCTGGAGCTCGCCCATGCGGCGGAAGATGCGGCGGTGCTTCTCGAGGCTGAAATCCTCGGCCTCGAGAGTGCCGGCGGCCTGGATGAAGAGAGTGTCGTCGAGGAGAATCGAGCCGAGCACGAAGCGCTCGGCATCCACATTGATGGGCAGGCCCTTTTCGGCCGCATTGGTCGCTGACATGGCGAATGACCTAGCTTAAGCCTCCGAAGCCGTTTGAGCGCGTGAAAATAACGCCTCGCCGTTTGAGGCGCTTAGCCTCCGGATAAAACACGCGACCGGCGAGGGCGCCGGCGCGGCCGGAAAGTGCTTTCGAATGAATCGCCGCCGTCCGCATATCCGCAGGCGCGCAATGATATCCACAAGGTTTCGACAGCCGGCAGCCGGCCGCCAGGCCAAAAAACACATATCGCTCATTCTGTTTTACATTATTCCGGCCCAAGATCCAAGAGATTTCCTTTGAGACCCAAGATATTTCCGTCGAAGCCCACGCCTATAATGCAGAGGAGGATGGGCGGGGCGGGCTCCGCGGGTCCGGCGGTCAGGTTGGGCGCGGTCAGGTTGGGCGCGGTCAGGCCGGGCGCGGCCGGTCCAACCTGAATTGACGGAGGACAAGCTGAATGCCGGGCTGGCTTTATGCGAACAACATGTGGAACGAGGTTTTTGCCTTGGGAGTGCCTTTGCTGGACAAGATCCTGCGGCCAGTGGCGGTCTACATTTTCCTGGTGGTGGCGTTGCGGATCTTCGGCAAGCGGGAGCTGGCCCAACTGAATCCGTTCGACCTGGTGGTGCTGCTCTCGCTGTCGAACACGGTTCAGAATGCCATTATCGGCAACGACAACTCGCTCACCGGAGGGGTGGTGGGCGCGTTCACGCTTCTGGCGGTGAACTACCTGGTGGTGCGCTTCCTGTTTCGCCACCGCCGGCTGGACCAGATTTTCGAGGGCAAGCCGACAGTGCTGATCGAGCGCGGCCACATCATCCGGCCGGCCCTGGCCAAGGAACTGCTCACCCGCGCGGAACTGATGACGGTGCTGCACCGGCAGGGTTTCGGGGGGATCGAGGATGTGGAGCGGTGCGTGCTGGAACCGGGGGGAGTGTTCTACGTCCAGGGGAAGACGCCTCCCGCCGAAAAGGTCCAGCACGACGAGGTGATGCGAGGCTTGAACGAACTCAAGGCCAGGCTGGACCTGCTGCTCGAGCAGAAAGCGCCGAACCATCCGGCGTCCCCCGTATAATAAGGATTGGAGGAATGGCCGAGCGGTTGAAGGCGGCGGTCTTGAAAACCGTTAACGGGGTGACTCGTTCGGGGGTTCGAATCCCTCTTCCTCCGCCAAAATAACCTGTTTGATTGCAATTGGCTACCGCGAGTTGCACTTTGGCGTGTGCCCAAAACGCGCCTGAGGCGCATCTAACATCTTTCCTTTCAGGTCCGTACAGGCCGAAACAAAAATAGCAAGATTTGCGCTCGTTTCGATTGCCTTCTGTCCGGCTTAGGCCTACAATCCGTTTCAACAAAAGCGAACCCCGCGGGCTGAAGTGAGCAGATCAGGATACATACGACCTCGCACCCTTTTCTGACTTTCATCGTTGGCATGACGAGTGGGCCAGGGAACATTTTCGGAAGTACGGGCGACCAGCCGAGAAGCCCTATCTTACGCGTTCGTGGCATTGACTCTCCTTCATTTTCAATGCCGCCGACCATCTAAGAAAAGGCCATTTTTGTGTCCAACTCTTAGGGTCCATTACAGTGGGCCTCAAAGGCAAACACCGGTGCAAGACGGTTTGGACGTGGGAATCAGGAGAGCGGAGACCGGGACCGCAGAGCATTCTGCTGATGAAGCAACTGCGCCGTAAGGAGCCATCAAAACCTCTGGCGGCATCGCGGACAGCTTGAAGTCTCCTCTGCTGCGAAAAAGGCATAATGACATACGCGGCATCGGCGAATAGCTGGAGCCGAACGGCCCGATGCGATTATATGATCCCGAAGATCCATCAGCGACCGTTCATCTTCCATCAACTGACGGGGATTGCCAAGAGGCAAATTGCCTGTCACGGCCCGCAAGCATTCAACCGCTTCGTCCAACCGAACCCGAAAAAATTCTTTGCTTGCCACACGGCGGTTCCGCAGCTTCCGATGAACGGCTCTTTCGTGTTCCTGCGGAGCAGAGCTTTCAAAATATGCTTCAACGTTAAACGCTGATGGAACGCCGGTGGCGGCGCTCAATTCGGCCACGCGGTCCGGCACCGTTCGGGTAGTAAGGCCGATCTTGAGCAATCCCGGCATCGCCGGATTCGAGAGGATGTACAGGTAGCCCTTCGCCAGCACGGCGGCTTTCACTTCGGCCCGAATTTCGACCGCTCCAAAAAACCCTCATGCTCCTTGCCGCAGAAGCGGCAGGGGAACTTCATCATCTGCACCCGACCCGACGTGAACTCCGCCGCTTTCTCGTCCGTGATTTTGATGAATTCGATCCGCGTCAGCGCGCCACCAGCATCAGGGCAGCGATAATGCCAATAGTAGATAGGACATTACTACTTTGCTGCGACACCGATCATATCGCCTTGGGCAAAGTAGAAATGTCCTATTGACAGGGTCCAGCCTGGAGGGGGGACGAAGGACAACTGCTGATGACCCAGGCCGAGCGAGACCGTCTCGTGGCATTGAAGAAGGCCAAGAAGAAACTGATCACGCAGAAGCAGGCTGCCGAGGAGATCGGCATCACAGAGCGGCAGGTGCGGCGACTCCTGCGGAAGCTGCGGCGGAAAGGAGACCAGGCGGTAATCCATGAGCTGCGAGGGCGAGAATCCAATCGGAAGCTGTCGACCGAATTGGAACAGCGAGCCATCCTGATTCTATCCGACCCGGTGTACCGGGGATTCGGGCCGACGTTGGCCAGCGAGTACCTGCACAAACTGCACCAGATTACGGTGAGTAAGGAGACGCTGCGGCATTGGATGGTCCAGGCGGGATTGTGGAGAGCCAGCCAGGTTCGGGTGGTGGAGGTGCACCAGTGGCGGCCGCGGCGAAGCCGCTGTGGGGAACTGGTGCAGTGGGACACCAGCACTCACGACTGGCTGGAAGGCCGCGGCGAACCGATCTACCTGATTTCGATGATCGACGATGCCACCAGCCGGCTGTTCGCGCGATTCGTGCGACACGACACCAGCCAAGAGAACCTGCGCCTGCTGTGGGCGTATCTGGAGCGGTTCGGCCGGCCGCTAGCGTTCTACACGGATAAGGCCGGGATGTTCCAGGTGTCGGTGAAGACCAAACGGGGGGAGGAGCGTGCTGGGCGGGACCGGCCCGAGATGCCACCCACGCAGGTGGAGCGGGCCTTGCGCGAACTGAACGTGGTCTGGATTCCGGCGCACTCGCCCCAGGCCAAGGGCCGCGTCGAGCCTCAATTTTCCACGGCGCAGGACCGCCTGGTGAAAGGGATGCGAGTGGCCGGAGTGGGCACGATCGAGGAGGCCAATACGTACCTGGAGGAAGAATACCTGCCGTGGTGGAACCAGACCCTGGCGGTGCCAGCGGCCGACCCTGCCGACGCCCATCGGCCCTTGGGCAAAGACCACGATCTGGCGGCCATCCTCAGTCACGTCGAACCGCGGCAGGTGACCAATGACTATACCGTGCGGTATCACGGAAAGGTCTATCAGATCGACCGCCGGGATATTCGGACTGGAATGCGCAAAGCCTGGGTGCGCCTCGAGGAGCGCCTGGACGCGACCATCGCAGTGCAGTTCCAGGGGCGCTACGTGCGCGTGCGCCGCTGCGCGGCGCCGTTGCCGGAACTGGCGTCACCCCAAACGACCAAGGCCAAACCCCCGCACCCGTCCGGCAAGCCCACAGGCAAAAGCGACTGGATGAAGAACTTCTCTCTGCGGTCCGGCCCCTCTGTGCGCCAAGCCGCCAGGATATCCAATGCGCGCAGTTGAGCACCGTCGTCGAGACCAAAAGCAAAAGGAGCGCCGGGCAAAACCGGCCCGGCGATCTTCGCGCTTTATAGCCCAAGGCCTCCTCTCCTCCGAGACTTCACCAAAGAAAGGGAGGTTTGAAAATCAAAAACAAAACCCTCTGAGGATCACTTCTACATTCCCCTCAGAGGGTCTGTTGCCGATGCCTTCTTCGGAGCCAGCCCCGTCGTCGCCTCGGCCTTGGGCATCCGCTCGGGCGCGACCCCTTGCGGACGACATCAACGTACCATGGCCTCTCCGGGGATCAGGTCAAAATAGGACATTTCTACTTTGCTGGGAATAGGACATTTCTATTTTGCCTTGACAGGGGCGATATGATCGGTTCTGATGGAGCATGCTCTCCGCACTGCGCGGCAGGTCGGTTATGCCCGGCTGTACAACTACCAGAGGTTCTGCCCTGAGTGGCTCTCGGCAACTCTGCGTGAGGAGAAGATTCACTGCTCGAATCCCGCAAACCTGAACGATCCGTGGGATTGCAGGCCTTGGTACGACAACCACTCAATTGAGACACCCGATCAGATTGAAGCATTGATATGTTGGACCCGGCAGTTTCCACAGCCCGGCGTGTCTCCGCATCAGCAGGCACAATACGAATCCATGCTCCGTACCAACGCCGGCAGGCGGCAGAAATTTATCGACGGCTTTTCCGCCTGCAACCAGCTGGTGATTAGTCATCGCGGCCTCTATTGCCTCACGCCTGATCCATGCTCAACGTTGATGTGGTCCCACTATGCGGACAACCACCGAGGCATCTGCCTCGAGTTCGACACCGCCAATCCTCTTTTCTCCGAAGCACTGCAGGTCGCCTACCGTTCGGAATATCCGCGCTGGGTTCCACATGAGATGGAGCAGATCGCCTTCGAAATGTTCCTGACCAAGGCCGAGGACTGGAGCTACGAGAAGGAGTTTCGGATCATCGGCGGCGCGAATATGGAGAAGGATCACCTGAATCTGGACGGCGATTGGTTCCACCTACCGCCCGGCGCATTGCAGTCCGTGATTGTCGGCTGCGAAGCCGATCATGACGCCATCCGAAGGGTGGTGAGCCGTTACGCTCCGAATTTGCCGGTGAGGCGCGTTGTCCGAGTGCCGAATCATTATCGGCTTCAGATCGAATCCTAGCCTCTCCGTCGGGGAATATCGAACAGGCCGTACCAACTGCCAAGCTGTGTGACCAAAACGTGCCTACGCACCGATTCCCGCCGACATCCGCATCTGGGCCGTGGAGGCAGCCGACGTGGAGACGTTCAGCGAAGCATTGACGCCCGCAGTGCAACAGGCGGCGTGCGCGACGACGGCGCCGGATTCGACTGGCGCGCCGCCTGGGGCCGCGAGGCTGGGATCTCCGCCTCTAATGGCCGCGGAATCGCGATCCTTCGCCCGTATGCCACCCGCATGCGCTTCAACGAAGGCAACGCGGTGACCATGACCAAGCAGTTCTGATGGGAGGAATAGAGCGTGACGGACACATTGGTTACACGGAAAGACGCCCAAGCGGTGGTGCGGCCGGCAGGCGATGTGGTGGCTGCCTCGGTGCCGGAGCTGCGAACCGCGATGCGCGGCGCCATCAAGGAAGGCGTTCAGGAGCTGGTCGTGGACCTGGCCAATGTCCAGATGGTCGACTCTACCGGGCTGGGCCTGCTGATCGCCGCTCACAACTCACTTCGCAAGGCCGGCGGCAGGCTGAGCGTGATCCACGCTTCAGAAGAGATCGTGGACTTGTTCAAGACGATGCGCATTCATCAACATTTCAGCGTGTCGGGCGAGTGAGTAGAGACCCATGAGCGCACCCAATCTCGAAGACGACCTGGTGCAAGATTACCTGGCCGAGTGCCGCGAACACGTAGCCACGATCGAGGCGGACCTGCTGGCGATCGAGCAGGGCGGGGCGGAGATCGATGAGCAACTGGTGAACCGGGTCTTCCGGGCCGCACACTCCATCAAGGGAGGCGCCGGCTTTTTCGATCTGGTCAAGATCCGGGAACTGGCGCACAAGACGGAGAACGTGCTGGACCTGATCCGGAGCCGGCAGATGGCGCCCACGCCGGAGATCGTCAGCATCCTGTTGCTGGCGTTCGACAAGCTGCGCGAGCTGATTCAGAACCACCGGGAAAGCAACCAGGCCGACATCGGCGAATTTGTAGCCGCACTCACCGGACTGATGGAGGACCATTTAGGCGCCGATGAAAAACCTTCGGTGCACGAACAGGCGACGATCGCGGGGCCGCAGGCGGGCTCGCGCATCCAGATATCAGCCTTCGATTTGCACCAGGCGCGCAGGGGCGGCAAGTGTATCTACCTGATCGAATACGATCTGATCCACGACATCCAGCGGCGGGGCAAGACGCCCTGGGAGGTCCTCAAGAGCCTCATCGAGTGCGGCACGATCCTCGAGACCGTCATGGATTTGGGTTCGGCCGGAACCCTCGATGACGAGCCTTCGAATCAACTGCTGCTGGAAGTGTTATATGCCACGCTGCTGGAGCCGGACCTGATTGGCGAGCTGGTGGAAGTGCCACCGGAGCGCGTTCGGCTGATCGAGAAGAACGGTTCGGTGAAAACTCTGGCTGACCCGGCTCCGGCCCCGGCGCCGGCCGCGGCCCTGCCGATCGCTCCCACGCCTCCTGCGACGACGGTTTCCCCGCCGCCTGCAGCCGTGCTGCCGGAGGCGCTCCCCGCGAAGGCGGCCAGCACGCCGGCTCCTCCGGCGGAGACCACCATCCGGCTGAACGTGGGGCTTCTCGATTCCCTGATGACACTGGCGGGCGAGCTGGTGCTCAGCCGCAACCAGTTGAACGAGTCGCTCGCGCGCAATGACGAGCGGGGAATCCGCTCGGGCGCCCAGCGTATGAGCATGGTGACCTCGGAACTTCAGGAGGTGGTCACGCTGACGCGCATGCAGCCGGTCGGCAGCCTGTTTGGCAAGTTCTCGCGCATCGTGCGCGACCTGGCGCGCGACCTGGGCAAAGACATCCAGTTGAAGGTTGAAGGCAGCGAGGTGGAAATCGACAAGACCATCCTGGAGGGACTCAGCGACCCACTCACCCACATGGTCCGGAACGCGGTGGATCACGGCATCGAGTTGCCCGCGGAACGCCTGGCGGCTGCCAAGACGGCCGCAGGCACGATTAAGCTGGGGGCCTCGCACCAGGCCGGCCAGGTGGTGATCGAGATCGCAGACGACGGCCGAGGCCTGGCCATGGAGAAGGTGGCCGCCTCCGCGGCGGCCAAGGGCCTGGTCACGCCAGAGCAGCTTCAGACCATGTCGGGCCGCGACAAGATGGCGCTCATCTTTCTGCCGAGTGTCTCCACGGCCGACCAGGTCAGCGATCTGTCGGACGCGGCGTCGGCATGGATGTCGTCAAGACCAACCTAGACAGGTTGGGAGGCAAGATCGAGATCGATTCGGCGCCGGGCCGGGGCACGCGGTTCCGGATCAAGTTACCGCTGACGCTGGCGATCATTCCGTCGCTGCTGGTGTCGGACGGCGGAGAGCGGTTCGCGATCCCGCAGGTCAACGTGAGCGAGCTGATCCGCATCCCCGCCGGGCAGATCGAGCAGCGCACCGACCGCGTGGGAGATTCCAGGGTGCTGATCCTGCGCGACCGGCTGGTGCCCCTCGTGCAACTGTCCGGCGCACTCGGCGCGGGTTGCCAGAGGGAGGCGCAGCGGGTGATGAACGTGGTCCTGGTGGACACCGGCGCCTTCGAGTACGGCCTGGTGGTCGAGGAGCTGCACGATACCGTCGAGATCGTAGTAAAGCCGCTGGGCCGCCATCTGAAAGGGCTGCACGATTATGCCGGCGCCACCATTCTGGGCGACGGGCGGGTGGCCGTGATTCTGGATATCGCGGGGTTGTCCGAGCGGGCCGGCCTGTCGACCGTCAAGGCGGAAGCCATATCGCGGCACGCGGCCGAGGAGATCGCCGCCGAGGGCGAAGCACACGTCCTGCTGCTGTTTCACAACGCGCCCGCCGAAACCTGTGCCGTACCCATCGAGCAGGTATCGCGCATCGAGCGCGTGCGTGCCTCACAGATCGAGTACCTGGGCGGCCGCCGCACCATGCAGTACCGGGGGTCAAGCCTGCCGCTGGTGAGCCTGCACGATACCGCCGCGGTGGGCGAACTCTCCGGCGACCAGCGGTGGGTGGTCATCGTTTTCGAAAGGCTGGGCAGGCCGCTGGGATTATTGGCCGCCGAGCCGCTGGACATGCTGGAAACGAGGGTGGCGATCGACACGGTCACCTTGCGGCAGCGAGGCATCGCCGGATCGGCGGTGGTGAAAGAGCGCACGATCCTGGTGCTGGATATCTTCGAGCTGGCCGCGGCCGCGTGCCCGGAAACGGCGCGGGCCCAGGCAGCGCCGGCCGCTTTCCAGAACGCCCAGGGCCAAGCCCCCACGGTGTTGCTGGCCGACGATTCGGAGTTCTTCCGCGGCCAGATACAGCGCCTCATCGAGGCCGTCGGTTGCCGGGTGCTGGCCGCCGAAGACGGCCAGGCGGCCTGGGAACTCCTGGACCATCACGCCGGCGAAGTGGACCTGGTGGCCACGGACATCGAAATGCCGCGGCTGGACGGATTGGCCTTAACGCGGCAGATTCGCGCCGACCAGCGGTTTGCCGGGTTGCGGGTGATCGCGCTCTCGTCTCTGGCCGGGGAGGAAGAGATCGCCCGCGGCATGGCTGCCGGTGTCGATGAATATCAAGTCAAGCTCAACAAAGACGAATTCCAAGAAAGTATTCGAAAGGCCGTCCGTCACAAGGGCGGACACCCGATTTGAACCGAGGAAGACCATCAAAATGATCACGAAGAAACTGGCGAATTCAGGGATCGGCAAGAAGCTGGCGTGGGTTCTCGGCAGTGGACTGGGACCGGCCGTCTGCCTGGCTGGTCTTGCCCTGTGGGGGCTAAACGACATCCGTACGGCGCTCAGCGAGGCGCAACTGGAGGTTGACAAGACGCTCATCGCCCAGCAGGTTGCCGGCGATATGGGCCGGGTGACCGCGACCGTCGGCCACATCGCACTGGGAAGCCGCTGCGAGCAGTGCCACGAGTCGCGCACGGGCGGCGACCGGGAAAATCAGAACCTCCTGATACGGCAGTACCAGGATCTGTTGAAGGATCTGCAGAACCGGGAAAGCGCGGGGGAAGGCCACCGGCTGGCGGGAGAGTTCGAGCGGGCGGGACTTTCCTGGCACGAGACGAACCGCCGGGTGCTGGACTTGACCCAGGCAGGCAAGCATGCACAAGCCGTCGAAACCTACCGGGTATTCCGGGGTATGCATCCGTGGACAAGGCGCTGAAGTCCTATCTGAATTGGGAACGTCCCCGCCTGGCGGATGCGGAACAGCGCGTCAGCAACGTTGCCCAGCGAATGCCGCTGATCGTGGCGGTGCTGGCCGTGGTGGCCCTGGTGATGGGCTTGTTTCTGGGCGTGGTGGTTACACGAAGCATCACGGGACCGCTGGCTGCCGCCGTGGCCCACGTTGAAGCGGTGGCGGCCGGCGATATCTCGCGCAGCGTGCCAGGCGAATACCTGGAGCGGGGCGACGAAATCGGCCTGCTCTCCAAAGCCATTCAGCGCATGGGCGCCAGTTTGCGCGACTTGACCAAACAGATCAACGGAGGGATTCAGGCTCTGCAGTCCTCCTCCGCCCAGCTCTCTTCCCATTCGAGCCAGATGTCGGGCGGCTCCAGGGAAGCGTCGGAAAAGTCCAACGCGGTGGTTAGCGCCGCCGAACAGATGACCGCCAATGTCATTTCGGTAGCGGCAGGCATGGAGCAGACCAGCGCGAACCTGAAGATGGTCACCTCCTGCACGGAGCAGATGATGACACGATCGGCGAGATCGCGGGGAACTCGGAAAAGGCACGGCGCATCACCGAGGAGGCGACGCGCCAGGCGGCGCGGATCACCGAACAGATGAATCAGCTCGGCCAGGCGGCGCGCGAGATCGGCAAGGTCACCGAGGCTATCACTGAAATCTCTTCGCAGACGAACCTGCTGGCGCTCAACGCCACCATCGAAGCCGCGCGCGCGGGCTCGGCCGGCAAAGGATTTGCCGTAGTCGCCAACGAGATCAAGGAACTGGCCCAGCAGACGGCTGCGGCCACCGAAGACATCAAGGCCCGGATCGCGGGCGTGCAGTCTTCGACCGTCGCCGGCATTGGCGAAATCCAGAAGGTCTCGCAGGTGATTCACGACGTCAGCGACATCGTGTCCTCGATTGCGGTGGCGATCGAGGAACAAGCCACGGTCACCAAGGACATTGCCAGGAATATCGCCGATGCGTCGCGCGGTGTGGAGGACGCCAATACACGCGTTGCGCAGGCTTCACAGGCCACGCAGGAGATTGCCAACGACATCGTCAGCGTGGATCATGCGGCCGGCCAGATGACGGAGGCCAGCGAGCAGGTGCAGGCCAGCGCCACGGATCTCTCCAGGGCGGCCGAGCAACTCCAGGCGACGGTGTCCCGATTCCACGTATGACGATGGAGAAAGCCATGCCCCATAGCCCTACAACGCAGGCTCCGCAGTCGGTCCTGCTGGCGTCTTTTTTCGTGCGCGAGGCACTCTGCGGGCTGGACGCCGCCGGGATCCAGGAGGTGATCCGGCTGGGTCCTCTCACGCCGGTGCGCCACGCTCCGGAGGAGGTTGCGGGCATCGTGAACCTGCGGGGAAAAATCGTCACGATCCTCGACCTGGGCCTGAGGCTGGGATTCCCCAAAATCGCCGCGTGTGGCGACAGCCGGGTCCTGATCCTGGATGACCGCAACGAATTCATCGGACTGCTGGTAGACCGGGTGGACGAGGTTGTCGAAGTGGCGAGCGACCAGTGGCAGCCGGTGCCCCCCAACGTTTCCTGGGGGCAGGCGCGATTCTTCAAAGGCGTCTGCCGCGCACATGGCCGAGTGGTCACGCTTCTCGACGCCGACCAGATTCTAGCCGAGGTTGTGCCGTGACACCGTCGCCGCGGAGGTTGGGCCGATGAGCACGCGCGTCCTGGTGGTGGACGACACGGCGCTGTTTCGGAGCGCGATTTCCGAGGCGCTGACGGAGGTGCCCGGGGTGGAAGTGGCGGGCACGGCCGCGAACGGTAAGCTGGCGCTGGCGCGCATCGCCGCACTCCAGCCCGACCTGGTAACACTCGACATCGAGATGCCGGAGATGGACGGGATCCAGGTGCTGCAGGCCATGAAAGCCGCCGGTCTGGAGCCCGGCGTGATCATGCTCAGCTCTCACACGGTGCGCGGCGGAGAGATGACTTTGCGTGCGCTGGAGCTGGGGGCCTTCGATTTCCTTACGAAACCCGAGGGTGGCTCCCCGGAAAAGAACCTGGCGCTGCTGCGCGAGCGGCTGGCGCCCATGGTCCAGGCCTTCACGCGGCGGCGCGAGATCCGCAATATCCTGCGCAGCGGCGCCACCGGGGTAACGGCGGCCACACTCCCGCGCGCGGCGCCGGCCACGACACCGGAGCGGCAGGCCAGGAGTCCGCGGCGGTCAGGGCCGCCGTTAGTGCTGATCGGAGTCTCGACGGGAGGCCCGGCCGCCCTGGCGGGGCTGCTGCCGGCACTCCCTCCCGATTTGGGCGCACCGGTCTTCATCGTCCAGCACATGCCGGCGCTGTTCACCCAACCGCTGGCGGCCAGCCTCGCGAAGAAGAGCGCGATCCGGGTGAAAGAAGCCGAAGATGGCGAGGGCGGCCTGGCGAACTGCGCGTATCTGGCGCCTGGCGGCCGGCAGATGAAACTGATCCCGGGCGCGGGGGGAGAAATCGTCATACGCATCACCGACGATCCCGGCGAGAACAACTGCAAGCCCGCGGCGGACTACCTGTTCCGTTCCGCCGCCCTTCACTTTCCCGGCCGGTCGATCGCGGTGATTCTGACCGGAATGGGCAACGACGGAACCGCCGGCCTGCGGATGCTCAAGGGGGGCGGCTGCCTGGCGATGGCGCAGGACGAAGCCAGTTGCGTTGTCTTTGGCATGCCGAAGGAAGCCATTCAGACGGGTGTTGTGGACCGGGTCGTGCCGCTGGACACCATGGCCGCGGCCATCGTACGGGCGGTCCGCGAGGGCGCCGCGTGATCAAGCTTCTGCCCGAAGAACATCAGGCCCTGGCGCAGTACATTTACTCGCTCTGCGCCGTCACGCTGGATCAGAGCAAGGCGTACCTGATCGAAAACCGGCTGAGCGGCCTGGTGGAAGAAACCGGCTCCACGAACTTTACCCAACTGCTGGCGCGGGCCAAGTCCGACCCGAATCGCGCTCTGGAGCGCCGCATTATCGACGCCATCACCACGGGCGAAACGTTGTTCTTCCGCGACACCGCTCCCTTCGATCTGCTGCGGCACAAGATTGTCCCGGAACTGATCGATCGCCAGGCGCGCAACGGCGCCGCGCGGATCCGGATCTGGAGTGCGGCTTGCTCCACCGGCCAGGAGGTCTACAGCATCGCCATCCTGCTCAAAGAGCTGTTGGGCGATCCCGATCGCTACGGCCTCCGTCTCCTGGGAACGGACATCTCCGACCAGGCCGTCGCCCGGGCGAGCCGCGGAGTGTACAGCCCGGTCGAGATCTCACGAGGTTTGAGCGATGCCCTGCGGACGAAGTACTTCTTGCCGGTCGCGAGCGGCTGGCAGATTCGCGACGAGATCCGCGGGATGGCGTCTTTCAAGAAGCTGAACCTGATGCAGGATTTATCCGCGCTGGGAAGATTCGATGTCATCTTGTGCCGGAACGTGGCGATTTACTTCACCGAGCGCGACCGGATCGCGCTGTTTGGCCGAATCGCAAAAGCGCTGGAGCCGGATGGCTCGCTGCTGGTCGGAGCCATGGAATCGCTGGGCGGAATCTGCCCGCAGTTTGAATCCAAGCGCCATCTGCGCGCCGTCTTCTATCAGTTAAAAACCGGCAACGCGGAGGCCAGGCAGGCGGTTCTGTCATGCAACCGATGAACTGGCGCGGAAGGATCATGCCGGACAGCTTGCTGCGGCGGCTGCTGGCGCAGGCCTTTGTACGGAGCACCGTGCTGGCTGCCGCGTTGACAACCGTATTCGTGGTGAGCCAGCGCATCGCTTCCGAGAACCAGTTGGAACTGCGGGCGACGTCCCTGGCCGGGTTTCTCGCCAGCCAAAGCGAGCTTCCCCTGCTGGTGAACGATCACCACACACTCGAGACCCTGGCCGCACGCTCCATCGAATGGGAAGACGTGCTTTACGTGCGCATAGAGGATGGAGACGGCATCCCGCTGGCCCAAGCATGCGGGAGCGGCTTCCCGGACTCTCTCATCCCCAACCAGTCTCACGCGGCGAAACCAGCGGCCGCCATCCGAGTGCTGGGCAGCGCGGCATCGCCGGCTCCCTTCGTGGAAGCCGCCCGCGTGGTATCCGCTCCCAGCGCCGACCTCGTGCTGGACCGCAAAGCCGGCCTGGGAGGGGCCCGGCCTTTGGGTACGGTGCGCGTGGGCGTCTCGATGGCCAGGCAGCACGCCCGCTTGATGGGAGTGCTGGGTAAGACCGTGGCGGCAGCCCTGGCGGCGCTGTTGCTGGTTCAGCTGATCCAATACCTCCAGATCTCGAAGCTCCTCCGGCCATTGAAGGACATCATCGAGTTCATCAGGCGCATCGGCACCGGCGATCTGAACCAAACGGCGCCGGCGAGCGAAGTGGAGGAATTCCGCGACCTGATGGGGGCATTCAACCAGATGGTGGAAGGCCTGCGCACGACACAAGAGTTGCGGCTCCAGGTGCGGGAGGCCGAGGCGGCGAACCGCTTGAAGAGCGAGTTTCTGGCGAACATGAGCCATGAGATCCGCACTCCGATGAACGGCATCCTGGGCATGGCCGGACTCCTGCTGGAAGACGAACTGAACGCACGCCAGCACAAGCGGGCGCTGGCGGTCCGCGACAGCGCGGAGGCCCTGCTGTCGGTTCTGAACGACATCCTCGATTTCTCCAAAATCGAGGCTCGCAAACTGGATCTGGAGAACGCCGATTTCGACCTGCACCCGGTGGTGGAAGGAGTCTCCGATTTGATCGGCGTGAAGGCCCAGGAAAAGGGGCTGGAGATCCTCTGCTTCATCGAGCCGGATGTGCCCACACGGCTTCGGGGCGATCCCGGCCGCCTGCGCCAGGTGCTCGTCAACCTCGCCGGGAACGCGGTGAAGTTCACGCACGCCGGAGAGGTATCGCTGCGGGTGAGTCTCGACGGCGGGGCGGTCCGCTTCGAGGTAAAGGACACTGGGATCGGCATCCCGAAACAGAAGCGCCACCTGCTGTTTCAACCATTCTCCCAGGTGGACCCTTCGAACGCGAGGCGCTACGGCGGCACCGGTCTGGGCTTGTCCATCGTTCGCCGGCTGGTAGAAATGATGGGCGGGGAAGTAGGATTCGACAGCCGGGAGGGCGAGGGCTCGCGTTTCTGGTTCACGGCCGCACTGGAGCGGCAGCCCGCGGTGGAACGTCCGCCCGCCCTGTCACTCGCGGGGAGGCGGGTTTTGGTGGTGGACGATAATGCCGCCAGCCGCCGCCTGTTAATAGAGCTGCTGGCCTTCTGGAAATGCAACGCGGAGCAGGCCGGCAGCGCGGAAGGGGCTTTGGCCCTGCTGCGGAATCCGCCGGCGGGCAAGCCCTTCGAAGCGGCGATCGTGGACCTGGAGATGCCGGGGATGGACGGCGAGCGAATGGCCGCGCTGATCCGGGAGGATGCGGCCTTGGCCGTCACCCGCCTGCTGGTCCTGACGCCGCTCACCCGGGCATCCGACGTGGCGCATTGGGAGCGTCGCGGATTTGCCGGCCGCGTCACCAAGCCGGTCATGCAGGGCGAACTGGGCCGCTGCCTGGCCTCCGTACTCGGCCACGGTCATGCCCCCACGGAGAAAGACGCATCCGCGGGCCGCCCACTCGCCAAGCGGGAACAGCGGGCGCGTCTCCGCCTGCTCCTGGTGGAGGACAACCTGACCAACCAGGAAGTGGCAACGGGAGTCCTCAGTAACCTGGGGTATCGCGCCGAAGCGGTGGCCGACGGCCCCACCGCGCTGAGGGCGCTGAACCAGGCGGACTACGATCTGGTTCTCATGGACTGCCAGATGCCGGGGATGGACGGGTACGAGGCCACACGGCTGATTCGTCATCTCCCCACGCCGGTGCGCAACCACGAGATACCGATCGTCGCGCTGACGGCCCACGCCATGACCGGCGATCGCGAAAAGTGCCTGGCAGCGGGGATGAACGATTATGTTTCCAAGCCGGTCCAGCCGGCGGTGCTCGAGCAGGTGATCGAGCGGTGGACGGTTGGACATGCGGACGCCGCCGCACCCCGGGTGGAACCGGCGCCACAACCGGAGCCGCAAGCAGCACCTCCGCCCGCGGCGGCCGCGCCCTTCGACCGCGAAGACCTTGTGGAGCGGCTCATGGGCGACGAGGAACGCGCCCGGCGCATCATGGACGTGTTCCTGGCGGACATCCCGCGGCAGATCGCGGCCCTGGCCGTGGCCATAAGCGAGACAGACCCCAAATCGGCGCGCCTGCACGCTCACTCGATCAAGAGCGCGGCCGCCAATGTGGGCGGGCGCGGAATACGGGAAGTGGCATGGAAGCTGGAGCAATTGGGCAGCGCGGGCGATCTGGCCACTGCGGCCGTGGTGCTGCCGGAACTCGAGGCGAGCTTCGAGCGGGCGCGGCCGGCCATGGAACGGTTCTGCGCGGAGGGGTCCGGGACGGCGACGGATCGATAGCGCCCTTCAACTCAACTGTGGGACTGGACCAGGATCAGGTCAGGGGCTGCGGGCTTGTGCTACGGCGCGGAGCGTGCCGGGGCCGAGTGCACGAGGTCTTCGAGGCGCCGCACCAGGCTTCTCATGGACTCCGCCTGGGCAGACATCTCCTCGCTGGAGGAGGCGCTTTCCTGGGCAACGGCGGTGGTCCTCTGTGTGACCTGCTCGATCCGTACGATGGCCTTCGCGACTTGCTCGATCCCCTTCGCCTGCTCCCGATTGCCCATGTGGACCTCATCCACCAGCGTCTTGATTCTCGCCGTCCGGGTGGTGATCGTGCTCACCGCGCCCGCAACCTTCTCGAGCCTGGCGCCGCCGGTCTTCGAGGCGGTTACGGACTGGTCAATCAGGACCGCGGTTTCCCTGGCGGCGGCAGCGCAACGTTGCGCCAGGTTCCGCACTTCGTCCGCCACCACGGCAAACCCCATGCCCGCTTCACCGGCTCTGGCCGCCTCGACCGCCGCATTGAGGGCGAGAATGTTGGTCTGAAACGCGATCTCGTCGATCACCTTGATGACGCGGACGATCTCGTGGCTGGAGACGTCGATGTCATGCATGCAACGGATCATCTCTTCCAGCCTGCAATTGGCATCCGCGACGAGCTCGGAGGTGTCCGCCATGTTGGCAGCGACTTCCTTGCTGATTTCCGCGTTCTTCCGCGTGATGGATGTGACTTCCTCGCCGGCGGCGGAGGTCTCCTGGAGCGAAGCAGCCTGTTCGGTGGTCCCCTGGGCCAGCGACTGGCTGGACGACGAAATCTGGCCTGCCGCCGCCGCGATCTGGCCGGCGCCTCCCGCCAACTCCGTCACCACGTAGTGGATCGGCCCCACGATCGAGCGCGCCATCCGATACGCCCAATGCAACGACAGCGCGGATACCAGCCCTCCGGCGGCCAGCAGAAGCAGCGACATAGCTCTTAATTCCGCCCTGACATCCTCCACGTAGATGCCGGAGCCCACGATCCAGCCCCAAGGGCTGTAGAGCTTGACAAACGATATCTTGGGCACCGCTTCACTGGCGCCCGGCTTTGGCCACATATACTCGACCAGGCCCTCGCCGCGGCTGGTGCAGACCTCGACCATCTTGACGAACAGTCTTAATCCGGCAGGATCCTTGTAGTCCGCCAGGTCCTGCCCGTCCAATGCAGGATTGGTCGGATGCATGATCATGCGGGGGCGCAGATCATTGATCCAAAAATAGTCATTCTGGCCGTAACGCAGGTTTTTGAGAGCCTGTTTCGCGCTTTCTTGCGCCTGTCCGGTAGTCATGCGGCCCGCCCTGGCTTCCGATCCGTAGAAATCCAGAACCCCCCACGCAGCCTGGACCACGTGCGTGGTCTTCTCGCGTTTTGCGTCATAGAACCAGGTGTTGGTCCGCAGATGCACCCACGTCAGCAGACCGGCAAAGCACACCACGGGCAGAAGGCCCACCAGCGATATCCGTACGGACAATTTCAGATTCTTAAACAACTTCGTCTCCAATCGCGGAGGCGTCGTTCCTGGTCACTCGGAGGTCATTTCCCCGACTACCGTGCCTACAGCTTATATATCGGCATAATAAGGTCCACTGACTAGTAGAAGTTTACCTGTGGGGAAAATCCTTAGGGCCATCGGTGGCGACGCCAATTATTCGGTAGACCCACGGCATGCTCCGCGGCTGCGGCACGTCCCGAGGAGGAGCGATGAACGAGTGGGAGTGGCACCTCCTGGAGGACAAGCCCGCGCTGGACCATCTGCAAGTGAACGGGATCGAACTGCGGGCCGGCGATTTCGTGCGGCTGCGCCCGCGGGCGGGCGGCGACATCCTCGACATGGCTCTGGCGGGAAAGACCGCGATCATCGAGTGCATCGAACAGAGCTACGAGGGCAAGCTTCAATTGGCGGTGGTATTGGAGGACGACCCCGAACGCGATATGGGGTTGCTCCGCCAGCCCGGCCATCGCTTCTTTGTCGATCCCGGGGAAGTGGAACCGCTGCCCGCCGGAGGAGATCGGAAATGACCGGACCTCGCATCCTGGTGGCCGGCATCGGGAACAATCTTCCTGGGCGACGACGCTTTCGGGAGCGAGGTGGCGCGGCGCCTTTTGGGGCGTGAGCTGCCGGAGTTTGTGCGGGTGGTCGATTTCGGAATCCACGGCTTCGACCTGGCGGCGGGCGATGTCAAACGAAAACTTCAGCTCGTCTTTGAGCTTGAGCGCGCCGCCGGCCACCGAGGCCGGCCTGATCCGGTAGTCGGTCTGCTGCAGGGAAAACTCGCCATTGGCGCGCAACATGGCGCCCATGATCGTCACGTTGGCCGTCACGCGCTGCGGCCGTGTCGCGCCGTGGAGCGACAGCCTGCCGTCGATCTCCAGTCGAAAGCTGCCGGCGGCAATGCGCGCCGCCTTCACACCCGTGGTCTGGTACGAGATTTCGGGGTAGGCGGCGATCTCGAGAACCTCTTCGTCTATCACGCGTTTCATCTTCCTGCGGTCCTTGTCGATGGCGTCGTTCTGCACCTCGAGCGACCCCGCCCGGACGGCGAGATGGAGCGAGGCCTGCCCGGGCGCTTCCGGATCAAGCCGCACCTGTCCAGTAAAGTCGCGGATGCCCAGAATCGGATTGTGGCCGAAAGAAGACAGGAGCCCGCCCGCAGAGCCGCGCACGGTGAACCTGCTCATCCGCGGGTCGATCGCATATTCTGCGATGGCGGCGCTCCTCACATGTTCCGTAACCGCATGTTCCGTAGCCGCATGTACCTCTCGATGTCGGGCGCGCGCGCCGAGACGCTGGTCGTGACTTTTGTGCTGGAGGCGGGCCTGCGCACCGAGGTCGTGCTTTCGGGACCCATCGGCGATCACGGCATCACCATCCTTTTCGCACGCGGAGAGCTGGGCATGGAAGCGGACCTGTGTTCCGACACCCGATCCGTGCTCCCGCTGGTGGAAGCGCTCGCCCGCGCCGCGGCGCCCGGGATACGATGGATGCGCGACCCCATGCGCGGCGGAGTCGCCACGTCGCTCAACGAAACTGGCCCGCGACTGCCAGCTGGCAGTGCAGTTGTCGGAGGACAAAGTTCCCGTCCGCGATGCCGTGCGCGGCGCTCGCGGCGGCCACGCGGCCGGGATCATTGGCGAAATGCGCGAGCAGCCCGCCGGAGCCGCCCTCGCTTCGACGTTGTACGGAGGCACACGGGTGCTGGACATGCTGGTCGGCGACCCACTGCCGCGCATCTGTTAGGATGTGATCGAATGACGGGCACGTGCGAGCTGGCGAAGCGCGTCGAAGATCAGCTTCAGGAGCGCAACCAGATCTGCGAGGACTTTTTCGCGCGCGAGGCGCCGCGCCTGGCCGTGGCCTGCCGCGAAATGTCCGAGCGCTTCCTGCGCGGCGGGCGCCTGCTGGCCTTCGGCCGCGGCCCCTACGCCACCGACGCCCAGCACGTCCCGGTGGAGTTCGTGCACCCGGTGATTGTCGGCAAGCGGGCCTTGCCGGCGCTGGACCTGTCGCTGCTCTTCGGTCCGTGGCTCGAGGCCATACTCTGTCCCGACGATATGGCGATGGGCTTCGGACCTCCCGCGGGCGATGCCGAAGTGTGGTCCGCGCTGGAGGCGGCGCTCGAGCGGCGGGCCATGACGTTCGCGCTTCCCGGAGTCGAAGGCGGCGACTCGGTCGAAGCTCCCACCGCGCACCCGTTCATCCACCAGGAAGTGATCGAGATCCTCTACCACACGCTGTGGGAGACGGTGCACGTCTTCTTCGAGCACCGCGAGTTGGGCCTCGAAACGGGCGACGCCGGCTTCCTGTACGAACCCTACGGAACTCCGGGCTGCCCCTACACCCGGGAAATGCGGGAGTGGCTCGAATGGCAGGGAAACCACTTCGTTGAATACGACGTGGAGTCGGACTCCGCCGCGCTCGACCGCATGCTGGCCGCGTCGGGAGGCCAGCGCACGGTTCCGGTTCTGGCGGAGGCAGGGCGGGCGATCGAGATCGGCTGGCAGGGGCGGGGCTGCATCGTGGGAAAAGGCTCCGCCCGATGGTGAGCGCGCGATCCATTCGGGTTCGCGGCGTCGTGCAAGGCGTGGGTTTTCGTCCCTTCGTGTTTCGCCTGGCGTCCGCCAACACCTTGACCGGTTGGGTATTGAACGCGGAGGAAGGGGTCGAGATTCACCTGGAGGGCGCGGAACCGGCCCTCGAAGCCTTCCTGCGCGATCTCGAAACAAAGCCCCCGCCCGCCGCGCGCATCACCGCCATCGACGTCCTGCCGGCCGCGCCCTCCGGCCTGAAGGATTTCGTGATCCGCGAGAGCCGCCGCGAGTCGCGCCCGTCGGTACGAATCTCGCCCGACCTGCCGGTCTGCGGCGATTGCCTGCGCGAGCTGTTCGACCGCGGCGACCGGCGTTTCGAATACCCCTACATCAATTGCACGAACTGCGGGCCGCGCTACACGATCGTGCTGGGTTTGCCCTACGACCGCTCGAATACCACCATGAAGGACTGGCCCCTGGACCCGTACTGCGCGGAGCAATACCACGATCCGGCGAACCGGCGGTTTCACGCCCAGCCGGTCGCGTGTCCCGCGTGCGGGCCGCACTATTTCCTGCGCGTCGGAAAGACGGTCGTGGAGGGAGACGACGAGAGCATCCGCCGCGCGGCGGGCCTCGTGCGAGAGGGCGGCATCGTCGCCGTCAAGGGACTCGGCGGCTACCACCTGGCGTGCGATGCGCGGAATGCCGGCGCGGTTCACGCCCTCCGCGAACGCAAATTCCGCAAGGAGAAACCTTTCGCCGTGATGGCGAGGGATCTTGACGCGGCTCGCCTGCTGGTAGAGCTTTCGCCCGCGTCCGAGACCCTGATGACGTCCGTGGCGCGCCCCATCGTGCTGGCTCCGGCCATTGCGGAACTGGAAGGAGTGGCTCCCGACAACGACGAACTGGGCGTGATGCTTCCCTACACGCCGCTGCACTACCTGCTGTTCGCCAAGGGCGCTCCGGACGCCATGGTCATGACCAGCGCCAACCGTTCCAACGAGCCCATCGCTTACACGGACGAAGACGCGCTGGCCTCGCTGGGCGGCATCGCCGACGCCTTCCTGGTTGGCCGGCGGCCCATCGCGCGGCGGGTCGACGACTCGGTGGTTCGCGCCGGCGCGTTTGGCCCCGCGGTGCTGCGCCGCGCTCGCGGTTACGCGCCTGGGGCGGTGACGCAATTGCCGGGCTGGCGGCCCATCCTGGCGGTTGGCGCGGACCTGAAGAACACCATCACGCTGGTGGTCGATGGCCAGGCCTTCGTCAGCCAGCACATCGGCGACCTGGAACACTACGACGCGTTCGTGGCGTTCACCGAAACGATTCGCGACCTGGGATCCATGTACGATGTCCCGTGGGGGGAGTTGCTGGTGGTCCACGACTGCCATCCGCAATACGCCTCCACCGCTCACGCCCGCGGCCTGTCCGCCGCGGAGCATGTCGCGGTGCAGCACCATCGCGCCCACGTGGCGTCGGTGCTCGCGGAGCGGCAGGCATGGCGCGAGCACGTGATCGGCGTGAGCTTCGACGGCACCGGTTACGGGGACGATGGAACCATCTGGGGCGGCGAGATCTTCGCCGGCAGCGTGGCCGAAGGCTTCGAACGTGCGGCACACCTGCGCCGCGCCGCGCTGGCCGGAGGGGATGCGGCCGCGCGCTTCCCGGTGCAGGCGGCGGCAGGCTTTCTCGCGCAATTGGAGGGTACGCCCGATTTCGCCGCCGCGCCGTTTCGATTTCCGAAACGCTACCGGGAGTCGCTCGAACTGGTGCGCAAGGGCGTCCGCACGTTCGACACCACCAGCGTCGGGCGGTTGTTCGATACGGCGGCGGCGCTGGCCGGGTTTACTCGTCCCATCAGCTTCGAAGGCCAGGCCGCCATGTGGCTCGAGCACCTTGCCCGCCGCCACCAGGGCCCGGCGGACGCGTACCCGTTCCCGCTGGCCGGCGAGGAACTCGACTTCCGCCCTTTGCTGCTTCGCGTGGTGGAAGATCGCCTGCGCGGAAAAGACCCGGCCGCGATCGCCCGCGCCTTTCACCGCGGCATAGCGCAGGGACTGGCCGACGCCCTGGCGGCTCTCGGTCCTACGCATCGGTCGCAGACCGTCGTGCTCTCCGGAGGCGTGTTCCAGAACGAAGTGCTGCTGCGCGAAGTGGGCGGCCTGCTGGCCCAGGCGGGCTTCGCCGTGTGGACCAACAGCGCCGTCCCGCCCAATGACGGCGGCATCAGCCTGGGGCAGGCAGCGCTGGCCGCCTTCGGGCGGTTCGACATAGCCCATGAATGAGCTTCCGGCGGCGCTGAGTATAGTGGAGTATGGCCTCGAATAAGTACGCGGGTGCAGGGCTGGCCGCCACGCTGATCGCCGCGTTCTTCCTTCAAAGCATCTTCGCGAGCCGCATGAAGAGCCCTACCTCCGATGAGCCTCCGCATATCGCCGCCGGATTGTCCAACCTCCACGCCCGGGTGTTTTACGCAAATCCGCAGCATCCACCGCTGCTCAAGGAACTGAGCGCCGCGTCGCTGCTGCTTGCCGGCGTGCGTTGGCCCAAAAGTCCCCGGGCGCAGGCGCTGATCGCCGGCGCCACGGACCCGGACTGGCGCCTTGGGCTGGAATGGCCCGTAGGGAATGAGATCATCGCCGCCAATGGTCCGGACAGAGTCATGTTCTGGGCGCGGCTTCCATTTGTCCTGGTCGCGAGCCTGCTGGGATTCCTCATTTATGTCTGGGGCCGGAAGCTGGTGGGCGAAACCGCGGCGCTCGGCGCGGTATTCCTCTATGCTCTCGACCCGACCATCCTCGCGCATTCTTACCTGGTCACGACCGACGTCGGCTGTGCCGCCTTCACTCTGCTGTTTCTGTTCGCCCTCTGGAACTACCTGCGCCGCCCGGCGCTGACGGGCCTGCTGATGTGCGGTGCAGCGCTGGGCGCGGCCTTGGGAGCGAAGTTCTCGGCAATCGCCCTGGTGCCCGTCGCCGCGGCGCTGATGATTGCGGCCGCGTGGCTCTCCGGCGAGAAGCCGCCCGCGGGATCGCTCTTCCTGCGGCGGCTCGCAGCCAACGGCCTCGCCTTCCTGGGAATGTGCGTGGTGGCGGCCGTGGTCGTCGAGGCGGTCTATCTCTTCCCGCGCAATCCCTTGCTCTACGTGGCCGGCATCCAGCAGGTCAATGCCGACCATATCGCCAACTACCCGCACTACATGGCGGGGCGCATCGCACACCATTTCGACAGCTACTTTGTGGTGGCGTACCTCTTGAAAGAACCGGCCGCCAGCATCATTCTGGCCGGACTGGGGTTGCTGGTCACGCTGCGGACCAGGGCCGTAACGCCGCTCGACAAACTCTTTCTCGTGTTTCCCCCGGCGGTCCTGCTGGCGGGCTACAGCCTCGCCGCGGACGACCTGGGAATCCGGTATATCATTCCGGTCCTGCCCTTTGCGTATCTGATCGGAGGAATGGGGCTGGCGTTGCTGGTTCGCACCCGATCCATATGGACCCGCGGCCTCGCGGGCGTTCTCTGCGCGTGGCTCGTGGTTGCCGCAATCGGCATCTATCCCGATCACCTGGCGTATTTCAATGAGGCGGCTTGCCTGCTGCAAGACCCCGGCCAGGCCGGGCTCGACGGCGGCACCGCGTGCGGACCCCAATGGCTCGACGACAGCAACGTGGATTGGGGACAGGGCCTCAAGCAACTGAAATGGTGGCTGGATGACCACGCGAAAGGGACCAGGATCCGGCTGTATTACTTCGGCAGCTTCCCTCCGGCGTCCTACGGCATCCCGCTGGAGCCGGGCACTACCGGCTTCGAGTGGCAGAGCGGGCCGGCCGCGGATTTGCAGTCTTCCTTTCGGCCGCCCGGAGTCGTGGTCGTCAGTTCCCACATCGTGGCGCGCGTTCCGGCCATGGCCGCCGGCTCGTGGCTTCATGACATGCCTCCCGACGCGATCGTCGGCCACTCCCTCTACGTTTATGGCCTTCGCTGAGACGGCACACGGCTCGCAGTGCCGGATCTCAGCGGGATTTCCCGATGCGATGGCGCACGAGCAGCACGAGGGTCTGGAGCGTGGTGGATCCGAGCCTCATCTTGCTCGCGCCGCGCTTCAGATCGTATCGCAAGACCAGGGGCGCTTCGCCGAAGGCCGCGCCGATCCGGCGCAGTTTGAGAAGAATGTCCACCATGCACTGGAAGCCGCCGGCGCGTATGAAGTCGTCTCCGTAGCGGGCCAAAGCAGTCTGCAGCACTTCGCATCGATAGGCGCGGAAGCCGCAGGTAAAGTCCCGCACGCCCGGCGTGGGAATCAGTGTGCGGCACGTCAGGGACGCGGCATAGCTGATGACCCGGCGGCCCAGGGTCAGGCCGCAGACGCGCGCTCCCGGCTGGAAGCGGGAAGCGATCACCACGTCGCGGCCCTCGCGAATCATATCCACCATTCGCGGAATCAGGTCCGGCGGGTGAGTTTCATCGCTGTCCATGGTCACGATCACGTCGTTGGCGGGCGTGGATCTTGCCGCCAGGTAGAGCCCGTCCCGAATGGCCAGGCCGAGGCCCTGGTTCACCTCGTGGCGTGTTACGGTGATGGGCATTCGCGACGCATATTCCGCGAGAATTTCGGGGGTCCGGTCGACACTTCCGTCGTCCACCACGATGACGCGATAGGAAAGCGACGACTCATGCATCGCGCTCCGTATGCGGTCGAGCAGTTTTCCCACGTTGGCTTCTTCGTTGTATGCCGGCAGCACGACCACCACCCCGGATGGCCGCGAGCGAGGCCCCTCCTCCTCCGCTATCGTGACTTGTCGAACGGTTGTGTCGTGCATGCGTACCGGTCAACTGCAAGATCCCTGGTCTGCCGGGCCCACCGGTCCGCTTTTCCTTCCAGAAGAGCCGCCGTCACATCCAGCAGCGCGGCACAGATGTCGCGATGCACCAGCGGGCAGCCGGTGTCGAGGACGGGAAGAATCCTCCTGGCGACAGCGCAACCAGAGCCATCCATCCGATCGTACAGGTTTCGGATGTCGAAGGTGTCCAGGTCGGAATTGCTAACGAACTGAGCGCCCATCAAAGCGACGGCTGCCTCTTCAAGGCGGCCGGAGGCGAGTTGCGCGGAAGAGATGTTCCGGTAGATCGCGGGATTTCCGGGATCGAGGCGGCGTTCTTCCAGAAACGCCGCCAGGGCCTGCTGAGGCCGTCCGAGGCGGAGATTCGTCAAGCCCAGGGATGCGTATAAGCGGTCGAGGCCGAACGGCGCAATCTGGCCGGGTCTTTTTCCACGGGCCAGTTCCTGCTGCCGCATCCCGGCGGCTACCGCGCGGTCGACGACCACGCCGCGCGAGAGGACTTCGGCCGCGCGATCATACCAGGTCCGGCTGGCTTCCGTGACGACGTGGACGCCGCCGGCCCCTTTTTGGTCCAGGGACTCGCCCTTCTGACGATACAGCTCGCCAAGCTGCGCGTATACGTTGTTCGGGCCCCGGGCGGCAGGCAAACCGGCAACGATGGCCATGGCGGTTTCGGTCTCGGCGATGGCATCGTCGATGGAGTGTCGGGGAGGATCTTCATACAGCCATGCCTCGGCCAGTCCCAAGTGCCCCTTGAAGCTGTCAGGAGCGTTCGTCGCGGCCGTGGTCCAGAGAGTTACGTCGTCCGTCCAGTCGAGATTTCGCCGCCAGGTGCGAGCGCCCCACGCCAGAACTATCAAGACCAATACCGCCGCGGCGGTCCTGGAGCCCAGGCCGAGCCGTTTTGCTCCCGCACAGGCTGCCAGGACGAGACAACCGGCAAAGCCGGCGGCCGGGAGGTAAAGCAGGCGCTCCGCCATGATGGTGCCGATAGGAAACGCGAGGTTGGATACCGGAAGCAGAGTCAGGGCGAAGAAACCGAGGAAGAAGAATCCCGCCTTCTGAAACCGGTAAAGGGCGATGGCGGCGAGGGCCAGCAAAACGATGGCCGCCAATGCCGCCAGGGCCTTCCAGTCTTCCGGGCGCGACATGCGCCAGTCCACGAGCGGGATCTGGTTATAGGAGTAGTCGCAGGATTGGCGGGCAGGCCAGACGAGCAGCCACAGATATTTGCCGATGACTTTGACCGCGGTCAATCGCCCTTCCAGGAAGCCCGCCCCCCGGATCGGATTATCCACAAACGGATCTTCCATGGGACCGCTGTGCGCGAACGTCACCGCGCGAAGGTACCCGGCCAACAGCAGAGGCGGCCCGAATACCGCGTACCGGGCCCAGAATCCGCCGCGGGGAGCCGATCTGCGGCGAAAGGTTACGTCGAACAGCAGGGCCAGGGCCGGTATGACCGCGGCTACCTCCTTGGCGAGCAGGCCGGCCAGGGTGATGAGCATCAACGCCGCGCGCCAGAGCCATAGGCGAAGCGGGGAGGCAGGTCGTCGAACGTTCGGGTCGTTCGCCTCCATCTGCCCGAGATGAATATGAATCAGCAGTGCGCCGAGGACGGCCATCGCGGACAACTCATCGGCCCGGCCGACGATGTTGGTGACAGATTCGGTGGCCGCCGGGTGGACCGCCCACAGCGAAGCGGTCAGGACCGCGGGCCAGGGCCGGCCCATCAACCAAAGCGCCAGAAGGTAAAGCAGGAACGCATTGCCTGCGTGAAGAAAGAGATTGACGAGGCGGTAACCGGCTGCGTCATCGGGGTCGGGGAGGATGATGCGGTTCAGAAGATACGAGAGGGTGGTGACCGGGCGATAGAGATTGCTGTACCCGCGGGGCCACCAGTAGTTCTCCGTGAAGATCAGCGTGAGGTTGTGCCGGTTGAGGGCCAACACACGCGGGTCGTTCAGAATCCGGCCCCGGCTATCGAGGACAAAGCCGTCCTGGAACGAGTTCGAGTAGACGGCGAACACGAGCACCGCGAAGAGGCTCGCAGCCAATATGTGGCGCCGGCGGGCCGGCCAAAAAGAAGAGGCTGGCGGACCGCCAGCCTCGCTGTTTTCAAGATCCAAAGGTTTCAAAAACGATTAGGAGCGCCTGCGCCGGTAGTACCCGAGGCCGATCAGCCCCAAGCCACTGAGCAGGATGTCGCCGGCTCCGGACCGAGCGTCTCATAGAAACGATCGGTTGTCTGGGTGATGTCGCCCGTGCCCGAAAAGGAATCCGTGACCGTGATCGGTCCCAAGGTGCCGAGACCCAGCCCGATGTTGCCACCGGGCGGTAGCGGCCCAGGAGATCCACTGGTGAGCGTAACGCTGGCGCCGTTCGACCAAGTCACCGTCTCCGGGCCTGGCATAAATACCGAAGACGGGGCATAGACCGCGTCAGCCTGGGTGATCATCACTCCAGGAGTGACGGCCCCGAAGCAAGGATCCCCGCTCGGACACACCTCTATTGAAAAGCTGAGGTTGAAATTGGCCAAGGCGCCACCTACGCCAGACTGCGACCAGTTGCTGCCGAAATTCCACCCGTGAATAGCGACTCCCAACAATTGCTGGAAGATCAGGCTGCCCTGCACCGCGGTCGGCAAAGACGCGTTAGGTCCCAGCCCTGTATAGCTGAAACCCCAGTAGATTTTGTCTTGGCTGGAACAAGCGTTGGCAAGCGAGTTGAAGCTGGAAATCAACACGTCGAGCGTAGCTGAGGCCGGGCAAGGGACCACCGCCGCCGACAGATTACTCGCTCCAAATGCCGCCAACACAGCCACCAACAACAGTACCTTAATAACTGAGTTCCTCATTCTGAACTGCCTCCGACTCGAAATTTCGAGATATATTCATCATAACGCCGCAGTTTAAGGTCTTAAAATAGGGTGATGCCCTTAAGTGATTTCCTGACATCAAGATCGGCGAAGCGCCGGCCAAAGCGCCGGAAGGTAAAGCAGGAACGATTGCCGGGTCGTCTGGGTCGGGGTGGACGATGCGGTTCAAGATGCGAGAGGGCGGCGACCGGACGATAGAGCAGGCGGCGAGTACGAGCACCGCGAAGAGGCTCGCAGCCAATATGCGGTGCCGGCGTGCCGACCAAAAAAAAAAGGCTGGCGGTCGACCGCCAGCCTCTCGGTTTTCAAGTCTCGAAGACTTCAAAAACAAACGATTAGGAGCGCCTGCGCCGGTAGTACCCGACGCCGATCAGCCCCAAGCCACTGAGCAGAAGTCCCAGGGTCGCCGGCTCCGGAGTGGTCGGCGGGACCGTCTCATAGAAACGATCGGTTGTCTGGGTGATATCGCCCATGCCCGAAAAGTTATCCGTCACCGTAATCGGTCCCAAGGTACCGGCACCCAGCCCGATGTTGCCACCGGGCGGTAGCGGCCCAGGAGATCCATTGGTGAGTGTAACGGTAGCGCCGTTCGACCAAGTCACCGTCTCCGGACCGGGAGTAAATACCGAAGACGGAGCATAGACGGCGTCAGCCAAGTTGATAATCGTCCCCGGAATGACGGCCCCGGCGCAAGGATCTCCGCTTGGACAAACCTCTATTTGAAAACTCAGCGTGAAATTGGCCAAGGCGCCCCCTACGCCAGCCTGGGACCAGTTGCTGCCGAAATTCCACCCGTGAATATCGACACCAGCCAACTGCTGGAAGATAAGGCTGGCCTGCACCGCAGTCGCCGCAGATGCGTTAGGTCCGGGTGTGTAGGTGAAACCCCAGAAGATTTTGTCTTGGCTGGAACAGGCGTTGGCGAGCGTGTTGAAGCTGGAAATCAACACGTCGAGCGTGGAACTCGCCGGGCAAGGGGTCACCGCCGCCGACAGATTGCTTGCTCCGAACGCCACCAACACAGCCAGCAACACCAATACTCTTGTTACTGTGTTCTTCATTCTTGACTGCCTCCGACTCGAAATTTCGAAATCTCACCAATGATACGCGACCATTTTGGTCCTTGAAATAGGGTGATATCCTGATTTTCAGGAGCGCAGTACTAAGAGGTGGGTTTCGGAACCCTTTTTGCGCTATGTATGTGTCTTATTCGATACAGTCAGCTTCCTTCGCAAATCGACCGAGGAATGCACCTGTCTCCTGAGGCTCGGTGACAGGGTGACAGGGGTGACAGGGAGTTTTCGCGGTGCGCAGGCTCGGATACCCGCGTTTGCAGGGGATTCGGTCACCAAGCGTGACGCGGTGACAGGATGACAGGAGATTTTGGGGTGCGGAGCGCGTTGCGGAGGCAAGTTCAGCCTCGAAAAACGCGGAACGAACCCAATTCCGCGTGACGGGTGACGGGGTGACAGGGAGTTTTCGCGGCGAGTAGCCGCCCGCTGTTGGTGCACCTGGGGAGCCGGGGTGTCCGGCCCCACAGACACACCAACGGGAATGAGGCACACCTGTAGGAAAAGCCGTCGATGAGCGGCTGGATATTCAGTTGTCAAGGAGCGCAGGCGACAGAGGCTCTTGCGAGGTCCGACTACCTAACCTCTATTTTAGGAGACGAGACCCTCGCGGGCGGGTGGCGGAGGGCCGGGGATTGACTCGTAAGTTGATTCGCAAGAGGGAGTTACGGTTTATTTCGTGGGGCTGTGACCGATACCGGCTGAAATCAGGGTTGGATAGAGGGGAAGGGAGATCTCCTTCATTTTCAGGAGGTTGCCGACCGGCGGGGACCAACCGGGATTACTGGGGGCGCATGCCCGGCTCGGCGGGCGAAATCGAAACCGGCGCGCCCCGGCTCTCAGAACAGACGTCTGCGCCGCGCCCCGAGCAGCCCGAGCAGAGACGTCCCCATCAGCGTCCAGGTCGCCGGCTCCGGACTGACGAGGACCCCCCGGATTTCGCCGCCCGGGTCCACAGTCGTGTGAATGTTCAGGTACGTCTCGTCGTTGGCAAGCCCGCTGGCGAGGGTGGCTTCGGCCGAGGCGGTGGTACCGCCATTGGCCGAGATGAACGCCGGGTTCCAACTGGAGGCCAGGGTCAGGTCGAGCACGGTGTGATACGTGCCCGACGTGACTCCGAGCGGAAACCCGGCAAACGTCGGCGTGGTCGTCGCGACGCCGGCGTTGCCGGGTTGCGCTATGCAGCAGTGAATATGCGAAGCCGTCGTAGTGCCCAACAGACCCGTGAACGAGACATCGACCGTGAGCGTGTGGAGCACGCTGTCGTAGAGCACGGACGCCAAACCGGTGCCTGGCGAACCGGTCGGCGGAATCTCGGCCGCGCCGGTGAGTGCCGCGGTCTCAAAGATAACGGAAGCCTGGCCGGCGGCGGCGCAGCACAACACAAGTGTTACAACTATCAGCAACGATTTCATTGGTTCCCTCCGAGGAATACAGAATATCGTGGCGGAGGGCCGCGGTCAACTCGGAATTGGAGGAACTGGAATTCAGTGGGCTAGTGACGTGAGGGAACCGTCAGGGGGCGCCCGCCTTACCCAATCCGATTCACTCCCGCCACCAGCTCCCGCCGCACTCCCTGGAACTCGAAGTCGCCCGCCGTTTCGCGCGGCAGCGTCACCGTCGCGGCAGACCCCGACCCTTGCCGCTCAACCCGCACCTCGACCGCCCCTTTGGGATGCGGCACCGATCCAGAAACCATCCCCAGCTTTCCCAGGTGCGGCCGCACCGCGACCCTGCGGAACCCCGGCGCCGCCGAATCCACACCGAGCACGGTGCGGAAGATCTCGATATTCGGGCTGGCGCTCCAGGCGTGGCAATCGGACCGGGAGGAGCCGGTTGCCGACTCGGATGTCTCGGCGAACGTGGTCAGCCCCTTGGCCAGCATGGCGCGCCAGTCGCCGAGCTGGTCGAGATACCGGTCGCCCTCCCCGACCTTGGCGAGGGCCTGGTGCACGTAGAAGCGGAAGAAGAGGCCGGGCTGCGCCAGCCCCTCGGCGGTGAGCGCGCGGAGCATGAGGTCGCGCGCCTCCGCGCCGGCGGTGACTCCCGCCAGAACGGCCAGTGTGTTGGCGTGGAGCGAATACTGCTTCTTCAGCGGCGTATCGGCGTACAGCCGCCGGCCGGAATCCCAATACAGCTTCGGCACGGTCTCGCGAAGCTGCGCCTCGCGACCGCGGTAAAGCTCCGCCATCCCACCGAGGCCCAGCGCCGACTCCAACTCGACGCCCCATCGCAGCGCCATCATCAGCAGCAGGTCGAAGAGCGCGGAAGACCCGTCCGCCTCCTGCGGCGCGTTGCCGCCCTGCCAACCCGGCACCCAATCGAAATACCGCCACCACGGCAGCGGCCCCAGCGAGCCGTTTTCCTTCTGGTAGCCTTCGAAAAAGCCGAGCACCGCGCGGACGCCGGGCAACATGCGCCGCACGAAGGCCGGATCGTCCACGTACCGCCAGTAATCGTGGACCATGCCGATCCACCAGAGCGCGAATCCCGGGATGTACTGCTCCATTCGCGTGGGAAACCGGCTCATGGTGCAGCCGTCGCTTTGCCGCGAATCGTTGATCTGGTCGATGGCGTTGCGCATCAGGCGCCCGTCGCCGGTCATGAAGAGCGACACCTGGCATTGCACGCGCGTATCGCCCACGTACTGGAGCTGCTCGTAATAGGGGCAGTCCATGTAGGTTTCGTGGGCGCACAGCCGGGCGGTGCGCCAGCCCACGTCGAGGATCCGGTTCAGCTCCGGCGCGCCGCCGTCGAAACGCGCGCGCCGCTCGAAGGGATAGCCCACGTACGTGGCGCGCAGGTCTTCGATGGTAAGGGGCTCGTCCCTGGTCTGGACGTCCAGCTCCAGGTAGCGGTAAGTGCGCCACCACAGGGGGCGGAAAGCGCGGCCGACACCGCCATCGGCGACGAACTCGTCGTGGTTGCCGATGAAGACCTTGCCTTCCACCTCGTCGCGATTGCCCTTGCTCTGGCCGCGGCCACCCTGCGCCGGGGGATTGAACAGCGACTCCGCGTAACGCATCCGGATGACCGCGTCCTTGCCGCGCGAGACCGTCAGCTCCGGATGCGCCGTGGTGAGGTACGTCTGGTCGAGCAGCAGAACCGCGTGCGATGCCGCGGGAATGTGGATCGGCTCCGCGGCCGCGGGGAACGCGCGCGGCTCGGCGATTCCCGTGACGCGACGCAGCTTCTGCAACCGTTCCGGCCGCTCCTCCATGGCCGGGATGGGTCGCGGCACGAGCATCCACCGCGAGTGCGGATCGCTGGCCTCGCGTCCCGCGGCGTCGCCTACGATCGCGGCCGTCTTCCACGCCGAATCGTCGTAATCCCTGGTTTCCCAGCCCCACGGATACTCGGACGCCTGCACGCGATCGCCGGGGCCCGCCACGTAATACCCGTGCATCTGGCCGCTGGTAAACTCGATGGGCGAGTAGGCGCGGTTGACCATGGCCTTCCACATCGCACCCGTGTCGGCGGCGCGCCCGGCTTCGCCATCGCCTTCGAGCAGGAAACCGGTTTCGAGGGTGACCTGGGCTTCGGGAGCAAGCTCCCCGAAATTCCACACTTGCGCCGCAAAGACGTTCTTGCCGGCGTCGAGATAGGGCGCGGCGTCGATGGTTTCGTAACGCCAGTGGAACAGGTCGCCGCGCGCGGGTCCCCATGCCGCGCTTCGCCCATTGACGAACAGCCGGTAGCGGTTGTCGGCGCTGACGTGGACGGGGAAGCGCTCCGGTTTGCGCGCCAGGTCGATGATCCGACGGAAATGGCACACGCAATACTCGTGAGCCGGAGCGCCCGCGGCCGAGATCCACCGCGCGCTCCATTGGCGCCGAAGCAGATCCGTGGCGGGGGCCTGGGCCCTGGCTGCGGCCGCGACCAGCGGCGCGGCGCCCATCTGGAACAAGAAACGGCGGCGATTGTTTCGCATCGGCTAATAAGTAGCGCCGCTCATGTGCCAAGTCAACCTTGGGTGATTATTAACCGTCTTGGGGATCGTCAGTCGGGACTGCGTTGCGGGGCAGGTTGTTTAATTTGACCTGCGGCCGATTGGAAATCGGCCCGGCAGTGCTGACCATTGCGGCCTTGGCGGGTTGCCAACCCGCCGCAGGTTGGCAACCTGCCCCACAACGGCCGTGCCTCCACCCGTCAACCTTGGGCCCACTCGCTCGCCTGAAACGACTCGTAGGTCCGGCGGATGCCCTCTTCGAGACCTGTTGTCGCCTTCCAGCCCAGCGCCGCCAGCTTCGACACATCCAGGAGCTTTCGCGGCATTCCGTCCGGTTTCGCCGGGTCGAACACGATGGCGCCGCGGTACCCGGTCACCCGGGCAATCAGCCGCGCCAGATCGGCGATCGAGATGTCGACGCCCGTTCCGACGTTGATGATCTCCGGGGAATCATAGTGCTGCATGAGGAAAACGGCCGCGTCGGCAAAGTCGTCGACATACAGAAACTCGCGGCGCGGCTCACCGGTTCCCCACACCACAACTTCCGGCTCGCCGGCCAGCCGCGCACGGTGGATTCTTTGCAGCAGGGCGGGCAGCACGTGCGAGTTCCGGGGATGATAGGTTTCGCCCGGGCCGTAGAGATTGGTAGGCATCAGGCTGATCGCGGGAAAGCCGTACTGCCGGTGAAAAGCCTGGCAGAGCTTGATGCCGGCGATCTTGGCGATGGCGTACCACTGGTTGGTGGGCTCCAGCTCGCCGGTCAACAGATACTCTTCCTTGATCGGCTGGGGCGCCAACCTGGGGTAGACGCAACTGGAGCCGAGAAACAGAAGTTTGCGTGTTTCGAAGCGGCGGGCGGCCTCGATGACGTTGGTCTGCACCACCAGGTTGTCGTATATGAAGTCCGCCGGATAGCTGCTGTTGGCCAGAATTCCGCCGACTCTGGCCGCGGCCAGGAAGACATACTCGGGCCGCTCGGCGGCGAAGAACTGTTCCACGGCGGCCTGGTGGCGCAGGTCCAGCTCCGAGCGCCTCTCGAGCACGAGGTTACGGTAGCCGAGATGCTCCAGCCGGCGCCGGATCGCCGAGCCTGCCAGCCCGGTGTGCCCCGCCACGTAGATTCGGCTGTCGGTCCTCATGTGTTGCGTCCTATCGTTCGGCGCCGCCGTGAGGCACAAAGGAATGGCCGGCCATCCGCAGAGTCTGTTCCTGCCGGGCAAGCTCCATATCGTGATCGACCATCATACGCACCAGCTCTTCGAAGTCAGTGCGCGGGCTCCAGCCGAGCCTCTGGCGAGCTTTGCCGGCGTCCCCGCGGAGATGGTCCACCTCGGTGGGGCGAAGGTAGCGGGGGTCGCACTCCACGTGCGGGGTCCAATCCAGGCCGCAGCACGCCGCCGCCCGGACCAGGAATTCGCGCACCGAGTGGGAGACCCCGGTGGCAATCACGTAGTCGTCCGGACTCGGCTGCTGCAACATGAGCCACATGGCTTCCACATAATCGCCGGCGTACCCCCAGTCCCGACGCGCGTCGAGATTGCCCAGAAACATGTTCTGCTGCAAGCCCAGTTTGATGCGTGTCAGGGCGCGCGTGATCTTGCGGGTGACGAACGTCTCTCCGCGGCGCGGCGACTCGTGGTTGAACAGAATCCCGTTGCAGATGAACAGGCCGTACGCCTCGCGATAATTCACCGCGTACCAGTGCGCCGCCACTTTGCTGACGGCATAAGGGCTGCGCGGGTAGAATGGCGTGGTTTCGCTCTGCGGCGGGCTTTGGGCGCCGAACATCTCCGAAGACCCGGCCTGGTAGAAGCGGACATCGCGGCCGCCGCAGCGGACGTGCTCGCGAAGGGCATCGAGGATCCGGAGCGCGCCGACCGCGACCACGTCGGCGGTATATTCCGCCTGGTCAAAGCTCACGCGCACGTGGGACTGCGCGGCCAGGTTGTAGATTTCGTCCGGCTGCGTCCGCTCCAGCAACTGGCGCAAGCCGGCCCCGTCGGTCGAGTCGCCATAGTGCAAGTGGAGAGCCGCTCCCGGTTCGTGCGGGTCCGTGTAGATCCCATCCAGGCGTTCGGTGTTGAAGGTGGACGCGCGGCGCACGATGCCATGCACGGCGTATCCCTTGTCCAGAAGGAACTCGGCCAGGTAGGAGCCGTCCTGGCCGGTGATCCCGAGAATGAGGGCGCGTTTCATAGAGAAGTCATTCCGCGAATTCGAGAATTCGGTGTTGAACGGGCCGGACCGCTCCGTTCAGCCGCGGCCCGGTTCTCCAGGTTTTGTGGCGCCAGTGGCATTTTTCCGTGCCACGGGCATGCATGTTCTCAAATCGTCATCGCCGTGAACCCGCCGTCCACCCGCACGATCGATCCGGTGACGAACGACGACGCCTTCCGCGAGGCCAGGTACACGGTCACGCCAATCAATTCTTCGGCTTCGCCAAAGCGCTTCATGGGCGTGTGGGCGAGGATGCTGGCAACGCGGTCCGGGGTAAGCACCTTGCGGTTCTGCTCCGCGGGAAAGAAGCCCGGCATGATGGCGTTGACGCGAATGTTATGCGGCGCCAGGTCGTGCGCGAGAAACTGCGTGATCTGGTTGACCCCTGCCTTCGAGACGGCGTAGGTAAACACCTTCGATAGCGGCGGGCCGCTGGACACCGACGAGATGTTGATGATCGATCCGCCGCGCCCGGCATCGACCATAGCCTTGCCGAACACCTGGCAGGCGAGGAAAACGCTCTTCAGATCGATATCCAGAATGCGGTGCCACTCCTCCTCCGTGATATCGAAAAACGGCGTGGGCGAATTCACCCCGGCGGCGTTGATCAGGATGTCCACGTGTCCGAAGCGTTGGAGCGCAACCTGGAGAGCCTTCTCCAGGTCGGCCCTCCGCGTCGCGTCGCATTGGATCCCGATCGCCTCACTCCCCTTGGCCGAGATCGCTTGCGCGCGTTCCTCCGCCTGCGCCCGGGCGAGGTCCGCGATGGCGACACGGGCGCCCGCTGCCGCCAGTCCCTCCGCCATCGCTCCAGCCAGCACACCGCCGCCGCCAATCACCACCGCCACTTCGCCTTCCAGGGAAAAGAGTTCGTTAGTGGGCATGTCTTTGATAGTAGCAGGCACCATCGCCGGCAACCCGTCCGCGGTTGGCCTGCCGGGCGGAACGTGAGAGAATGGTTTCCCAAAACCATGCGACGTGGCTGGACTAACGGCGCTAAGAAGGCGGGCGCGGTCGAAGCCGTTTCGGGGGCCGGCCAGCCGCCCCCCGGCAGCTTTCGGCCAGTGGCCAGGATCGACTTCACCGACCCGCTCGTCCGCCGCTTGTGCCTTCTGGCGATTGCGGCCGCTGTCTTCAAGCTGACCATGGCGCTTTGCACGCAGGGCACCAACGATATAACGTCCTTCTGGATGTTCCATTTCAGGAGCCGCCAGATGGGTGCGATCCCCTTCTTCCATGCGGACCCTTTGTACAATCACCCTCCGTTCGTGCTCAACTTCCTCCACCTGTGGGCCGCCTTGCAGGATTTCACGGGCCTCCGGTTCGGATTCTGGATGCGCCTTTCGGGCACCTTGGCCGACGCCGGGAGCCTCTATCTCGTCTACCAGATTTCCCGGTGCTTCCTGGGTGAACGATTCCGCTTTGCGCCGCTCGCCCTGATGGCCATCTCGCCCGTATCGCTGTTCGTTACAGGTTTCCATGGCAATACCGATCCGTTCGTGGTCTTCTTTCTCCTGTTGGCCGTCTACTACGCCAGCGTAAAGGGACAATTCTGGCTGGCCGGCGCGGCGTTCGGCATGAGCTGCAGCATTAAGGTGTGGCCCCTGGTTTTGTCGCCGGTCATGTTTTTCTACCTGAAGGACTGGAGCAGCCGGTTCCGGTTTTTCCTCCTGGCGGGAGCGGTGATCTTCCTCGGATCATGTCCGTATATCCTCCAGGACCCGGACGTTCTCGCCGCCAGGGTCCTGGGCTATAACAGTGCGCCCGGCTGCTGGGGCATCACCCGCGTGCTGTCCTTCCGCAGTTCGTGGCTCATGGCGAACATGGCGTACATTCGAAACGGAAGGTACTACATCATCGTTCTGATCCTGCTGGTGTCTTATCTGCTGAACCGGCGCCAGGCGAGACCGCCCTTGTTCGCGCAATTCGGATTCGCCGTGTTCCTGTTCCTGGCCTTGACACCCGGCTTCGGGGTGCAATACCTTTCCTGGCTGGTGCCATGGCTCGCGTGGGCCGGCCTGTGGTACGGCGTAGCATTTAATCTCTTGGGCGGGACGTTCCTCTTTCTGGTCTACACTTACTGGTCGAAGGGCCTGCCCTGGGATTTCGCCAACGCCGCCGTCGGACCATGGGGTGGGACTGCAATCGTATTCGAACTCTTGACCTGGGGTCTGGTCGTCTTGTATTCAGTTTTGTCGCTTGCCGCTCTGTGGCGCGGGCAGGCCCAGGCCGTCGCGTTAATCGAGGAAAGGCACAGTCCGCAGTTCAAAGCGCAGGTGGCGCTGGAGGCGATCCGCGGAAAGCGCCCGCTCTCCGAGATCGCCGCGCAGTTCCACGTTGAGCCGGAGCAGATCAAGCATTGGCGCACGCTGGCGATCGAACGGCTGGATAGGCTCTTCGCGGACGACCGCCGGCAGTAGACCCGTCTTCAGGAAGAGTGGCCGCGCTACTTTCGGCGTGCCAGAGGAACCGCCGCAAGACCGGCAACGAGGAGCGTCAACATCATGAGCTTCCACGTGGCGGGCTCCGGGGTTATGGCGGTAGCATTGCCGGAGATCTCGACCCGGAAACCGGTCGGGCTCGGGTTGTCGGTGTTTGAGAGGAGCAACTGGATGGTGTTGGTGCCGGGAAGGAACCCACCGGTAACCTGCGCGTTGTTTACGGTCGTGTTATAGAACTGCTGAAAGCAGTATGGCTGCAACGACGGAGGACCGTTATTGCAAGCCGGCGTAAAAACCGTTGTGCCATCGACTACCACCGCGATCAAGTTATCGGCAGCCACGCTGAGATTCAACGTGAGAGTGCTGGGGATGAAGCCCGCCAGGCTGAAAGTGTCTTGCGCCGTCCAACTCGTAGGCGCGGCAAAATTGCCGCCGGGAACCGGTGACAGCCACTCGGAAACGGTATCGGTTCCCACCCAGCCGGGTGAGCCCCCAATTGGAGACACCACCAACGAGCTGTTGAGGCCTGTCGTGCCGGCGTCGGGCCGTACCACGTATTGCCAATTGTTATCGTTTGCGCCAAGGGGAAGGAGCCCGCCGGAACAACCTGACGCTCCCGTGTTTGCGCCGGCGCAAGCGCCGGTGCTGTAGATCTGTATCGCGGCGGCGTTCAGGTTTCCTGCCAGTGATGCGCCTAAGAGGATTACAACCAAAACCAGAGTAAACTTGCTCATAAACCACTCCTCCGAAAGAGTGAATCCACGCGAGAATTGTCCTTTACTTCTATAGCATGGTTTCCAGTCTACTTCAATACAAAAAAAGGGTTTAGGGACCTTATCTTCCGACCAGCCCACTTCAACAAGTACCAGTACAGGGAAAACCCTACACATCGCCAAAAGCGAAGCGCAGCATTGTTTTTTTTGGCGGTTCGGCGACCGGGAAACACCCCTGGCTACCGCTGCGGCAAGCGCAGCAGCTCGAGCTTTCCGAACACCGCGGAGTTCTCTTGCGAAACGCTCAGGTCGGCAAACCGGTTGAATGCCACCGAAAAACCCCAGGCCGGATCCGGAAACAGGTCGGGAGAGACCCGGCGGGCCAACACAAACGAGGTCGAGAGGCCAGGCATCGGTATGCCCCAATCCTCCACCGTCAGAATCCGGTAATCCCCGCAACGGTAGCTCGTCATGTTTGGCTTCAACGCGCGCCAATCCTTCACCTCGCCGTGACAGATGTAATAATTCAACGTCACGCTGCCATTCTGGTCGGCCACCAGGACACGCGGTTTTGGCGACCTGGTCGACAAGTAGGCGAGCGCGTTCTCCATCTGCGCCCGCTTGCTGACCTGCGGTATGTCGTCGAGGACGTGGTGCTGGGCCGCGTTCATCCACATGGGCACAAGCCACGCTGCGGCCGCGAGCAGCACCACTATTTTCCAGCGGGCCAAAAACGCGATGGCCACCGCTATGCCCGCCGCCAGGAAGATGGCCAGGAAGGCGTCATGCCGGCTGCCACCGTAGGGGTAAAGAGGGAGGCACGCCGCCGCGCCGGTGAACAGGAACGGCAAAACCAGCGCCAGCCCAGGAAGCCTCCGGCCGCCGGGCACCCCGCCCTTTCCCCACAGAAGCAGCGCCACGCCGAACACAAAAAAGAAGAACATCCAGGTTCCCAGCGCCGCATTCGAGAACACGTAACCGAACAGGGCGTCGGTGGCCCCGCGGAGAAAGTCCCAGAGCCCCTGGGCCTCCCGATGGTAATAGGAACCGCGCAGCCACACGTCCTGCGCAAAACGTTCTCCTCCGTTGCCCTTGAGCCGGTGCAGATGCGTGGCGAAGCCCAGGAGCAAAACGGCCACCGCCGCGGCCTGGGTCCCAGCCCATTCCAGGATCAGCCTCGGCTGCAGTTCCTTATTCAGAATGCGCAGCAGGGCGTACACCCCGATGGCGCCAATGTACAGAATGGACATGTACTCCGTCAGCAGCGCCATCACGCTGGCGGCGCCGAAAGCCCGCATCCATCCCGCCGACTTTTCCCGGAAGGCCTGCTCCAGGCAATGGAGCGAGACTGCCAGGAAAAACATCTGGATCATGTAGAACCGCACCTGCGCCGACAGAATGATGAGGGCCGGTGAAAAAGCCAGAATCGAGGCCGTAACCATCCCGGCGGTTTTGCCGAACGTGGCCGCCGCCCACCGGTAGGCAACATAAGGAAGCAAGGCCCCGGTGACCACCGACGGCATCCGGAACCACAGTTCGCTCGAGCCCAGGAAGGACATGAAATGCAAAAGAAAATTCGGAAACGGGCCGTGGGGATGCGCCAGCATCGCATGATAAACATTCTCGAGGCCGTGTTGCAGGGGGGCGGTCATGGTCATGGCTTCGTCGCCGTTCAGATAGTTGGTCGCCGCGCGCGCCAGACGCAGACCGAATCCCGCCGCGACCATCGCCCACACCACCCACTCCGTGCGCCGGCTCAACCAGGAATCCGCGGCCGCAAACCAGCGGCCAACCGCTGCGCTCTCCGTCGTGATCGCCGCCGGAGCCGCTTTCGGCGCATTGAGAGTGCGGGGATTTCTCTTTTTCGTCTTCGATTGAGCCATAGGAAAGTCCGGCGATCACCGGCCGGCGAGCGAGTTTCTCTCCGGTCCGGCTACCAGAAAACTCTCGTAGCCGAAAAGCCCCGGCATCAACCGCGTCAACAGGATGAGCGTGGCGTGCATCAGCCGGATCAGGGGATTCTTCGGCGCCAGGCCGATCAGAACCTCCAGCGGAATGACCGTCATCCTGTGCCGGATGATCGCATAGCCTTGCCCCTCCATGAGCTTCCGTATCGTCTTGCGCGTGAAGAATCGAAGATGGCGCCGGTCCAGGATTCCCCTCGGTTTATAGTCGAATCGGCCGAAGAGCAGCAGGAGGCGCACGGTGATGTTGGCGGCATTCGGCACCGAGAGGACCACCTGCCCGCCGGGCCGCAGCAGGCTCAGGCAATCGCGCACCAATCCTTCGGGATCGGTCACGTGCTCGATGGCCTCCAGCAGCAGAATCCTGTCGAATTTCCGCGGGTGGAGCTGTTCCATAACCCCGGCAAGCCCCGCCGGCGGCACGTCCACATCCACCACGCGGTTGCCTTTTTGAACGAACTCTTCCGATAGCGCTCCCCGCCCGCAGCCCACGGAGAGAATGTCTTCTCCCGTCCCTACCGCCAGGCGCACGAAGTGGTGGCAGGAGTAAGTGCTCTGCTTGACGGGGTAGTGGACGTAATACTCCTGGTATTCCGGATACGCCGCCACGGATCGCTTGGTGAGAACGTAGCGGTAAACCGCGCGGACGATGTCGCGCGCGTAGCGCAACCCGTTGACGTAACAGATCTCGTCGCCGTAGAAGGTCGGAATGGGCACTTCCGCAATGCGGAAGCCCTGATGCTGCAGCTTGACGATGATCTCCGTATCGAAATGAAAATCGCTGGTCATGCGGCTCATTTCGATCTTCTTCAGGGCATGCAGATTGTAGGCCCGGTACCCGCTGTGAAATTCGGTGAGGTGGAGCCCCAGCGTCCAGTTCTCGAATCTGGTCAGCACCCGGTTGCCCAGGTACTTGTACAGCGGCATTCCGCCCTTGAGCGGCCCTCCGAAATCCTTCATCATCCGCGAGCCGAATACGGCGTCGGCGCCGCCCTCGACGATGGGATGGTACATGTGCGCCAGCAGTTCGGGCGCGTACTGGCCATCGCCGTGGAGCAGGACGACGATGTCGAATCCGCGCTCGATGAAATATTGATACCCGGCCTTTTGATTGCCGCCATAGCCGAGATTGCGGGGATGCTTGAGCGCCTTGAGCTTGGGAATCTGCTTCAGCGACTGGATGCCGACGGCCAGTTCAAACGTGGAGTCGGGGCTGGCGTCATCGAAGATCACCACTTCTTCCACGTTTCGCCACACGTTGGGCGAGATGCGCTTGAGGACTTTCAGAATCGTGGAAACGGCATTGTAAGTAACGATGAGAATGCCGATTCGTTTGCCCCTGGCATCCGCGAGCGGCGTATCGTCCTGTAGCGTGCTGGGGCGAAACGCCGGAGCGGGCTCGTAGCCGAGTTCCACGGCTCGATCGGTTGTGGCATCGGATTGCGGAACACTCATCGAATGCCCTGGTATGCCCCAGTTTACCGCGTCGGGCGGTTCCTTCACCACGGAACACCGCCGCCCCTGCCTGCCCGGCTCCAGCCAGCCAGTTCTACGCCAGGTCCGCCGGATTGGTGGACCGCATCTCCAGCCAGCCCTGCTGTGGCACGGCGTCCATGGGGAGACCGCCGTGCCACAGCGAAAACTGAAACCGCAGGCCGCCTCCCGCGGCGATGCCCAGGCCATGAAGCGAAATCCGCACCTCCACCACGCGGCCGAAAGCGCATTCCACTTCCATGCCTTCCGGCTTCACCTCTTCCAGCCGGGCGGATCCCGCCAGGAACTCGATCGCGGCCTGGCCTTTGCGCGAGCCGTCCAGCGATTCGATCGTCAGGCGGGCATCCAATCCGGGCAAGTCCGCCTCGTGCCCGGGGTGAAAGTCGACGCGCAGGTAGAAGTTCACGCCATCGGAGCCGAAGTGCACTTCCTTCACCAGGACCTTCTTGCCGTGCATCGATCCGGAGCGCTCGTCCACGCGGTAGATTCCCGCGCCCATCCATTCGAAATACGAAGTCACTTCGCCGTCAATCACCGGCGAGATGGCGCTCGACGGCTCGATGTGCACCTCGGGCGCCACCATCCGCAGGATGGGCCGGGAAAGCTCCTCGGGCGGAGTGAGATTCAGGAAGCGGTATACGTTGGCCAAGTGGCTGCGATAGAGCTGGTCGAATTCCGCGCGATTGGCGGAGTCGTGCTCCGGTCCGTACCACCAGCACCAGTCGCTCCCTTCGGCGATCAGCAGCTCTTCGAAAGCGAGGCGGCGCTGCTCGTCGGGAACACCTCCGGTATCGTCGAACGCCTGGCGCGCGCGCAGCAGTTGGCTCCACGCCTGGTTGTCTTCCTCGGCTCCGATCCACACATCGAAATTGGCGCCGATCCAGGAGCCCGGAAAGATGCGGTCGAGCGGCGAGGGCTCGAGCCGTTCGAGCGCCTCGCTCACCGTCAAAGCGGACAGGCCGGGGTCGCCGGAAATCCGGCCGTAGAGTTCGCGCAGGAAGCGCCGGCCGTTGCGGTCGTAATACTCCCAGGCGTTCTCTCCGTCGAGAATGATGGGAACCAGCGCGTCGCGGCCGGAGCTGAGGATGCCGGCGCAGTTGTCGCGAATGCGCCGCAGAAGATCCTCGGCCGCGTCGCGGGCTTCCATCCTGGAATAGACGAAGCCGATGAGGTCGCTCAGGAGGTGGTCGCGGAAGATCACTCTCAGGCAGCGGCCGTGTTGCCGCCACTGGTACGGACGGTAGAGGTCCTCCACCGGCAGATGCCGCCCCAGGGTGCGGCCGAGCACGCCGCTATCGGTGGCGGCCCACTGGAAACCCAGATCGGATGCGATGGTGAAGACTTCGTCGGAAACCGAGCCCTCGGAGGGCCACAGGCCCACCGGCGCCCTGCCGAACAGGCCGGCGCAATACTCCCGCGCCCGCGCAAGCTGGCGGCGCGCGTCTTCGGGATACCGGAAACGGGGCGGCAGCGGCACGCCGTCGTGCGCCACGCCGGCGATATCGGAATCGCACAGCAGCGGCAAAATGGGATGGTAATAGGGCGTGGTCGAGATTTCGACCTGCCCCGAAGCGGCGGCCTTTTGATAGGCGGGAACTACTTTGCCGATGAGTTCGCGCTGCTTCCCGGCCATGCGGTCGAGGTCCGCCGCCACAAAGTTGCGGCCGCGCCGCACCCACTCGCGGACCTCCGGATCCTCGGCCTGGAACTCCTCGTCGAACCAGGCGAGCTGCGACCACATCTGCAGATCGCGGAACTCCTGCACGCCGAACAGGCAGGGCGCGCCGGAGGTTTTCTGCGCCTGCCAGGCTTCGTACAGCTCGCCGTAGCGCGGGTAGCGAAAGATCATGTGCCACGGGTCGGAGTAGAACGAGTGACGCAGCAGGAACGCGCGGTCCGCCTCGGTGAGGCTTTCAGCGGGCTTGAGCACCGTCCGCAGAAAAGGATCGTTGGCTTCGCCCGAAGCATACTCGGCCACTTGCGCGATCATAGAGGGCACCAGGTTGAACGTCTGGTGGACTTTCGGGAACTCTTCCAGGATGCGGACCATGCCGTAGTAGTCCTTGAGCGCGTGCATGCGCGTCCACGGCAGCTTGTATTCGCCGGAGATCAGGTCCTTGTAGTACGGCTGGTGCATGTGCCAGAGGAAGCACAGATAGGTTTGCGGCATTGGCTCCTTGCTGCCACGGGAGCAGCGGCTATTTTCCGAAGTAACTCCGTACGGGCGGAGGCGGGGCATCTTTCCGGACAGCCCGCCAGAGAATATCGTTCAGCTCGTCATCGCCGGCCTGGTCCGCCTCCTCGAAATTCATCCGGTTGGAAGCCGCTGCGCCCGGAGCGTTCGGCGGATTCCTGTCATCCAGCGGGACCCGCGGTTTTTCGGCCGTGTACCCCGCCGGGCCGGGCGTCTTCTGGAACGACGCCGACATGGGCCGAGAAGCGGCATCGAATTGCGTCATGGGCCTCAGACCCACCAGAAACTCGATGGTGCGCAACATCGACGTGGTGTTGTACATGGTGCTGTCCACGGCGTGGCGGCGGGCATACGACGAAATCACGAAGGCGGGCGAGCGGTGCGAATCCACGTGGTCGGGGCCGTTCTGCGCGTCGTCTTCCAGCACGAAGATAGCGGTCGAGGTCCAGAAGCGCGATTTCGAAACCGCCTCCACCAGGAGGCCGAGCGCGTAATCGTTGTCCGCGGCCGAAGAAAGCGGCGACGTCTTCCCGGCCGCCGTTCCGTTGGTGTGATCGTTGCCCAGGCGCATAACTATCAGTCGCGGCATCTCGCCGGTTTTCTCATATTCCGCCAGCTCGCTCTGGAAAACCTTTACCCGCTCCACGTCGGGGAAAGCGAGATCGAATCCGCGAAAGAACAGGTTGGTCGCTTTGGACAGCACCGGATCGCGCACGCTGGCGACCTGCTCCGCTCCGGGGGCCGCGCCGGGCTTGTTGTTCACCATGTAGCCGAAGTTCCGGATCGAGACGCCCGCGGAAGCGGCATTGGTCCACAGGTAGCCGGCAGGGGGCAGCGACAGCGGGTCCTGCTCTTCGAAATCGTAGGTTTTGCGGCGATTGGCGTACTTGTTGGGCCACATCTTCTGCACGTAATCCGGGGCAATGGCCGCGGTGGACCATGCGTGGCCGTCGGCGCTCACGTCGGCGTTGACGTAAAAATTATCCAACAGCACGAATTCGCGGGCCAGCTTGTGCAGGTTGGGCGTGATCTTCTCGCCGAACAGCACCAGTGACGGATCGCCGTTGCCCTCCTTCAGGTCGCCCAGCACCTGGTCGTAGGTGCGGTTCTCGCGCACGATGTAGATCACGTGCTGGATCGGCGGGAGCGGCGTGGTCTCGTCCAGCTTCTCATCGCGGTACGGCGAATTGGCCCGGGCGGCCTTCGTCCAGGCGTCGAGTTGATCTGCGGTGAACGGATCGATCCACGAAGCCGTGCCGGTCTGCATGCGGCCCACGTATCCGGGGTTGGGCACGCCCACGCCCTCAGTCACCGGTTCGGGCCGGCGGACGGGGCTCGGCCCGTTGGGATTGGCGTACGATCGCAGGCCCTTGCCGTTGAGCACCACAAGCGTCCCCGAAGGCAGGACGCGCACCGCGGTGGGATACCAGCCAGTGGGGATGAATCCTTCCACGCGGCTGCGATCGGTCGAGATGTCCACCACCGCCGCGACATTGCCGTCCGAGCAGGCCGCAAAGAGCCGGCGGCCATCGGGGCTGAGCGCCACCGCCGAGGGCGTCATGCCCAGCGGCTGCCGCGGAGTCATGGCCAGGTTGACGCTCTCCAGGACTTTGAGATCCTTGGCGGCCGTGACGCCGACGATGTACACGTTGTTGGTGCTGGCCGCGGCGACGAACAGCCGCGCCGCCACGGCCGGCTGATCCGCGTCCGGCGCCACTTCGGCGGGACCGCCCTGGCCCCACGCCATGTCGCTGGCGTGCGCGCCGATGCGCACGGTGGCCAGCAGGGAGCCGCTCGCAGTGTCATAGTGGCCGAGCGTGCCGTCGGCCCAGTGCGTCACGAAAAACGATTTGCCGTCGGGATGGAAAAGAATGCGGTAGGGCCGCCTTCCGGTCTTGAACCGGTTGATCACCATTCCCGATTGCGGATTGATCACCGCCACGGAATCCTTGTAAAGCTCGGCCGCGTAGAGCAGGCGGCCATCCGGCGAAAAGGCCACGTCGCCGATGAAATCGCGGTCCTGGCGTTTGTCCTGCGGAACCACGTCGAAGGTGCGGGTGGCCGTGAGTGCGCCGCTGGCCAGCGAGAATTCGAAGACCGCGGCGCGCGATCCGCCGCCTACGTAGACCTTGTCGCTCTTCGGAGCGAACGCCAGGCCGAGCCAGCCATCCGGCACCGGAACGCTGCCCGTGACGCGTCCCGACGCGGCGTCCAGGACGCTGACGCCAGGCGGCCGGTAGCCGCCATTGAGCACCAGCAGATACTTGCCGTCCGGCGACAGCGCGGTGGACATGGGGAGCGTATCGAGCGGGACCTGTTTGCCCGCCGGCTCGATCCGCCATCCGCTGTTGAGCAGGAAAGCACCGCCCGGAAGCGGCCCCACCCTTTCCGGCGGCGCCGGCTGCGAGCTGAGCAGCGCACCAAAAACGATGAACGCCGCGGCCAGAGCGACACGCGAGCTCACGGCTCTCAGGCGTGAATTCATAGGCACCATTGTACTCGGTGGCGCGGTGGGCACCGGTGTTGGAGCACACGCCTTCCGGGCCCTGTTCACAGGTTCACGCATGAAACCGCGTGGGCGCGGCCGGCGGCATCTTTTTTCACTTTGGCAAGGCTTGCGACCTTGCCCGGTTCCAGTTCTTGCGGTAGTAGTCATTTAAGGAGGGGAAACCCATGAATCCAGGAGCAAGAAGCAGCTCGAGAGAAGAAGAAGCGATTCGGACTCGAATCGAGGAATTCGTCGGGGCGTGGAGCAGGCACGATTCGCGCGCGATTTCCATGGTGTTCGCCGAAGACGCGGATCTTATCAATCCGTTAGGCCGCGCCGCCAGGTCGCGAACGGAAATCGAGGCGATGTTCAAAGACGAGTACAGCGGCCGGCTCAAGGGCAGCCAGATGTCGCTCAACCACGAGGGCGTCCGATTCCTCGCGGCGGACGTCGCGGTCGCCGATCACTCCTTTGAGGTGACCGGGGCGACGGATCAATCGGGCAAACCAACGACTATTCGGGGCCATCTCACACTGATATTGAAGAAACACAACGGCCAGTGGCAGATCGTGGTTGGCCGTCCGATGGTACCGATCGCTCGCTGAGGACTGGCTACCGTATCGGCGAAAACGCCAGCGGGCGCAGTATCTCGTTGCTGATGTTGCTGACGATCTCCGCGTCGCTCAGGCCCGGCTGGGCGCGCAGCTTCTGCCATTCCGGATCGGCGCCGAAGTTGCGCCACAACTGGTCGCGCGCGGCCAGGTCGTCGTAGGACAGCATGTACGAGAGACTCGGCTGGTTCGGACCGATGATGCTGCGCGCGAAGAATACCGGCATCATTCCCAGGCGCCGGAAGATTCCGGCTTCGCCGTCTTCGAACATCTTGACCTTGCGCAGCGAGGCCTTCTCGTTCACCGACTCGTAGGTGCGCAGCTCGAAAATCCGCGCGGCCCGCCGGGCATCGGTAGGCGGCACTTCGAGCGACGGGATGCCGTCGAAGGCGCGCAGGAGCGCGCTCTCCATCCGGACATAAGGCGGGTCGGCGATGTTGTTGTACTCGTCCCAGCCTTTCTGGAATTCCTTGTCTTCCGCGAGTTTGCCGTGAATCGGCTCGATCGACGCAAACGAAGGATACGTGACCAGCGAAAGAATGTACGGGCTGCGCGGGCCGATCACCGGGCTGAAGAAACCGGCCGGGCCAATACCGGCTCGCCGCGCGGCCGGCAGGAACACGGTGTTCAGGTATTGAGTGGTGCGCTGCACCTGGGGGCCGGTGCGCATGTAGAAATGGACCAGGTGGAAGAGTGAGTTTTTGGGCGGCTCAGCCGCAGCCGCGCTGGCCATGCCGGCAGCAGCGGCGGTGGTGACGAACTCGCGTCGTTTCATGCGGTGATCGTATCACGGCCCGATGATCACCGTCATGCATCCCATGGCGATCTTGTTGGGAGGCCCGATCGCCTCCAGGATCGTATCTCCCACCCGGCACGCCGGCAGGTTGTTGATCATCACGGTCGCCGAGCCGTCGATCACCACGCCCGGGCCGTGCGGCGGAACCGGCACGGGCGTGGTGCACAGATGAATGTCCGCGCCCGAGGCGGCCGCCCCGGAAATGGCGCTGGCCATGCTGGCGAGGCAGGCTGCCTTGGTGGCCTGCTCGGCCGCATACGCCGCCGGAGCGCCCGGTGTTCCCGCGGCGGCAGCGGTGGCGGCAACCGCTACCTGGATGGCTGTGTCGGCCGCCTGTTTGGCGGCCTGCAACGCCGCCACCGCTGCCAGCGGAATGCCGCGCCAGGCTTTCAACATGCCGATCAGCACGTTCATGCTGCCAGGCCCGGGTTGCAGCACCGGGGGAAGCGGGTGCACCACCGGGTCCGTCAGTCTGGCCGCTGGTCCTTTGGGCATAACAGAATCTCTCCTCTCAGAACGGCGACGGTATCTTGGGCAACGACGGCCCCGATGAAGGCGGAGCGGCCGCCGCCGGTGGTGGCGAGGGCGGCGGAAAGTCCGTGAAGTCGCCCGTGGCGATCTTGGTCACCGACTTCCACTCCGCCTGCTTGATGATTTTTCCGCTGGCCGAATTCGCGCGGCCGGAGATCGGGAAGTCCTGCTCGACTTGCTGCTTTTGCGGATCGGGCTGGTCCGCCGGAGCGCCTCCCTGATCCCATGCGTCCTTGTATTGGCCGATGTTGCCGTCCGTGCCGACGCTGACGTCCTTGTCCTGGTTGTACTTGTCCTGCACCGCCTTGGCGCGGTGAGCCGCGTCGCGCGCCTGGTCGGTGAAGCTCTTCGCCGGCTTCATGAAGGCGCTCGAGGAGTTCAGGAATTGCTGGAGCGGCCCGCCGATGCTTCCGAAAACCTGGTTCACAATCAAATCCCACACGGGGAAGAACGTGTCGCGGAACATCAGCGCCCGCAAATAGGGAAGCCGGCCGAGATACGCTTCCATGGTCATGGCGTTCTGGCCCGAAGCCGCGGAGCGAAAGCTTTCGAGCTTGGGCGCTATCTCGCCGATGGCGAACTTCAGAATCGGGTCCATCTGGCCCGCCAGCTTGTCCGACAGCTCGTCCATGCCCATCGACGAGGCCTTGTTCAAAGCCTCGTCGCCTTTGACCTCCTTGCCCTTGGGCGGCTTCAGGATGGAGAAGTCGTCGACACTCTTCTCGGCGCTTTGCAGGAACGACAGCTTGGAGACCGCCAGGTCCACGAGTTTCTGCAACAGGCGCTTGCGGGCCGCCTCGTACACGTCGCCGGGGGGAATCGCCGTGGAATTGTCCCGGCACATCAGCGCGAGGCAGATGGACTCGAGGAACTCGTTGTCCGTTTCCATGATCTGGCTGATCACATCCAGCGCGATGGAAGGCACGGTGAGGCCCAGGACCTTTTGGAAGGCCTGCGCCGTGATGTCGCCCACCGATGTGGGTGGAGCGGAAGGCTGATCGGTTCCCGGCTTGGTGGCGTCCGCCGCGAGCGCCTGGGTGAGGTACGGCTGCGCCCAGAAGCCATCCGTTGGAAGGTCCAGAAAATCGTGCAGCGCTTTGGCGCCCGCCTCCTCGCCGGCGTCTTTTATTTTCCCCGGCGCCTGTTTCAACTGATCGCCCAGGCCCGGCCCGGACTGGCCGGTGCCCATGGCCAGCAGGGGCGGCGCGGAAGAGTCATCCGGGCTGTCCGATGCGGAACTGCCGTCATCCTTGATGGACCACAGCGGAAAGATCGGGCTCCTGTTGGCCTGTATGGCCGCGATCGTGAGATCGTGGCAGCCCTTCTCGATGGCCGGCTCGGCGTGCCACGCCAGCTCGGCGTACACCCCCACGTAGATGTCGAACACCTTGGTCGCAATGCCCTGGATCAAGTTGAAAATGTCGCCGGCGATCGGCAGGGCCCCGGCGATGGCTCCGATGTCCGACAGCAGCCCTTTCTTGGGCGGCGGCGGATTGCGAACCTTGCCGAGCACGGTGCGATAATTCGCCCTCGCCTGGTGCAGATCCACGCCCGCCTTGTGCGTCTCCACGTAAGCCACCGGGTTGGTGGAGTTGAGCGTCTGGCCCACGCCCTTCACTTTCCCGTTCACCGCGTTGAGATCGGTGGATGTCGGAGCGGTCGAGCTGGAGTCGCCGCCCGAGCCGAGCAGGTCGTCCACCACCCCGGCCAGTTGCTGAAGTGCGCTGCCTTGGTCCGCCTCGCGCTCCTGCATCACGGTCTGGGTGGAGGCTACGAAGCCGCTCAGCAGAAGCGTCTCGCGCTCCAGCGCGTCCCGGTACATGATGGCCCGCGACCCCGGCATCGCCGGATTCTTCGGCAGGCCGGCATCGGCGGTGTCTGTAATGGACTTCTCATGCCCGAAGTAGGTGCTGTAGTCGGGATGCACCCAGCCGAAGTGAATCAACTCGATCAGCGCGCCGGTATCCTGCACGCGCAAATCGAAGGGCGCGGTGGCCCCGCCGACCCCATCGGGCATCGCGCCGATGGAGTCGCCTTTATAGTATTTGAGCGGAGTGTCGGATGCCGCCCCGGCGCCCCCGGTCTTGTCGCCCAGAATCGAACTCGCCGTGTCGAGCGCGCCAACGGCATCGTCCAGGAAACTCATGGGTGCAGCTCCTGCAGCTTGGCCTGGGTCGCGCCATCCGGCTCTCCGGTCACCGGAAGCCCGTTGCGCTGCTGGAAGTTGGCGATGGCCTCCTTGGTCATATCGTCCACGGTGCCGTCCTCGTTGCCGCAAAAGAAGCCGAGGTTGTTCAGCCGCTGCTGCACCCCGGACAGCGTCGCCACGGGATTCAGATAGCCGACTTGAACCGGAATGCTCTCCTTGCCGCCGTTGAGCAGAAGCACGCCTCTCTTGGCATCCGGCGAGATATACTGCTCCAGCTTCCCCTCGCCATCCAGCGTTCCGTTAATGACCTTCCCGTCGATCTGCAGAACGTAGGGTTCGTTCTTGCGCGGCTCTCCCAGGAGCATCACCTGCATGTTGAGTTTCGCGGGCGTTCCCTTGCGCTTGAACTTGTGCAGGTTGTCGGTGGGGCGGTTTTCGATGCGCTTGTTCAAATCCGGGATGAACACTTCATCTCCGGGGAAAAGCTGGTTCATGCTTTTGCGCCTGGCGCGAAGCGCGGCGTTGGCCCCGTGGTTCCAGATGGTATCCGGAAAGAAGCCGTGGTCTTTGGCCAGGCTGGGAATACTGTCGCCTTGAGAAACGGTAATGGTGGGCATGTCGCTCTCCTACTTCGGCTCCCAGGCCTCCTTGTCCAGGTTGGGGAATGTGATTTCGACCGTGCCGCCGTCGTGATTCTCGGCGCGGCCCCTGCCCTTCTCGTCGGTAGTCCCGGTATAGTGAGAGCCGTCGGGCAGCTTGATATCGAATGCTTCGCCGGTCACCGGGTGTCCGGCCTCGTCGGTCAGCTCGATCTCCACCCAATGTTTCTTGTCCTTGTTTTCCTCGGAGGTCGGATCGTGTGTTGGCTCGGAGGCTGCTCCTCCGCCGCCGCCGCCCGCGGGACTCAGGGCGCTCTCGGTGCCGCCGCCTGAGGGCAGCTCCGTCGCCGCCGTGGGCTTGGTGTCGATCGGCATGATCGATTTCAGCGGGGACATGGGCGACACCAGGCTGCATGCCGCACCGGATCCCGCCGCGCCCCCGCTGTTGATCAGCACCATCGTGCCCTGAATGGTCACGCCGGACGGACCGATGGTGACAAAGTTGCCGCCCACCTTCAGGGTGATCTCCATGCCCGCCTCGATCACGATGTTCATGCCCGCCTTGAGGTACAGATTCTGGCCGCACGTTTCACTGTGATTCGCGTTGAACTCCTCGGCAACGTCACCGACGACCTGGAGGGAATACGATTTCTCCACCTTTTCGGCGGACTTGCCCTCGATGGTGACGTGCGAATCGCGCTGAATATCTTCCACCCGGTCGCGCTTCACGACGATGTGATCATCGCGCTCGATCTTCTCCACGCGGTCGCGATGCACGGTAAGGTGCGTATCGTTGCCGATCCATTCCTTGCGGTCGTTCTTCACTCTCAGGTGCATGTCCTTCTGCGCCTGAATGAATAGATGCTCCTGGTCCTTCTTGTCCTCGAAGCGGATCTCGTTGAGCATGTCGGGGTCGGCTTTGAGGGTGCTGCGGCTGCGGATGCCGCTCATGGTTTTATAATCGGGAAGGGTATAAGGCGGCATCTGGTCGGCGTTGTATACGCTGCCCACGATGATGGGATGGTCCACGTCCCCCTCTTCGAACCCGACAATCACTTCCTGTCCCATCCGCGGAATGTGCACGGCGCCCCAGTGTTTGCCGGCCCAGTGCGAGCCGACGCGAATCCAGCAGGAGCTTTCGGCGTCGTATTTGCCCTGGCGGTCCCAGTGGAACTGCACCTTCACGCGGCCGTACTTGTCGGTGAAGATCTCCTCTTTCTGGGGGCCGACCACGGTGGCGAGCTGCACGCCGCGCACCGATGGAATGGGCGTCTTCCGCTGCGGACGGTACGGCAGCGCCGCCGGAATGCAGGTGAACTCGTTGGTGTAACTCCAGGTGTGCTCCCCGGCGCCCGTGCCGATGGCCTGCTGCGCCTGGTGGTCCACGCTGGTCAGGACGAATTTGCCGTCGTCGGAAAAATGCCGGGTCAGCTCGAAGGTGTGGCCGGCGGTGAACGCCGCGTGGCCGCCTTGCGCCTCGATCCGCATGGTGTCCGCGGCCGCCTGCTGCATGCGGATGCCTACCGTCCGCGTGTTCTCCTGGAAGATCCACTGCAAGTGATCGGGTTGCTCTCCCCCGGTCTTGTTAATGCCGTCGAAATGGCGCGAGTATTCGCCCGGAAACTCGTAGAGTTCGAGGTTTGGCGCGCCGCCCGCGGTCAACTGGTACGCGACCTTGCCCGCCTGCACCGTTTCCTGAATGGTCTTGTCCGCTTCGAGGTGCTTGTAGGGCAACTGGTGATGCTCGTCCCAAACGGTGCACTTGCCGGATCGGATCTCCTGGCCGATAAACCAGTTGTAGACCCGGTCGTCCTCCGGCGTGTATTCGTGAAACTCCTCGTAGATGACTTTGGGAGTGTACGGAACCGGGAGATGGGACTGCGGCGTGTTGGCCACCACCATGGGATGATCGTCGGCCGTGTGTTTGAAGAAATAGAAGATGCCCTCTTCCTCCATCAGCCGGCAGGCGAAATCGAAATCGGTCTCCCGGTACTGCACGCAGTACTCGCGGGACTTGAAGTCGCCCTGGAGCTCGTACGAGACCGTGAACCCCTGGAGCACCTTCTTCAAGATGTCGGGGACGGTCATCTGCTGAAAGATCCGGCTGCGCATCATGTGGGTCAACAGCCAGAACGCCGGCACGATTTCCAGGCGATACCGCGCGAATTCCAGGCCGCGCTCTCCGCGCGCCACCCGCTTGACGATGCCGTTGAAATAGCGCACGCCCGATTTCGGCGCGACCTGAACGGTGATTTTCTGGCCCAGCAGTTTCTCGAAGGGAACCACCGTCTGAAGCTCGGCAAGCGCGATCAGCTCGAAGTGGAACAGCTCCGAGAGCGCCTCCCGCCCGTGCAATTCCGTGGGCAGGAGCTTGTCCTTGCCCAGCGGCGTGGTCAGTTGAATGGGGCGGTCTTGTAGTTCGTACATATGGGTTGCTGCCTCTACTGGTACACAAAGGCGCCGTCGGTTCCGATCGAGACGTGGATCCCAGCGAGTTTTTGCCGTTCCGCCATCCTGCTCAGGATCCGGCGCGAAATCTCGGGCAGCAGCGTGTTGGTCAGAATATTGTCCACGTTGCGCGCGCCGCTTTCCACCTCCGTGCAGCGCCGGGCCACTTCGTCGATCAAAGCTTCGTCGTAACCCAATCGGACCTTATGGGTCTCATCCAGCCGCCTCTGGATCTTCCCCAGCTTGAGCCGCACGATCTGCTTCATAGCGTCGTCCCGTATGGGGAAGTACGGAATGATGACCAGGCGTCCCAGGAACGCCGGTTTGAAAATCTTGTTCAGCTCCGGTTTCAGGGCCTTCACCAGGCCTTCGGGCCCCGGCGTGGTCTCCGGATCGGCCGTCAGTTTCATCAACGTGTCCGTGCCGGCATTGGATGTCAGGATGATGATGGTGTTCTTGAAGTCGATCACGCGGCCCTCGCCGTCCTCCATCATGCCCTTGTCGAACACCTGGAAGAACAGCTCCAGCACGTCGGGATGCGCTTTTTCCACTTCGTCCAGCAGCACCACGGAATAAGGGCGGCGGCGCACGGCTTCGGTCAGGACACCGCCCTCGCCGTACCCCACGTATCCCGGCGGCGAGCCCTTGAGCGTCGAAACCGTGTGCGCCTCCTGGAACTCCGACATGTTGATGGTGATGAGGTTCCGTTCGCCGCCGTACATCAGGTCGGCCAGCGCCAGCGCGGTTTCGGTCTTGCCCACGCCGCTCGGCCCCACCAGCAGGAACACGCCGATGGGCTTGCTGGGGTCCTCCAGGCTGGCCTTGGAGGTGCGAATGCGCTCGCTGATCATGCCCAGCGCGTGGCCTTGCCCGATGACCCGCCGCCCCAGGTGCGATTCCAGCGAGAGCACCGTGGCGACTTCGTCCTTCAGCATTTTTCCGATGGGAATGCCGGTCCAGGCCGATACCACATCGCCGACGATGTTGGCGTCCACGCACACGCGCATCAGCGGCGTCTCGCCCTGAAGCTGCTCCAGCTCCGTGTTGAGAGCGTCGAGCTGGCCGCGTAAATCGCCGGCCGGGGATTCCGCCTGGGCGCCGCCGGCCGAGGCCGATTTGGCCTGCGCCGATTCCTCCAGCTTCCCCCGCACCTCGCGGATCCGAGTCACCAGGTCGCGCTCCTTGTCCCAGCGCGCCTGCAAGCCGGCGAGCTTTTCCTCCGCCGCGGCTTTCTGTGCCGCCAACGCCCGGAGCCGCTCCCCGTGCTCCGCGCCCAACGCCGCTTCGCGTTCCAGAATGCGCGTCTGCACCACGTAATCGTCGATCTCGCGCGTGGTATCTTCCACCGCCGGCGGGGTGGCGTTCTGCCCGAGGGAAAGGCGCGCGCAGGCCGTGTCCATCACGCTCACAGCTTTGTCGGGAAGTTGGCGGTCCGGCAGATAGCGGTGCGAAAGCTTGACCGCCGCCGCCAGTCCTTCGTCCAGAATCCGAACGCCGTGATGTTTTTCGAGCGCCGGCATGACACTCCGCAGCATCACCTGGCACTTGGCCTCGGTGGGCTCCTCCACCTTGACCACCTGGAAGCGCCGCGCCAGCGCCGGGTCCTTCTCGAAGTACTTCTTGTACTCCGACCACGTGGTCGCCGCGATGGTCCGCAGCTCGCCGCGCGCCAGCGCCGGCTTGAGCAGGTTGGCGGCGTCGCCCTGCCCCGCCTGCCCACCAGCCCCGATCATGGTGTGCGCCTCGTCGATAAACAAGATGATCGGGATGGGCGAAGCTTTGACTTCCTCGATCAGCCCTTTCAGCCGGTTTTCGAATTCGCCCTTGATGCCCGCGCCGGCTTGCAGCAGCGCCAGGTCGAGCGTGCGGACGACCACGTTCTTGAGCACCGGCGGCACATCGCCATTGACGATGCGCACCGCGAAGCCCTCCACCACCGCCGTCTTGCCGACGCCCGCCTCGCCCGTGAGAATGGGGTTGTTCTGGCGTCGCCGCGTGAGGATGTCTACGATCTGCCGGATCTCGAAATCGCGCCCCAGAACCGGATCGATCTTCCCCTTCCTGGCGTTCTCCGTCAGATTGACGGTGTATTGGTCGAGATTCGGCGTTTTCCCGCCGACTTTGGGGATGCCGCCGGCGCCGGCCGCGGCCGCCGCGCCCGCCTCGGCCGCGGGTTCCGCCGCGTACTCCGGCGAATCCGCCAGGATCGCGGGCAACTGCTTGCGCAACGATTCCGCTTCGATCTTCGGCAACTCCTTGCCGATCTCGCGCACGATGCGGCCGAGTTCCTCGTCCGACGCCAGCGCGAGCATGACAAAGCCCGATCGAATCTGGCCCGTGCTCCCGAACTCCAGCGACCCTATGGACCACGCCTCGGTGAACATCCGGATCAGCGCCGGCGTCCATCCGGGCGTGCGGGCGTTCCCCCGCTTGAAGCTGTCCAGGCTGCGCGTCAGCTCTCCGGCGAGCCGCGACTTGTCCACCCCGAACTGCTTCAGGATGCGCACGAAATCCGAATCCGCGGCATCCATCATCTTCACCAGGAAATGTTCGATCTCGACGTTATAATGCGTTCGCGCCAGGCACAGCCCCGCCGCATCCTCGAGCGCTTTCCGTGTCGTGTCGTTCAACCTGGAAACAATCGATTTCAAACTGACGGCCATTTTGCGGTCTCCTCATCTCACTCCCAGCTCCAGGATCGTGTCCCCCGGGTCCCTTCGGAACTCCGTCGACTTCACCCACGACGTCCAGCCCAACTGCCAGCCGCCTTCGCTCTTCAGCTCGCAAACCGGCACCTCGCGCCGTTTCAGAATGAGCTGGACCTCCACATCATACTCTTCCCCGCCGAAAAACTTGGCCAGCGCGCGGACATGGCGGTAAGCCTCGCCGCCCGGCAAGAATTCCATGTACCGCTCCAGTGTCAGCGGCCCGAGCTGAATGCGGATCCGCGACTGCTGGTCCCAGACTTCGTCTCCCACCACGGCCCCCAGTCCCAGCCGCTCCGAGTACGACGGACCCTCTCCCAGCGAGCACTGCGATTCCGGTTCCACCGGGTACCAGGCGCCCACAAACTGCTCGATCTCCACCGGCACGTCGAAGTAGTCCGACAGCACCTGCCGCAGCGCCGTGGCCGAGCGCGCGTGCAGCGAAAGCAATCCGCTGTAGAACAATAGCGAATCGTCGGTAACGTCCAACCGGTCCTGCAATCCCGGCGTGGCCAGGCCGAGCAGCGCGAGCAGATGATGGGAAAACGGGTCCAGCTCGCCGCGCTCGTAGGGAATGGGGAAACGGTACTTCTCCCAGGCCTGGTAGAACAGCGAGATCATGCGGTGGTTGAACAGATCGAAGAAATCGCGCAGCGTTTTGTCGCGCGCGCGCAGGCGGTCCAGCACCAGCTCGCTGTACATCAGCGGCAGCACGCCCGAAGGGCCCGTCATCCCCATGAAGTTCACGCGCATGCGCACCGGCCCCTCGGCGGGCCGCTCCAGCTCCTGGATCTCGCTGGCTGGAAACTGGATGTCGGGATTCGCGGTGAAACGCGCCACTTCATCCGCCGGATTGGTGAAACGGCCCACCACCTGGCGATCCGGCGACATGCGCATCAGCAGCCGCACCGCCTGAAAAAAATCGAACCGGTAGGGCTCGCTATCGAGCATTTCCACGATCGGCCAGCGCGCCAGGTCGACCGCGCTCCCGTTCCGCCCGCCGTCTACAGGAGTATCTTCCGTCCGGCCCTGGGTGGCCACAGGTTGAGGACCTCCTTTCTCTGGCGGGTGCGCACGCGCAGCTGGCTGAAACTGTTCATCGACACGTACAGGCCCAGGAAGCACTCCAGCACCGACGCAAACAGGTAAACGCCGGCGCCCACGAACTGCTCCTCGTCGAACTCCATGTCCACCTGCGTGCCGCGGGCGAACGCCACGCCGTCTTCCGAGATCACCCTGGCGAAATGCCTGCGGCTCGCCACCGATACCAGGCCCGCGATGTGCTTTTCCGAATACGTGGACCCGGTGAAGTTGTACAGCCGCAGAATCTCCTGAAGCGCCTCCCGCCCGTTTTCCACCAGCGACAGGTAATTCAGCGAAAGCTGCGAGATCAGCCGCCACTGCGAATCTTTTGCCAGCGGCGGACGCAGCGCGTCGGTGGGCTTCATCAGCGCCACGATGCGCTTCAACGGCAGCGCGCCTTCCAGTTCGAAATCGCCCGCCTCGTTGCCGAACGGCAGCCGCGCCGGCAGATCGCGATTCGAGCAGATGGTCTTCACCATCAAGGTGTCGACGTTGGGCCTCACCGGCCGCGACGAAAGGTCCACCATCGACAGGAACACCTCCGTGCCCTCGTCGTCGCGATAGCCCGACGGCCTCCGCGCCGCCCGCCAGAATGCCGGCACGCGGGAGGTCTCCATCCCGTGCCGGTACGAATACAGGGGCTCGAACTTCAGCACTTCCTGCGTCTGCGGATTGGCGCTGCTCACCTCCGTGATCTCGAAGATCTCCATGCCCTTTCGCCGGCTCACGTCCGGAACCACCTGGTACTCGTAGCGCGTGTGCTCCAGCAGGATCGGCTCGGCGGTTTTCGAAAACAGGTTGACGATGGGCGCGCATCCCAGGCGGAACGTCTTCGCCGAAACCCCGAGCTCGAGCGCCTGCCGCCGGTCGCCGCGCTCGAACTGCGAGATCAGCAGGATCACCTCGGCCCTTCCACCGAACCCCGCCTGGCACACCTGATCGAGCCCCTTCAAATCCACGAAAAAGAACTTCTGCGGAAAACAGAAGTACTCCTGCAACAGCCGGTAGCCCACGAACGAGCGCCGGGGATACGGCAGCATCCCCTCGTCCTCGCCGAACCCCACGGGCGCCAGCGACTCGCCCGGGAGATACACCGGCCGCGCCTTCGACCTCGGCGTCGGGTCGCGCACGACGATCTGCACGCAGTTGTTGGCCAGCAGCTCGTACAGCGTATAGGTCAGGCTGCTCTCGCCGCTCAGGTAGAAGCGCAGCGAATCGAGCGACATCTTGGAGAAAGGCACGGCCCCCAGGCTCCGCAGGTCGATCCGCACGGCCGCTACCGCATCCGGGGATTTGATCGCCGGCTGCAGCCGGTCGGGTGTGGTCCACTGCGCCTCCGCCACTTCCACCGGCCAGAACGTAACGTCGTAGCACGTGCGGAACTTGCACGGCATGCCCTGCACCGGCCGCGAATTCAGCACGCTTCCGCTTTCCAGCTTCAGTCCCGAGTCAGGCGTCACCTGGTCGGAATCCACGTGGAACTCGGCGATCGACATGGATGGAATCGGCCGCAGGTAGTGCGGATACAGGATGCTCAGAAGCGATTCCGTAATCTCCGGGAATTCGTCGTCGATCTTCAGGTGCACGCGCGCCGCCAGGAAGGCGAAGGCCTCCAGCATGCGCTCCACGTGCGGGTCCTCGCACTTGTCCGGCTCCAGCACCAGGCGCGAGGCGATCTTGGGGTACTTCGCCGCGAACTCCGCGCCCATCTGGCGCAGGAAGTTCAGCTCGCGTTCGTAGTAGAGCAGCAGCTCATCCCGCACTCGTGTCCCCCTTCACCACGTACTCGCCGCTGGTGAGCTGGAGTACGGTGTCGAACGAGATGTGCTCGGGAGCGGGATCCATCTGGAGCATTCCCTCGATTTGAAATCGCAGCACGTGCTGGGCGCCGGCCTGGGCCTCCAGCGGCACGATCCGGACCCCCCGAAGGCGCGGCTCGAACACGGTCACCGCGTCCTCCAGGATCCGGCACAGCCGGGTCCGGTCGCGCGCCGACTGCCAGTTCATCGAAGTCAGGTCGGGCAGGCCGTAGTTGAACACCGAGCGCTCCGTTTCCAGAAACTCGTTGCCGGCCGCCTCCGGCGTGCGGCGCGTGTTCAGCAGCCACTCCAGGTCGCGGCGGACCGAGGACTTCAACTGGCGCACCGATTGCGCCCGAGTCGGCGCCGGCTCCGACTGGAGCTTCGGTTCGCGGTCGATCAGCCGCTCCAGCACCGATTGCGAAACTGTCTGTTCCGGCTCCCACCGCGCCATAGGCTATCTCGAAAGGTCCATCGCCGCCAGCGGATCCAACCGGCAGATCAGCGCGTAGAGCTTCTGCCGCTCACTTGACGAGCCATCGCACTTGACCAGGCAGCGATAGAGCATCGCCAGCGGATGCGCCACCACTTCGCGGGCTTCCCATTCCTCCAGCTTGCGGCGCTCGATTTCCCCCACGGCTTCCTGCAAAATCGGGAAGGCGATGGTGTCGTTGCCCGTGGCCAGGCAAAGTTGCGCCACCTGCACCTTGCGCTGGAACCGCCCGCGCCCGCTGGGCTCCTGCATCATCTCGCGCATCAGCAGATCGATGCCGTCCTGAGCCCGGCCGTTGCGCGCCGCCTGCATCGCCAGGTAGAACGGATCGGGCGCCTGTGCCGCGGGCGCCCCTGCCTGTGTTTCCTCGCCAGGCTCCGGCTCCGCGTATCCGTAACCCGGCTCCATCTGTGCGCCCCCACCGCCATTCGCTTGTTCCTTGAGCCACGCCTGCGTCTCCAGGTTGGCCGTGGGCGTGTCGTCCGCCATGGTCACTTCCAGAAGCTGCGGATAGTCGGCCAGCAAACCCCGCACGCCCGAAATCACCGCGCCGCGGATCGGCTCGTAGCAGCTGCCCAGCTCGGAACATGCTCGCCCGACATAGCGCTGGACGTCCAGCCAGCCGCGCCCGCACTCCATTCCCATCGCGGTCTCGGCCGTCTCCAGCACTTCGGTCCAGTTGCCCTCCATGGCCTGCCGCTTCAACGCCTGCCGGATTGCCGATGGCGGAGCCGCCAGCTTGCTTTGGTCGATGGTCGCGCCCGCGGCCCGCAGCTCGCCCCATCGCAATCCGCGCAGCATCAGGTACGGCGCGGGATTGTAAGGGTCCTGTTGCCGCAGGAATTTCGCCGCCGCCACGATGTGCGCCACCGCATCGTCATAGCTGCCGAGACCGGCGCGGAGAGCCGGAGCCGCCGCCACGGCCGCCGCCGGTCCCGCCACCGCTGCCGCGGCCGCAACCGCGTCCGTCACCACCGCGGGTTCCTCGGCCGCTGACTGTGAGGCCTCGGGCGCCGCATCGGGTTCCTTCTTGCGCTTCTCCAAAAGCAGCGTGTGAACCGTCTGACGCACTTCCTCGAGGGTCACTCGCAGCGTCCGGAACGAGGGGCTCGCCTCTCCGAACTTCTCGTCGCAGACGGTGGAGAGCTGCGCCAGCGATTCCAGTGCCCCGTCATAAGCCTGTTCCAACGCTGCGTAGAACGCTTTGGGCGTTTCATTGAAATCTTTGTCGAAGACCTCCGGGGGAGTTTTACCTTCCGCGATGGCCAGATGCCGCTTATCCACCTTCTCGGGGGTATCGGCCTGCTCCCCGGTCCCCACGGCGCGCGATTCCCGGTACACCAGCCAGTCGAGTTTGCCATTGGTCAGCGGTACGCGCTTGACCGGCATCTCCAGACGGTCGCCTACCCATTGGAGAGGCGCGGCGCGGAACTCCGCGTCTCCGTCTTCCAACTCCGGATAGAGCCCATCCCAGAAGCTCTCCACCAGACCGCGCAGAAGATCCAGCCCCTCGCGCAGACCCGGGATGCCTTCCCGCCGCAGCATGGCGTCGGTGAGCCACGCCGCCAGTTGCAGATCCTTGCTCCTGGTGGCGATAGCATCGCTCATCAGCTTGATGGCCACCGGCCAGTCCGCCGCCTTGCGCTCGTATTTCCAGTCCCCCTGCGGCGCGTCGTCGTCTTCGCGGCGGGCTTCCCTGATTCTGTCGTAGATCGGGTCGTAGCGGAGGTTTTGCCCGGCGGGATTTTCGGCCGAAATCGGATTCAGCAGGTCATTGCGCAGAGGCATGGCTTTGCGGGCTTTCTTCCTCTCCCGCGATCTCCAGGCGCCGCAGCTCCAGAAGCGGGAAGTCCTCGCCGTCCACCAGCAACATCTTCTGCCCCAGTGGCACGACCTCGCCCCCCTCCTGCTCCTCCCACACGGTAGCACGCCCCAACCGCACCGCGTCGTCGGAATGGCGGAAACTGAATGGTGAAAGCGCCGGCACCAGCACTTCGCCCAACTCCATGGCCCGGAATTTCGGCCCTGTGTGCACCAGTGTCGGAGCCCACAACAGGTCCCGCAGGCGCTTCGGCGGCTGGATCTCGAGGGAGGCGATGTGCGCCAGCGGCAGCCACATGTACTGGCCCGCGGCGTACACCTCCAGGCGCGGCCCGATCCTCGGATCCGCATCTTCGAGCGCTTCGAACGGTTTTCCGTTCAGCGTTCCCCTCACCGCACCGGCGGCCGTCACCGGATAGTTTTTCCTGGCGAACAAGTCGTTGCGGGTGCGCTCCCCCGCCAGCGCCGCGCGATACATCAACGCGCCCGTGGCGGCGTCCGGACTCGCATCCGAGAGCACGTCCAGTTGTTTTTCGGCGCGGTCGTATTCCCCTGCGAAGCACAGCAGCTCGAAGAGGAACGTGCGGGCCTTCTGGTCCGCGGGATTCTCGCGCAATTCCGCGCCCAGCGCCTGGATGGCGGCGCTCAGATTACCTTTCCGGTAAAGTTCTGCGGCAGTCATGTAGGGTCCCCGGAGTTCGCCGGCGCACGGCGCTCGCATATCGAGCCGCGGCCCCACTCGCGCTTTGGCGAGCAGGCGGAGCGGTCCGTGCGCCGGCACGTGGTCAGAATTTCTTGTTGGCCAGCGCGTCCCATCCGCCGTGCACGGAGGCCCCCGGCGTCCCGTCCGGCTTCTGCGGCGTGTAGTCGTACGACATCTTGCCGACAGCCAGAGAGAACTGATCGTTGGCAGTCTCCTGCCCCTGGGCGCTCCCGATCTGGTAGGACGACACGAAGACAGTTTGCATGACGTACTTCATGTACTCCATCTGGGTACCGCCCGCCTTGCGCACGCTCAACGTCACCTTGTCGAAGTGCGTGCCGACGGCACAGTGCTGGAACAGAACCGCGCTGGACTTGTCGACATCCTTGGTGAAATGGATGTCCTGCAGCGCCGCTCTCCCCGAGCCGCCGCCGCCCGTTGCGGAACCGATCGTCTGCTGGTGGGTCACGCCCCAGCTAAACGACGCGACCTCGATTTCGCCAGGGTGTTTCTCGTCGGTTGACTCTCCGGCGACTGCCGGTGTCTCGAATTTCAAAAAGGCATCATATGCCATTCTGCTTCCTCCTTATGTTTGTGTTCGTGATCTACTCGCCGGCGTGCCAAGCCGCGGTACGCCGGCGTCCTCCAAGATATTGCCGTTACTTCGACGCGCTCTGTGGCAGGTCCGCGACCAGCCGCAAGGAAATCGCGAGTTCGTCCAACTGGAAGTGGGGTTTGAGGAAGGCGACGGCGCGATAAGCCCCCGGTTTCCCGGGTATCTCCATCACCTCGATCTTCGCATCCCGTAATGGCCGTCTCGCCTTGACCTCCGGCGCTACTTCGTCATTGCCTACGACGTATTGCAGAATCCATTGGTTGAGAAAATTTTCGCATTCCTTGCGCGACATGAAGCTGCCGATTTTGTCCCGCATCATGGCCTTCAGATAATGCGCGAAGCGCGATATGGCGAGTATGTACGGCAACTGCGTCGAAAGGCGCGCGTTGGCATTGGCGAAGTCTTTGTCGTACAACCTCGGCTTCTGCGCCGATTGCACGCTGAAGAACGCCGCGTAGTCCGTGTCCTTGCAGTGAACCAGGGGAATGAAGCCCCAGTCCGCCAGCTCCTTCTCGCGCCGGTCCGTAATCGGCGATTCCGTCGGGCACTTGAGCGCGATCTCCCCCTGGTCCGTCGTGAAATTGTGAGTGGGCAGTCCCTCCACCAGTCCGCCGCCTTCCACGCCGCGGATGGCCGCGCACCAGCCATAGTGCGCGAAAGCGCTGGTCAGCTTCGAGCCCAGGCACCAGGCCGCGTTGGCCCACAGGTACTTGGAGTGGTCCGTGCCGTCCACCCCTTCCTCGTAGTTGAAGCCGTCCACCGTTGCCCCGTTCCTTCCGTACGGCAGGCGCATCAGGATGTGCGGCAGGCACAGCCCCACATAGCGCGAATCCTCGCTCATCCGGAAGCTCTTCCACTTCGCGTACTCCGTCGTGTCGAAGATCTTCCCGATGTCGCGCGGGTTGCCGATCTGGGTGAAGCTGTCCATGTTGAGCATCTCCGGAGATGCCCCGGTGAGGAAAGGAGCGTGCGCCGCCGCCGCCACGTTCGACACCTTCTCCAGCAGCTCGACGTCCTCCGGCCCTTTGCTGAACTCGTAGTCCCCGATCATGGCGGCAAACGGAGCGCCGCCGAACACGCCGTACTCTTCTTCGTACACTTTCTTGAACAGGTTGCTTTGATCGAACTCCGCGGCGCGCTGCAAGTCGCGCAGCAGTTCCTTCTTGCCGACGTTGAGGATCTTGATCTTCAGCATTACGCTGGTTTCGCTCTGGTCCATCAGGTACTTCAGTCCCCGCCAGCTCCCTTCCAGCTTCTGGAACGCCGGGTTATGCAGTACCTCGTTGAGCTGAATCGAAACCAGGTGGTCGATCTGGGCGATGCGCGCCGTGATCATGGCCTCGGCGTCCTTGGACACCGTCATGGCGCCTTCCAAAACTTGCGCCACGAAGTCCTTCACCAGGTTCTTGCCGCGCTCCCGGGCTGCCGGGTCGCGGGCCAGCCGGCCCTGGTCCACAATCTGATCCAGCAGGCTCGGCTGTTCTACGGTCTGCCCCGCGGCTTGTGACGGCGCCGCCACCTTTTGAGCGTCACCCATTGGATTCCCCCTTCATTCCCAGTTCGTCCCTCAGCCTCGCCAGCTTGTCCTTGTCGGTGACGCTGTCGCGCAGCAGCTCTTCCAGCTTGTCGTTGCCCTGCATGTTGCCGCGCAGGTCGGAAAGCCGGCCGCGCAGCTCCAGCAACTCGCGCAACGGGCCCACCTGCCGGGCGACGTTCTCCGGGGCGAAATCGTCCAGGCTCTTGAAATGCAGATCCACCTTCAGGTTCCCCGCGTTCGGATCTTCGCTGAGCTTGTTTTCCACCGAAAACGCCAGGTGCGGCTTCATGCTTTCCAGTACCGCATCGAAGTTGTCCGGATTCACCTCGACAAATTTCCGGTCCTTCAGCCGCGCCAGCGGCTCCGAGGGCTGACCGGTGAAGTCCCCCAGCACTCCCAACACGAACGGTAGTTCCTTCACTTCTATGGCATCGCCGATTTCCACGTCGTAGGTGATCTGGACGCGCGGCGAACGCACCCGATCCAGTTTGTGCTGCAAGCTTTCTCTTGGCATAACCACCCCCAAATGAAAAATGGCGGCGTTTCACCGCTCGCCAGTCAGAATCAGAAACCGAACGATTCGGAACCGCCAATTCCTACCCACGTTGGATTATACGCCGACCCGGTCCACCGGGATACCGCAGCTCCAAAATGTGGTACCAGTCCTTCTCGTCCCCGATCGTCCGTCCTCGTCCTCCAACGAGCCACATTATATAAGCCGCCCGGCCATCCTGGAATATACGGCGTACGATTTCGCACATTTCCGCTCGCACCCTAGCCCTCTACCTGGAGCGTGCCGTCGGCCACAAACGACGCCAGCACCAAAGCGAATTCCACCGCGCCGGCTTCCGCGGGAATCCGTTCCTCGGCCTTGGCGCGTTCGTAATGCTCGCGCCAGGTCTTCACGCCGTCGCATTCCGCAATGATTAGCGCCAGCCCGCGATCGCAGTAGTGCTTGCTCCGAAACCCCGAATTGCCCTGAAAAGCGTACCCCTCTTCGCGGAACTTTCCGTCGCGCAGGCGGCTCACCACCTGTAGCTCGCACTCCGGAGAAACGGCGGGGCGGCTGTTCAGCAGTCTTTCGGCCTGTTCCGGCTGAACGCTGGCTTTCTCCCACTCGAGCAGCCGCTCCAGGTGGCGGCCGTCAAACCCTTTGCCGGTCTGCAGGCGCTTGGTCACGGCGGGCCGATCGGTCTCGTGCCTCTCGATCAGCAACGCGGCGTACACCAGCGCCTCCGTGCGTGTGGCTTTCCACATGGCCTTCAGGAAGGGGACGTTGTCCGGGAACACTCCTCCCCGTAACAATGCGCCGCCCAGAAATCCCTCCGGCGTCTGCATGACGCGCGCACCGGTGACGATGTCGAATTGGGACTCCTCCGGCCCCAGCCACTTTCGCAGTCGCTGCTCGAAGCTCTCCTCCGTGCGATCCGAGGCCATCAGCAACGCGTAGAACCACCCGCCCGGCCGGAGGAAACGTGGAAGGTCTTCGATCGCGCGCCGGATAATCTGCTCGCCATCTTCGCCCGCGTCGCGAAAGATGAGCTTGGATTCCAGGGACGGGACGTAGGGCGGATGGATCACGATGCGATCGAACGTCAACCCTTCCACCGGATTGAAGAGATCGCCCTCCAAAACGGTTATGTTCTCCACCGCGCCAAAACGGCGGTTGAACTCCGCGAACCGCACGGCGCGCCCGGTAATGTCGGTGGCCCAGACGTGCCGCGCATGACGGGCGCCGAGTAGCGCGGCCACTCCCGTTCCCGTTCCGATATCCAGCATGGCATCGCACGGCGTCACCGGCAGGCCTTCGAGGAATCGCCGGGTAGTATCGAAAATCGCCGGGTACACCACGTCCGGCGGCAACTCGCACGCCGATCCATCCGGGGCGTGGTTGCCGCGATCGCAGACCGTCAGCAGACCTCTGGCCGGCAGGATCGCCGCGGCGCCGTACAACATGCCCGGATGGGCCGGATCGCGCGCCACCAGCCCCAACCGCTCGAGCAGCGCCAGCCCGCCCGCCGGCAACACCCGTCTCACCGCGGCCTCCTCCGCAAAGACGGAATGCAGGAACAGCCGTATGAGCGCATCCAACGCGTCCGCGATCGGCAACGTCATCAAAAACTCGGCCGGTGGAGTGGCGTACTCGTTCATCCGCTCCACGTTGAAGCGCCGGCAGATGCCTGATTCGGAGTAACCCGAGTCCTCTACCAGGCGACGGAGCGCCGCGAATGCTTCATCCGATCCCAGGGGCGGCGCCTGGCCATGCCAGTGAGATAGTACCGTCGCTTCGGCCATTCCCAGAGGATACACCCTCGGCGCCGTTCCCGCCGTCCGCCTCGCCGCGCCCCGCGCTCTCCGCCCGGCGCATGCGGCGCATGACCCCTCCTTGACTTTGGCAACCTCGGTAATCTATTCTGACGATTCGCTTTGGCCCCACGCAAAGGTACCCGTGGCGGCCGCCTGAGTATGCTGGACAACAAGCACCACGTGCCGGAAATCGTGGAGCGGTTTCTGGAATCGACGCTCGAAAGCGTGGACAGCGCGGAGGAACTCGCCGTAGGTCTGGCCCAGCGGGTGGGCTTCGATGAGGACGATCTGATGAAGATCGGGATGGCGGTGCGCGAATCGATGGTGAACGCCGTGGCACACGGCAACCGGTACAGTTCTCTGAAAAAGGTGCGTTTTTCGGTGGCTCACAACACCGAGCGATTCACGGTGCGGGTGGCGGATGAGGGCGAGGGTTTCGATTTCGGCAGCGTGCCCGATCCGCTGGCGCCGGAAAACCTGATGCGCACGTCGGGACGGGGGATTTTTCTCATTCGGTCCTTTATGGACGAGTTCCAGATGCGGCATCTGGAACCAGGGGGAACCGAAGTAACTTTGGTCAAATACTTGGTGTCAAAGTAGAGTTCTGCGGATTCAGCCAGGAGGCATATTCAGTGAGCGTAAAGTTGAGTACTCGACAAGTAGGCGACGTAAGCGTGGTGGACGTGGCGGGGCGGATCACCCTGGGTGAGGGTTCGAGCGCCTTGCGCGACGCGTTGCGCGAGATGGTCGGAAAGAACCAGAAGAAGATCCTGCTCAACCTGGGCGAGGTGTCGTACATCGACAGCTCGGGCATCGGCGAGCTGGTATCGGGTTTTACGACCGTCACCAACAGCGGCGGTCAATTGAAGCTGCTCAATCTCAACAAGCGGGTGAAGGACCTGCTCCAGATTACGAAGCTGTACACGGTCTTCGATGTGCATGAAGACGAAGCGGGGGCGATCCGCAGCTTCGCGTAGGCTTGCCGGGCGGCCGGCCCTGGAGGCGGGCCGCTCTACTCTATCCTCCACCCACAAACTGCACGATTTCAACCTGCGAGCCTGCCTGGAGCGCCGTGCCGGCCCATTGCGGCTGCTTGACGATCCGCCGGTCGAGTTCAACCGCCACCCGCGCGGGGTCCAGTTGCAGTTGGCCGAGGAGGGCGAGAATCGTGAGGCCGTCAGGAACGGTTTGCGGTTCGCCATTCACCTGGATCTCGATGGGCATGTTGGTTGACACCCCTGTTTTATACCAATTATAGTCAGATTTAGCTCTCATCTTCCGAAAAACCGCATGCCCAACTCATACGCGCAAGTGTACTTTCCCGTTCTGGTGCAGGTGGTTGTCGCGATGGCGCTGGCGGCGGGGTTGCTCGGCGTGTCGTTCCTGTTGGGCAAACGTGTTAAAAACCGCGTAAAGGACATGCCTTACGAATCCGGCATCGTGCCCACGGGCGACGCACGTCAACGGTTCAGCGTGAAGTTTTACCTGGTGGCGATGCTGTTCATCCTGTTCGACATCGAGGCGATCTTCCTGTATCCCTGGGTGGTGGTGTACCGCGAACTGAAGATGGTGGCATTCGTCGAGATGCTGGTCTTCGTGGTTTTGATCCTTTCCGGGTTTTTCTACATCTGGAAAAAGGGTGCGCTGGACTGGTCCGGTTCCGATCTCTCCAGCCGAAAGCGTTAAGCCCGAAATGTTACCCGAGAATGTGCGAGAGCGAGCCGTGGCGGCGGCCGTGGAGGCGTTCGATGGGGATGCCATCACCGCCGCGCGGCTGGATCGCGGCGAGCTGACGCTGGAAATCCGTCCAGCGAAGATCGGCAGCGTATGCGGGTTTCTGAAGCACGATCAGGGGTTCGTGCGCCTGAGCACCGTGACCGCGGTGGACCGCTATCCCGGAGAGCCGCGCTTCGAGGTGGTGTACCATCTGCACTCCATCGAGCGCAAGGAGCGGGTGCGATTGAAGTGCCGCCTCGGAGGCGGGGATCCGGCGATCGAATCGGTTACCTCCGTGTGGCGCTCGGCCAACTGGTACGAGCGCGAGGTGTTCGACCTGTTCGGCATCCGGTTCCTGAACCATCCCGACCTGCGCCGCATCATGATGCCCGACGACTGGGAAGGCCACCCGCTACGCAAGGATTACCCGGTGACGGGGTCGAGGGTGTAACACATGAGCGAACAGGGCATCCCGGGAACGACGATGGAACCGGCGGACGGGCCGCAGCCGGAAACCGGCCCGCGCAAGTTCGTTCTCAACATGGGGCCGCAACATCCGTCCACGCACGGCGTGCTGCGCCTGATGATCGACCTGGACGGCGAGACGGTGGTGCGGTGCCAGCCGGAAATCGGATACCTGCACACGGGCATCGAGAAAGAGTTCGAGGTCAAGACCTATCAACAGGCGGTGACCCTGACGGACCGCGTAGACTACCTGGCGCCGCTCTCCATGAACTTGGGCTGGTGCCTGGCGGTGGAGAAACTGCTGGGCCTCGAAATCCCGCCGCAGGCGCAGTGGATGCGGGTGATGCTCACGGAGCTGACACGGCTCAACAGCCACCTGGTGTGGCTCGGCACGCACGCCATGGATATCGGCGCGATGAGCGTTTTTCTCTACTGTTTCCGCGAGCGGGAAGACATCCTGCGCATCTTCGAAATGTTCTCCGGGCAGCGCATGATGACGAGCTACTTCCGCATCGGCGGGCTGGCCCTGGAACCGCCGCGCGGGTGGCACGAGCGGGTGAAGAAGTTCATCGACGTGTTTCCGAGCCGTGTGGACGAATACGAAAACCTGCTGACCAACAACCGCATCTGGATCGGCCGGACGCGCGGCGTGGGATTTATTCCGCTGGAAGACATGCTGGACCTGGGCGTCACCGGGCCCATGCTGCGGGCCGCGGGGCTGAAGATCGACGCCCGCAAAGACGAGCCGTACACCAGCTACGAAAAGTTCGATTTCGAAGTGCCCACCCGGACGGAGAACGATATTTACGCGCGCTACCTGGTGCGGGTCGAAGAGATGCGGCAGAGCGCGCGCATCGTGGTGCAGGCGATGGAGGGCATGCCGGCGGGGCCGTGGAAGGCCGACGACCCGCACGTGGTGCTGCCCGACCGGGAAAAGATGAAGACCCAGATGGAGGCGTTGATCTATCACTTCAAGATCGTCACCGAGGGCTTCCGCGTGCCGGAGGGAGAAGTTTACCAGGTGATCGAATCGCCGCGCGGCGAGCTGGGATTTTATGTAGTCAGCAACGGGACGCCGATCCCGTACCGTGTGCACATGCGAACGCCGAGCTTCGGCAACCTGCAGGCCACGTCTAAAATGGTGGAAGGCAGCTTGATCGCGGATTTGATCGCCTCCATCGGCAGCATGGATTTTGTGTTGGGAGACACGGACCGGTAGGGCATGTAAGGCACCGCTCGGTTAGGATCGCGGCACGGTAACGCAATGACATTTTCTCCACAACTGGAAGCCCGGTTGGACAGACTGCTGAAGAGCTATCCGGCAGGACGGCAGCGGTCGGCAATGGTCCCGATGCTGATGTACGCGCAGGATGAAATCGGCTGCGTCTCCGATGAACTGATCGAGGAAGTCGCGCGGCGCGTGGGCGTCACGCCGCTGCAGGTGGAGGAAGTGCTGTCGTACTATTCCATGCTGCACCGCAAACCGCTGGGGAAGTACCACGTGCAGGTGTGCACCAATATCAGCTGCCTGCTGCGCGATGGCGATAAACTTTGGGAGCACGCCTGCAAACGGCTCGGCGTGGGGCACAAGGAAGTCACCGCGGACGGGCGGATTTCGCTCGAAGAGGTGGAGTGCATCGGGGCATGCTCGTGGGCCCCGGCGGTGCAGGTGAATTACGATTTTCACCACTTCGTGACCCCCGAGAAACTCGATGAGCTGCTGGACGGCCTGAGGAAGAAGCCCTGACGAATGCTGTACAACGAACCCAGTCCGCTTGAAACCAGGGTGCTGACGCGTCGCTTCGGCCTGCCGAATTCGGCGTCCCTCGACACCTACCTGGCCACCGACGGCTACCAGGCGTTTCGAAAGGCCGCCGGCATGAAGCCGGAGCAGATCATCGAAGAGGTCAAAGTTTCCAACCTCCGCGGGCGCGGCGGCGCGGGTTTTCCGACGGGAATGAAGTGGAGCTTCGTGCCGCGCACTTCACCCAAGCCCAAATACATCGTGGTGAACGCCGACGAAAGCGAGCCGGGCACCTGCAAGGACCGCGTGCTGATGGAGAACGATCCGCACCAGCTGATCGAAGGCTGCCTGATCGCCGGCCTGGCGGTGGACGCGCACGCCGGCTACATCTACATCCGCGGCGAGTACCGCTACCTGATCGAGATCATGGACAAGGCGATCGGCGAGGCGTACGCCAAGGGCTGGCTGGGGAAGAACATTCAGGGGACGGGGTTCGATTTCGAACTTTACACGCACAGCGGCGCGGGGGCCTACGAATGCGGCGAGGAATCGGCGCTGCTCGAATCGCTCGAAGGCAAGCGCGGCATTCCGCGCATCCGGCCGCCGTTTCCCGCGGTGGTGGGCGCGTTCCAATGCCCCACCGTGCTGAACAACGTGGAGACGTTCTGCGCGGTGCCGGCCATCCTTCGCGACGGCGGCGCGGCGTTCGCGGCGCTGGGGGTGCCCAAGGCCGGGGGCACCAAGATGACCTGCCTGACGGGCCACGTCAACAAGCCCGGCGTGTACGAGCTGCGCATGGGCTTCCCGGTTCGCCAGATGATCGAAGAGGTCGGCGGCGGAATCCGGAACGGCAACAAGCTCAAGGCATTCATCCCGGGCGGCTCGTCGTGCCCGGTGCTGACCGCGCAGGAACTGGAAGGCGCTTCCATGGACTACGACTCCATGTCGCAGCGCAAGACCATGCTGGGCTCGGGCGGCGTGATCATCATCGACGACCAGACGTGCATGGTGAAGGCCGCGCTACGCATCATGAAGTTTTACGCGCACGAGAGCTGCGGATGGTGCATCCCGTGCCGGGAAGGCACGACGTGGCTGCGGAAGATCCTGATGCGGTTCCACGATGGCGGCGGAGTGCGCAGCGACATCGGCTTGATCGGCGATCTCGCCAGGAACATGCTGGGCCGCACGTTTTGCCCGCTGGGCGACGCGGCCGCCATGCCGACGATCTCGATCGTCGAGAAGTTCCGGAATGAATTCGAAGACCATCTCAACGGCAGGCCCTGCCCGTTCGAGCATGCGGAGGTAACGGTGTGATGGGAAGTTCTGTGGGGCAGATTGGCTCGCAAGTCGTTCAGGGTCCGAACTGGCGGACTGCCAGTCCGCCGGACCCAGAGGGTACCCCTGCCATCCTGCCCCACATGGGTGTATCGAATGCCTGACTTGGTCAAGCTCACCATCGATGGGCGCGCCGTCGAAGCCCGGCCGGGAACCCTGGTGATCGACGCCGCCAAGATGGCGGGCATCGAGATTCCGGCGTTCTGCTATTACGAGGGCCTGACGCTGCAGGCGGCGTGCCGCATGTGCCTGGTGGAAGTGGAGAAGATGCCCAAGCTGATGACCGCGTGCACTCTGCCGGTCAGCGAGGGCCTGGTGGTGCGGACGGAGACCGCGCAGGTGGCGCAGGCGCGCAAATCCATGCTGGAGTTCCTGCTGACGAACCACCCGCTGGACTGCCCGGTGTGCGACAAGGGCGGCGAGTGCGAATTGCAGGACATGGTGTTCCGCTACGGCGCGGGCGAGAGCCGTTATCTCGAAGAGAAAGTTCACACGCCGGAAAAGCAGTGGTCGCCAGTGGTGTTCTTCGACGCGCCGCGCTGCATTCTGTGCTTCCGCTGCGTGCGGATTTGCACTGAGGGCCTGGGAGTGGGCGCACTGGGGGTGATCAATCGCGGAGTGGTGTCGGAGATCGCTCCGAACCACGGGGACCATCTGGAGTGCGACGAGTGCGGCGCCTGCATCGACATCTGCCCGGTTGGCGCATTGACCAGCGGCAGCTACCGGTACCAGACGCGTCCCTGGGAGATGATCCACGTGGGCACCATCTGTACGCACTGCGCGGATGGCTGTAAGACCACGCTGGGCACGCGCAACGACCACATCATCCGCGGCAACAACCGGGACCGCTCCGGCATCAACGGCGAGTTCCTGTGCATCAAGGGCCGCTACGGCTTCGATTTCTACGACCATCCGGAGCGGTTGCAGGCCCCGATGATGCGGGTGGACGGCAAGCTGGAAGAGGTCTCGTGGTCCAAGGCGCTGGAGACGGTTGCCGCGAAATTCAAGCAGACCGTCGAGGACGGCGGCAGCTTCGGGGTGATCGGGTCCAACCACACCACCAACGAAGAGAACTACTATTTGCAGAAGTTCGCGCGCGAAGTGCTGCGCACCAACCACATCGACCACCACCGCACCGGCGACGTGGTCACGCTGGTGGATGCGTTGAACGGCAAGACCGGCAAGCTGGCCACCGTAGCGGACCTGTATGAGCGCAAGGCCATCCTGGTGCTGGGCGCCGATCTCGCGCTGGAACACCCGCTGCTCTCCTTCCAGATCCGCGCCAACTACCGGCACCACCAGGCGCATGTCTACGTGGTGACGCCGGAAGCGGTGCGCGAGGACAAGTACGCGACGGCGGCGGTTCGCGGGCGGGATTACGAATCGCTGCGGAGCCGCCTGGCGGGGGAGCCCGAACTGGTGATCGTGTTCGACGATTCTTACCAGGGCGACGACATTGGCCGCCTGGTGGACTTCGGCGAGTCGCTGGGGATTCCCGTGAAATATATCTGCCTGGTAGATTATTCCAACTCGCGCGGCGCGCTGGACATGGGGCTGACGCCGGAGTGGATGCCGGGTTCGCAGCCGTCGGGCCAACCCGGCATGCACCTCGGCGAGATGGTGGGCGCGACGCTCGATGTGCTGTGGGCGGTTGGATCGAATCCGCTGAAAAAGGGCGGGGCGCGGCAGTGCGGGTTCCTCGTCGTCCAGGACATGTTTCTCACGGAGACGGCGCAGCAGGCCGACGTCGTCCTGCCGGCCGCGTGCGCCTACGAGAAGCACGGCACGGTCACCAACGTCACGGGCGAAGTTCAACGGTTGAAGCGGGCGGTGAACACCATGGGGGCCAAGGCGGATCTCGAAATCATGGGGTTCATCGCCAGAGAGATGGGCGCGGCGGCGGTGCTCGGTCCCTGGACGCCGGAAGTCGTATTCGAAGAGATCCGCAAGAACGTTCGCGGTTACGAAGTTTCCCCGGCGGTGATCGCCACCGGCGGCGCGGCGCAGACGCGCGCGGAGGGCACGCGAGTCAACGGGCTGGCCCAAGGGACATCCCTGGTGCATTCCGATCACAACGGCTTGTTCGCGTCCGGCACGCTGGGGCGCTATTCTAAGGTTCTGAATTCGGTCGTGGAAAGTCGCTCAGGCCGCTAATGGACTCGTTCATCGTCATCAGCCTGATCAAGGTGGTGGTGGTCTTTGCCGCCCTCATGACCACCCTGCTCTACCTGCAATGGGTGGAGCGGAAAGTGATCGCGCACATCCAGATCCGTCCGGGGCCGTACCGCGTGGGCCCGCACGGGCTGCTGCAGCCGGTGGCCGACGTCATCAAGCTGATCACCAAGGAAGACCTGATCCCGCCCCACGTGAACAAGACGCTGTACATCGCGGCGCCGTTCCTCGCCATCACGATGGCGTTGATTTCCATCTCGGTCATTCCGTTCGGCCCGGTGATCGAGGTGGCGGGATACAAAACCATGATGCAGCTCACCGATTTGAACATCGGCGTGCTGTTCGTGCTGGCGGTCTCCTCGATGGGGGTTTACGGCATCGCGCTGGCGGGCTGGTCTTCGAACAACAAGTACGCGCTGCTGGGCGGCCTGCGCAGCTCGGCGCAGATGATCAGCTACGAGCTGCCGCTGTCGCTGGCCATCGCCGCGCCGCTGTTGATTTCGAACACGCTGAGCCTGCGCGAGCTGGTGGAGCGCCAGTCGGGCGGCATCTGGAACTGGAACATTCTGCACGGGCCATTCCCCCAGATCATCAGTTTCGTGGTCTTCCTGATCGCGGCTTTCGCCGAAACCAACCGCGTGCCGTTCGACCTGCCGGAAGCCGAAAACGAGCTGGTGGCGGGTTTCCACACGGAATACAGCAGCATGAAATTCGCCTCGTTCTTCATGGCGGAATACGCCAACATGATCACGGTGAGCGCGATGGCGACGCTGCTGTTCCTGGGAGGCTGGGTGGCGCCCTGGCCCGCCGCGTACGGATCGAGCCTGGTGCCCACGGCCATCTTCGCCTTCGCCGGAGTGATGGCCCTGTTTCACGGCATCCACCCGGCGCGCCGCCGCGACCGTCACACGCTGCCGGTATTCGGCATCATTTTTCTGGTCATCGCGGCGATCTTTCTGCTGCCGGCGGTGCAGGGCTGGCTGGTGCCGCTGTTCTGGTTCGCCGCCAAGACCGGCGGGATCCTTTTCGCCTTCATGTGGATTCGCGGCACGCTGCCGCGCTTCCGCTACGACCAGTTAATGGGCTTCACGTGGAAGTTCCTCTTCCCGGTCGCGATCTTGAATCTGCTGGTGACCGGCCTGCTGGTCGCCCTGGTTTGATTATGGACGTCATTCTCTTCCTGATCTTCGCGATCATCGCGGTGGTATGCGCCATCAACGTGGTGGTGCAGACGCATCCCATCTCCAGCGCGATTTCGCTGGTGGGCGTCATGGGCTCGCTGGCGGTGCTGTACCTGCTGCTGGGCGCGGAGTTCATCGCCGCCGCGCAGGTGATCGTCTACGCCGGCGCCATCATGGTGCTGTTCGTGTTCGTGATCATGCTGCTGAACGCCGGCGCCGAGAGCAAGAAGGGGCGGTCGTTCATGGTGCAGTTGCTGGGCGTGCCGCTGCTGATCGGGCTGCTGGTGCTGCTGGGGTGGTTCGTGCAGCGCCTGTACCCGGCCGGCGCCTCGATGCATTTCGGCGGATTCCAGGGCGGGACGGCCCGGGACGTCGGACGCGCGCTGTTCGGCCCGTACCTGTTGCCCTTCGAGGTGACGTCGATCCTGGTTCTGATTGCGATTGTGGGCGCCATCGTTCTGGCGCGAAAGGAAATGGACTGATGTCCGAGGTTCCGATCGCCTGGTTTCTCACGCTGAGCGCGGTGCTATTCGCGCTGGGCGTGGCCGGCTTCCTGTTCCGGCGCAACATCATCACGGTGTTCATGTCGATCGAGCTGATGCTGAACGCCGTGAACCTGAGCTTCGTCACGTTTTCCTACCAGCTCAAGCAGGTGAACGGCCACCTGTTCACATTCTTCGTGATGGTGGTGGCCGCGGCGGAAGCGGCCGTGGGGCTGGCGATCATTTTGACGATTTACAAGAACCGGGGGACGCTGAATATCGATGAAGTGGATTCCCTCAAGAACTGACACCCATGTGGGGCAGGTTGGCAACCTGCGGCGGATTGTAAATCCGCCCGGCGCTGGACCACGGAAAAGCCTCCGGAGTGGCCACCAAACCCGCGCCCACCGGATTCATCTCGATGTATTGGGCAATCCTGTGGAACTCCGTCTCGTCGCGAACCAACCGGTCGTAGCTTTCGTCCTGCCAGAACGCTTGCCCGGTGAGGCCCAGGATGCGGTTGCCCTCCCGCGCGGTAAATCGTTTCAGCGATTGCATGAGCTTGCCGACGTCCACGTGAGGAGTAATCAGCAGGTGAACGTGGTTGGCCATGACGACGTACGCATGGAGTTCGTAGTGTCGATTCTCCCGGTACCATATGGCTTCGACCATCATCTTGGCCATCTCCGGCTGCCTGAGATACGTCGGGCCACTGCGGGCGTTGTCCAGCAGACGGTCCATGGCAACAAACGCTGCACCGGAGTTGGTGGCCGACGGAAATCTCCGGTTGTCCGGCAGGCTGCCGTCGAGATTCCACGTCAGGAAGATCGGCCGGCCGGCGACCTCGTAGTGCGGCAACCGGCGGCGATGGACTGTGCTCACGGAAAGCAGTGGGCAGCAAGAGAGGGATTTCTCAGGAAAGCAGGGCGGATTTTCAATCCGCCGCAGGTTGACAACCTGCCCCACAGGGGACACTGATGCAACTCTGGCTGATACCCATACTTCCTCTGGCGGGCTTCGTCGTCAACGGCATCTTCGGCCGCCGCTTCTCCAAAAGCCTCGTCAACGCCGTGGCGATCGGCAGCGTGCTCCTCTCTTTTGTCTGGGTGCTGAAGACCGTACTCAGCCTGAACGCGCCGGTCACCGAGCACTACTTCACCTGGATCCAGAGCGGGACGCTGCGCATCGGCTGCGACCTGTCGGTGGACCGGCTCACCGCGGTGATGCTGCTGGTGGTCACGGGCATCGGCTCCCTCATCCACATATATTCGATCGGCTACATGGCGCACGAGGGCGGCTACTACCGCTTCTTCGCGTACCTCAATCTGTTCATGTTCTTCATGCTGGTGCTGGTGCTGGCGGCGAATTTCCTGCTGCTGTTCGTGGGCTGGGAGGGCGTGGGCCTGTGCAGCTACCTGCTGATCGGGTTCTACTTCGACAAGCAGTTCGCCACCAACGCGGGCAACAAGGCCTTCATCGTGAACCGCATCGGCGATTTCGGTTTTTCGCTGGCGGTGTTCTACATCTTCAAGAATTTCGGCTCGCTCGATTTCGCCACGGTGTTCCAGCAGGCGCCCAACGCGCCGGTGTCGATCCTGACCACCATCGGGGTGCTGCTGATGGTGGGGGCGTGCGGCAAGTCGGCGCAGTTGCCGCTGTACGTGTGGCTGCCGGACGCCATGGCCGGCCCCACTCCGGTCTCGGCGCTGATCCACGCCGCCACCATGGTGACCGCGGGCGTGTACATGACCGCGCGCTCCTGGCCCATCTACACGCACGCGCCGGCAGCCATGGAAGTGATCGCCGTTATCGGCATCGCGACGGCCTTCTTCGCGGCCACCATCGGCCTGGCGCAGAACGATATCAAGAAGGTCTTCGCCTATTCCACCGTTTCGCAGCTTGGATACATGTTCGTGGGGGTGGGCTGCGGCGCATTCTCCGCCGGGATCTACCACCTGATGACCCACGCGTTCTTCAAGGCGCTGCTGTTCCTCGGCTCGGGCAGCGTGATCCATGCGCTCTCCGGCGAGCAGGACCTGCGCAACATGGGCGGCCTGAGGACGAAGATTCCCTGGACCTTCGGAACCATGATGTGCGCCGGAGTGGCGATTGCCGGCATCCCGCCGTTCGCCGGCTTCTTCAGCAAGGACGCCATCCTGCTGGCGGCATATCATCGCGCGCCCTGGATGTACTGGCTCGGCACCATCACCGCGGGCATGACCGCGTTCTACGTGTTCCGCGCGATGTTCCTGGCGTTTTTCGGCAGGTACCGCGGCGATCGCCACGCGCACGAATCGCCGCCCGTAATGCTGGTTCCCCTCGCGATCCTGGCGGCGCTCTCGCTGGCCGGTGGATTCCTGTTCAAGGTCCCGGCGTTCCTCGGCGCGGTCTTCCCGCCCCTGGAGGTGGAGGAAGACGTGACCCTGATGGTGATCTCCACCGCCGCCGGCGTCATCGGGATTGCGCTGGCGTGGCTGATGTACGTGGCTAAACCGGGCATGGCCGATTCCTTCGCCGGCAGCATGAAGGGGCTCTACACGCTGGTCTACAACAAGTACTTCGTGGATGAACTCTACGACGCCGCGGTTGTCAAGCCGGTGGTGAGCGGGTCGCGCGTGGTGCTCTGGCAGGGAGTGGACACGGGCGTGATCGATGGCGCGGTGAACGGCGCCGGCGCGCGCGCCCGCAACATCGGCGGGGTGCTGAGGCGCATCCAGTCGGGCAGCATCCGCAGCTATGCCACGTGGGTGCTGCTGGGCTCCGTGCTGGTGATTGTGGCGATCGGGATCGCGGAGGGAATCCGATGAGCCTGCTGACGGTGGTTCTCATCGGCCCGCTCGTCGGGTTTCTGGCCGCCCTGCTGATTCCGCGGAGCCTGCCGCAATACAGCCGCGCGTGGGCGCTGGTGATTTCGCTGACGACCTTCGTGGATTCCCTGGTGCTGGTGGGCCGCTTCGATCGCGGCCAGGGCGGCGAGCAGTTGGGCCTCGATCTCCAGTGGATCACGTCGCCCGATATCCATTTCGCCATCTCGGTCAACGGCGTGAGCCTGTGGCTGGTGCTGCTCTCCACATTCCTCACGCCGCTCTGCGTGCTGATCTCGTGGCACTCCATCCAGAACCGCGTGAAGGAATTCTACGCGTTCCTCCTGCTGCTGGAATTCGGCCTGATCGGCGTCTTCCTGGCGCAGGACCTGTTCCTGTTTTACGTGTTCTGGGAAGTCAGCCTGGTCCCCATGTACTTCCTGATCGGCATCTGGGGCCACGAGCGGCGTATCTACGCCGCGGTGAAGTTTTTCCTCTACACCATGGCCGGCTCGGTGCTGATGCTCACGGCCATCATCTACCTCTACAACCGCGCCCTGACTTTCAGCTATCCGGCCATTCTGGAAATGCTGACCAGCGGCCGGCTGGTTTTCACCGCGGAGGAGCAGATCCTGCTGTTCCTCGCGTTCTTCGTGGCGTTCGCCGTCAAGGTGCCTCTGTTTCCGCTCCACACGTGGCTGCCCGACGCGCACGTGGAGGCGCCCACGGCCGGTTCGATCATGCTGGCGTCTGTCATGCTGAAAATGGGCACGTACGGAATCCTGCACTTCTGCCTGCCGCTGTTCCCCACCGCCAGCCGGAACTGCGCGCCGTGGATCGCGGTGCTGGCCATCATCGGGATCATCTACGGCGCACTGGTCTCGATGGTGCAGCCCAACCTGAAGAAGCTGGTGGCGTACTCCTCGGTGAGCCACCTGGGCTTCGTCGTGCTGGGCATCTTCTCCTTCACGCAGATCGGCCTGGATGGCGCGGTCTACCAGATGTTGAATCACGGCATCTCCACGGGCGCGCTGTTTGCCTTCGTCGGGCTGCTGTACGAGCGGCGCCACTCGTTGGCGATAGCGGATTACGGCGGCGTGGCAACAGCCGCTCCATGGCTCTCCACGGCATTTCTGATCACCACGCTGGCCAGCATCGGGCTGCCCATGCTCAACAACTTCGTGGGCGAATTCCTGGTGCTTCAAGGTACCGCCATGGCCAACTTCACCTGGGCCGTCTGGGCTTCGCTCGGCGTGATCCTCTCCGCCTGCTACATGCTGTGGATGTACCAGCGCGTGTTCTACGGCGAGGCCGGCCACGAGGTGCGGTCGCACGTCTTTGACCTGAAACTGCGCGAGTGGGCGGTGGTGATTCCGCTCGTCGCCATGATGGTGTGGATGGGGATTTATTCGCAGAGCTTCCTGGCGCCCGTGGGCAAGGTGACCGCGCGGGTGCTGGAGCAGACCGAGGTCAACGTCCCGTTCCGCGTCGCGCTTCCGACACATGTGGAGGCCGCCAATGCCCGCTAATTTCGTGAGCGCGACCGACCTCATCCGCTTCCTGCCGGAAACCATCCTGACCATCATGGGAACCGTCCTGATGGTTCTCACGCCGATCCTGAACCGCCGCTCCTCGCGCGTGTTCGGCGACCTGAGCCTGGTGGGGCTGGCCGCCGCGCTGGCGGGCGCGATCTACGCTTACTCGCAGCCGGGTCCGGCATTCGGCGGCATGCTGGTGGTGGATGGCTTCGCCACGTTTTTCCGGGTGCTGGTGCTGGTGGTTGGCATTCTGACGGTTCTTCCCTCCTACCGTTTTCTCTTTCGGCAGGATGCGGAGACCGGCGAATATCACGCCCTGCTGCTGTTCTCGATCGCCGGCCAATGCCTGATGGCGGCGTCGAACGATCTGATCATGGTCTTCATCGGGCTGGAGATCTCCTCCATCGCCAGCTATGTGCTGGCGGGATACCTGCGCGACGACAAGCGCGCCAACGAGGCCTCCCTGAAGTACTTCCTGCTGGGCTCGTTTGCGACGGCGTTCTTTCTGTACGGCGTGGCGCTGATTTACGGTTCCACCGGAAGCATCAATCTCACCGCGGTACGCGCCGCCATATCCGGGCAGAACGCGCCCTCGCCGATGTTCATCGGCCTGGCGGCGGCCCTGATGTTCGTCGGCCTGGGCTTCAAAGTCTCCGCGGCCCCATTCCAGATGTGGGCGCCCGACGTCTACCAGGGCGCTCCCACTCCGGTCGCCGCCTTCCTCTCCGCCGGCCCCAAGGCCGCGGCGTTCGCCGTGCTCCTGCGGATCTTCATGACCGCATTCGAGCCTATCGGCAGCGGTTGGGAGCCGGTGGTGTGGGTTTCGGCGCTGCTGTCGATGACCATCGGCAACTTCGCCGCGCTGCTGCAATCCAACGTCAAGCGCATGCTGGCCTACAGCTCCATCGCGCATGCGGGCTACGTGCTGGTGGCCGTCACCGCGCGCTCCGAAATCGGCACCGCGGCGGCGATGTTCTACCTGGCCGCTTACGCGTTCATGAACATCGGAGCGTTTGCCGCGGTCAGCCACCTGTCGGGTAAAGGCGAGCGCTATTTGAGTATCGACGACTTCGCAGGCCTCGGCCAGAAGCAGCCGCTCACCGCCGCCATGTTGACGATCTTCATGCTCTCGCTGATCGGCGTCCCGCTCACCGGCGGCTTCTTCGGCAAGTTTTACATCTTCAAGGCCGCCCTGGAGTCGCACCTGGTGTGGCTGACCGTGCTGGGCCTGCTCAACAGCGTGGTGGCCGCGTTCTACTACCTGCGGATTCTGGTGATGATGTACATGCACGAACCCGGCGACGCCACGAGTGAGGCCGAGCCTCTTTCGCCGGGGCTGCGCGCCGCCCTGATCCTCCCCGCGGTCGGAACGCTGTTCCTGGGGATCTTTCCGGCGTGGGTGCTGGACTTCGCCGGACGCTCTTCCACGCTGGTGAAGTAATCGCCGGCCCGCCCTATTTCGACACCACTTCCTTAGCCTTGGCCTGGTCCGCGTCCGCCCCGCGCTTGTCACCGATCGCGCGGCGCACGGCGCTGCGGTTCATGTAGGCGTTGGCGTAATTCGAATTCAGCCGGATGGCCTCATCGAAATCGCGGACCGCTTCGGCGTAATGCCTCAGCCGGTAGTGCGCGTATCCCCGGGCGTTGTATGCCAGCGAGAGCGAGGGATCCAGCTTCAGCGCCTCGCTGAACTGCTCGATCGCCTCGGCCCAGTGCTCTTCCTGCAGCAGCGTGCGGCCGCGCATATGATACTCCGCGGCGGCGGCAGCGGACTTCGGGGCGGGCGCGGGCGGTGGCACAGGTGCTGCCGCAGGCGCCACGGGTTTGGATTCCTCGGGCGCCGCGGGCTTGGGAGGCGGCTCGCCGGTTTCCGGCAAGACCACCACTCGCGTCTCGGGCGCCTTTTCCTTCGCCACGGCGTTTTCTATGATCTCATTGACCTTGGCCTGTGCCTGGCTGGCCAATTGCTGAATCGCATCGTCCGACGGGTTCAGGGCGAGTGCGTGTTTCAGGTCGGCCAGCGCTTCGTCGTAGCGGCCCAGCAGGAAATAGGCGTTGCCGCGCGCCGACCATGCCAGCACAGAGTTGGGATCGATGGAGATGGCCAGCGTCCGGTCGGCCAGGCCCTTCTCGTGTTCGCCGAGCAGGTGATAAGATCCGCCCCGCGCCACGTACGCATCGACGCTATAGGGGTCGAGCTGCACTGCCTGGTCGCGATCCTGCAGCGACTGCTGGTATTTCTTCAGGCGCGCATAAACCGCGCCGCGCGCGAGATACAGGCGCAGGTCCTTCGGGTCGCGGCGGATGGCCTCGCTGTAATCGGCGACGGCGCCGTCGTCGTCGCCGGTGTGTTCGCGCACCGCTCCCCGCACGCGCAACGCCCGCAGGTCGTCGGGACGGAGCTTCAGCGCCGCATCCAGGTCCTTGAGCGCCGGCTCCCACTGGCTGAGGGCCGCATAAGACAAGCCGCGCTCCACCCACGCCTCCTGGTAGTCGGGCTTGCGGCTGAGGCACAGATCGAAGTCGTCGATGGCGTCGCGGAACTGCCCCAACGCGGCGCGCGCCACTCCGCGGCCCTTGTACGGCTCCGGGTTGTCCAGCCGGAGCTTGATCGCCTGGGTGAAGTCTTCGATGGCTTTGGAGTTTTGCCCGGCTGCCAGATAAGCGTTGCCGCGCCCGGTGTAGACCTCGGTGCGCTCGAGGTTCAGCGCGATGGCCGTATCGTAATCGTGCAAGGCGCGGTCGGACTGGTTGGTGGCGGCGTACAGATCGCCGCGCGCGGCGTACGACAGGGCGTCGCCGGGCTTGGCCTGAATCGCCTCCTCCAGGTCGGCCGATGCCTGCTCGATCTTGCCCGCCGCCAGGTACGCTTTGCCACGGGCACGCAGCGCCGCGGCGTTGGACCCGTCGGCCGCAATCGCCTCCGAATACGCGGCAATAGCCTCGTCGCGCCGCCCCGCTTGCTCCGCCACGATTCCGCGCTGATAGGCGGCCTGCGACTTCTTCGGGTCGGGCTTCTGGTCCGCGCCGCTAACCGAAAGGAGCACGCCGGATATCCCCAGCGATACTGCAATTCGTGCAAGACCGCGCAATTCGTACCACATCGCTTTGAGCTTAGTGTAGCGCCCGATAAGGTGGGGCGGGCAGTCAGGTGTGGAGGGCGGAATGTTTTGGGGAGGGCGGCCGCGCTGTTGTACACTCATAGGGAAGTCGAAGTTCCGCTGGTGCCCGGGAAGCTGGTGAGAATCCAGCACGGCCCCGCCACTGTCAGCGCGGAGGGCCGGTCGAAGAACGCCACTGTTCCGTCAGACGGGATGGGAAGGCCGATCGGTCCGTGGATGCGCGAGTCAGGAGACCGGCCAGCGCGGCCCCATTTGCACGGCTCTCGAGGGAGGAGCCAAGAATGCGAAAGTACATTTCAGGCCAGCTGGCCTGCTATTTCCTGTTCTCCGCCGGACTTTCGGCGGCGGTCGTCAAAGGCACGGTGGTCGATCCGTCGGGCGCTCCGATTCCCGGCGCGCAAATCTCCGTGGTCAGCCGCGTAGGGGTCGAAGCGCAGGCCACCTCGGGGTGGACCGGCCAGTTCCAGATCGATGCGCCGGACATCCCGGGCCTCAAGCTGGTGGTCGCCGCGCCGGGTTTCACCACCCAGACCGCGGCGCTGGACGCCGCCTCTTCCGTGCAGCTTCGGATTGCGCCCCAGCGGGACGCCGTCGAGGTGGTCGGCTCGCCCATCGCGGTCCCGGCGAGCGAGCAGGGCGGCAGCGTGGACATCGTTTCGAACCAGGAAATCCGGCGCCGCAACGAGCCATTCGCCCTGGACCTGCTGCGGTACCTGCCGGGCATGGCCTTCAACCAGACCGGCGCCACGGGCGGCGTGGCAAGCCTCTTCCTGCGTGGCGGCTACTCGGATTTCAGCCTCGTCGAGATCGATGGCGTCCCGGTCAACGCCTTCGGCGGCGCCTTCGATTTCGCGCACATCCCGTCCGCCGCCCTGGACCACATCGAGGTGATTCGGGGGCCGCAATCGGCGGTGTACGGCCCCTATGCCAACAGCGGCGTAATCGATTTTGTCACGCGCCAGCCGGAAGGCGCGCCGCAGGTGGATCTGATGGCAGAAGGCGGCTCCTGGCGCGAACGCCGCTTCGGCATCGGCGGGACGGGGACGCTGGCCGGCTTCGGTATGGCGGCATCGTTGTCCCGGGCCGATACCGATGGCCCGGTCGAGAACAACGACTACCGCAACGAAGACGTGCTGCTCAACATCACCCGGCGTTTTGGCCGACAGAGCCTCTCGCTGCACGGCGATTTCGATTCCAACGAGGCCGGCGAGCCCGGCCCGTATGGCTCCGATCCGAAGCACACCTTCACCGGCATCGACACCATCAGCCGCGAGAAGAACAACTTCTCGGATTACTTCGTGCACTATCAGGGCGAGCCGTTCGCTCATCTTCGCCAGGAACTCACCGGCAGCTTCTTCCTGGGTAACAGCGGCTTCACCAGCCCGTTCGGCTTCGGCTTCAACAAGGACCTGCGTGGCCAGGTCGAGGAACGGACCATAGCCGCCATCACGCCCCACTACACGTTGGCCGTCGGCATGAATGCCGGTCGCGAAGAGGTTAAGAACACCTACATCACCAATGCGTCCTTTCAGACGTTTCCGGTTCGCCGCACGGACGTCGCCTTGTACGTGGAGAACCGCTTCGTCGTCGGCGGCCGCCTGTTCCTCAATGCCGGCCTGCGTGGCGAATCGCTGGCCACCGCCTCGATTCCGACCGACGGTTTTTCGCGGCCGCCCTTTCCGGCAAACACCATCTGGAAGGCCAATCCCAGGGTGTCGGCCGCGTATGTGCTGGCGTCCGAAACGCGCCTGCACGCCTCCTTCGCTACCGGCATCCGCCCGCCGTCCGGTTTCGAGCTGGCCTTCACCGATAACCCGGCGCTCCAGCCGGAGCGCACCCGCAGCTTCGATGCGGGCTTCGAACAGAAGCTACTGCGGCGGATGCTGCTCCTCGACGCCACGTACTTCTACAATCGCTACTACGACCTGATCGTCACTCTCGGCGGATCGCTCACCACGCTCAGCCACTATCAATCGGCCAACCTGGCCAACTCGAGGGCGCAGGGCGCCGAGTTTTCGGCCAGCCTGCGGCCCGCGCGCTGGGTATTCGTCTCGGGATCGTACACCCTGCTGCAGACCCGCATCCTCTCCCTCGACGGGTCCACCCTCGCGCCCCAGCCGTTCCAGCCAGGCCAGCAGCTCACCCGCCGCCCGGCGAATTCCGGCGGCATAGTGGCGACTCTCACCCGTGGCCGCGTGGCCGCCGACATCACCGGCTACTTCCGCGGCAGGACCCTGTTCGAGGAGCCCTCCTACGGCGCGTCCGACGGCCTGTTCTGGAATTCCGGGTACGCCAACGTGGGGCTCAATCTCAATTACACGCTGGCCCACGGGGTGACGGCTTACGGCAACCTGCGGAACGCGCTCGACCAGCACTACGAAGAAGTATTCGGCTTCCCATCCCCACGGTTGAATTTCGTGGCAGGCTTGAAGTGGAGGCTGCGATGACCGACGCTCCATTCGACCAACCCCGGCTGGCGATCAACCGCGTCTACACGCGCCAGGGCGACGCGGGCGAAACCGCCCTGGCGGGCGGCCAGCGCGTTCCCAAAGACAGCCCGCGCATCGAAGCATACGGCACGGTCGACGAGTTGAACGCGTTCCTCGGAGCCGCGCGCGCCTCGGTACTCGAAGCCGCGCCCTCGGAGCCGCGCATCGCCGTGCTGGCGGCGATCCTGCTGCGCGTCCAGCATGAGCTGTTCAACCTCGGGTCGATTCTGGCCACGCTTCCCCAGGACGTCCACCCCAAACAGGCGCGCGTGACCGATGCCGAAGTGGCCCGGCTCGAAACCGAAATGGACCGCATGAACGAAGAGCTGGCTCCGCTGCGTTCCTTCGTGCTTCCGGGCGGCAGCCGGCTCAACGCCGAGCTGCACATCTGCCGCACGGTCTGCCGCCGCGCCGAGCGGGCGTCGACCGCGCTGGCGCGGATTGAACCGGTGCCGCCCGAAGCAGTGCGCTATCTCAACCGGCTGAGCGACGCGCTGTTCGTCTGGAGCCGCTGGGCAAGCCATGTCACCGGCGCGCCCGAAACTTTGTGGCAGCCCAACCAGGCTGCGTCGGGGCTGGCCGGCCGGCCCGGGGACCGCCGGTAGCGGCCCGGCATGCCCGCTTGCTTCGTGCCGCTGATATAGAATTGAAAAAGGAGAAATCGATGCAGAAGAACACGGCGCGGCCTCTGGCCATCGGTCTGGTAATTCTGGGAGCCCTGATTCGCGTTACGCAGCATTGGAACTTCGCCCCCGTCGGAGCCCTGAGCCTCTTCGCCGGCGCACGCCTGCGCGGTTGGAAGGCCTGGCTGCTTCCGCTGGCCTTGATGGCCATCACCGACCCGCTGTTGGGAGGCTATTCGGCCGCGACCCCGCTGGTCTACGCGAGCCTGCTGATTAACGTGTGGATCGGCACGCGGCTGCGCAACACCGAGAACCCGCTGTGGATCGGCTCCGCTTCGTTGGCCGGCAGCGTCCAGTTCTTCCTGGTGACGAACTTCGCCTGGCTGGCCGCCAGCAGCATGTATCCGCACACGTTGGGCGGCATGCTGGCCTGCTACGCCGCGGGCGTCCCGTTCTTCTGGCGCACGCTGGCTTCGGACGTGTTCTATACCGGCGTCTTCTTCGGCCTCCATGCGTGGCTGAGCCGCACGGTGGTCCGCCGCGAGCGCGTAGCGGCCCTGGCGGCGTGAAGACTCTGCTGGCCTGGAGTTCCGGCAAAGACAGCGCCTGGACGCTGCACGTGCTGCGCCAGCAAGGCATCCATGTCGGAGCGCTTCTTACCACGCTCAACGAAGCGTTCGCCCGCGTGGCCATGCACGGCGTGCGCGCCTCGCTGCTCGAAGCCCAGGCGGAGTCCATCGGCCTGCCGGTGTGGCAGGTCCAGCTTCCGTGGCCCTGCACCAACGAGGACTATGAGGCGCGAATGGCCGGCGCTTGCCGGCGCGCGGTGGCCGAGGGATTCGATTCCATCGCGTTCGGCGACCTCTTCCTGCGCGACGTCCGCCAGTACCGCGAACACCAGTTGGCCGGCTCGGGTCTGGCTCCGTTGTTCCCGCTGTGGGAGATCCCGACCGCCCGGCTGGCGCGCGAAATGATCGCGGCAGGCGTCCGCGCGCGCATCACCTGCGTGGATTCCAAAGCGCTCGATGCGCGTTTCGCCGGGAGGGAATTCGACGCGTCGTTTCTGGCCGATCTGCCCGCTTCCGCGGATCCGTGCGGCGAGAACGGCGAGTTCCACACCTTCGTGTACGACGGACCCGTGTTTCGCTCGCCCATTTCCGTCGAAGGCGGCGAAATCCGCGATGTCGGCGGCTTCATCTACGCGGACCTGATCCCGTGCCACGCATCGTCTCGCTGATCGCCAGCGCCACCGAAATCGTCGATGCGCTCGGCGAGATTGAAAACCTGGTGGGCCGCTCGCACGAGTGCGACTACCCCGAGCGCGTCAAGCGGCTGCCCGTCTGCACGCGGCCCCGCATCCCGATAGACGGAGACAGCCGGGAGATCGACCGGCTCGTCAAAGAGTCCGCGCGCACGTTCCTTTCGATCTACGATGTGTTCGCCGACGTTCTCGAAGACCTCCGGCCCACCCACATCCTGACGCAAATCCAGTGCGAGGTCTGCGCCGTGAGCCTGCGCGACGTGGAGCAGGCGATGTCACGGAGCATGAAAAGCCGCCCGGCCATCGTCTCGCTTCAGCCTGACTCGCTCGCCGGCATTTGGGAAGACATCCGCCGCGCCGCCCGCGCTCTCGACATTGCCGCCCGGGGCGATGCGGTGGTCGAATCGCTCCAGCGCCGGATGACAGGGCTTGCGGCGCACGGAGCCCGCCCCACCGTCGCCTGCATCGAGTGGATCGAGCCCCTCATGGCCGCGGGCAACTGGACCCCCGAGCTGATCGCCCTCGCCGGCGGCATCAACCTCTTCGGCGAAGCAGGCGCGCATTCGCCCTGGATGACCTGGGAGCAGCTTGCCGCCGCCGATCCCGACGTCCTCATCATCGCGCCCTGCGGATTCGACCTCGACCGCACCAACAGCGAGATGCACTGGCTCACCGATCGCCCCGGCTGGGGGAACCTGCGCGCCGTCCGCGCGGGCCGCGTCTATCTCGCCGACGGCAACCAGTATTTCAACCGTCCCGGACCGCGCGTCGTCGAGACTTTCGAAATCATCAGTGAGATCCTGCACCCCGAACGCGCCGCGCCGCGCCATCGCGAAACCGGCTGGCGCGCTATGATGAGCTTGTGACATGGCGCTGATCGCCGTTTCGGGTCATCCGGGATGCCGTTATGAGGAGGTGGCGCGGCTTGCCGCACAACGGCTGGGATTCGAGCTGCTGACGCAATCCCGACTGAGGGATCTCACAACCCAGGAATTCGGCGCGGAGACCGCGACCCCCGACAAAGCATACTCGAGCCTGGTGACTTCGATCCTCGCCCGCCTCGCGACCGAGTACCACATCGTCTGCTGCCTGGTGGGCGGCGAAGTGCAGGCCCGCCATTTCCCCGGAATGCTGCGCGTGCACGTGGTGGCGCCTGAAAACGCCCGCATCGGCAACCTGATGCTGGATGGGCGACTCGACCGGCCCGCCGCCCGGCAGCGCCTGCTCGAATTGGAAGCCTCCGATCGCGCCGACCGCAAAGCCAAATTCGGCAAGACCAGGCCCACCGCCGACCTGTTCGATCTCGTGCTCAACGCCGAATCGCTCACCACCGAGCAGATGGCCCAGTTGATCGAAACCGCCGTCACATCCGGCGCGCTCATGGAACGGGGCTTCCTTTCCCTCGCCGCCGAAGCCCAGCTTCAATTCCAGATGCGCCTCAAACTGTCGCGCTACGGCATCGTTCCACCGAACAAAGTGACCCTGCGCCAGAAGATCTTCGCCAACCCGAGCGAGGAGATGTTCGCCAACCTTCTGGATTTCTACCGCATCGCCTGGGAATACGAGCCGCGCAGCTTTCCCATTCAACTGGACCGCGACGGCAACCCGCTGGAGTCGTTCACGCCCGACTTCTACCTCCCGGAATTCGATCTGTACCTGGAACTCACCACTATGAAACAGTCGCACGTCACCAAGAAAAATCGCAAAGTACGCCTGCTCCGCGAGCTTTACCCCAACGTCAACATTCAGGTCTTTTACCAGAAGGATTTCGAAAACCTGATCTTCAAGTATGGCCTGGCCGGGCGGCCGGTGCCCGCATGAGCAGAGCGCCGATCCCGGGCGTCGAGCGCGTCCTCTTCACCGAGGAGCAGATCGAGCAGCGCATCCGCGAAGTGGCCGCCGAGATCTCCGGCAACTACGCCGGCAAAACCGTCAAGCTCATCGGCGTGCTGAAGGGCTCGGTCTTCTTTCTCACCGCGTTGGCGCGCCACATCGAAGTTCCGGTGGAAGTCGATTTTCTCGCTATTTCGAGCTTCTCCAACAAGAGCGGCGCTCCCGGCGTGGTGCGGATCGCCAAGGACCTCGACGACAGCATCGAAGGCGACGACGTCCTTCTGGTGGAAGATATCGTGGACACCGGCTTCACACTCCGCTACCTGCTGCAGACGCTGGCCGGCCGCGCGCCCAACTCGCTCGCCGTCTGCACCTTCCTCGACCGCAATTCGCGCCGCATCGTGCAGGTCCCGGTGGACTACCGCTGTTTCGAGATCCCCGACCGCTTCGTGGTGGGCTTCGGCCTGGACTACAATCAGCTCTACCGGAATCTCGGGTACGTCGCGGTGATGAAGCACGAAAAGGGACATTAGCCGCGTTGGGCCGGGTCCATGCGTCTTTTTCGGGGGCTCGTCCGTATTCCACAATGAATGGCCACGCTGATCATGTCGTTCTCGGCAATGATGGCCGGTGACACGAAGGCCCTGGCGGCGGGATTGCGGAGACGCGATCCCGAACTGCTGGACCTGCTCATCGAGCAGTACCAGTATCGCCTCTTCCGTTATTTGCTGTATCTCACCGGCAGCCGGGAAACCGCTGAAGACCTGTTTCAGGAGACCTGGATTCGCGTGCTCGACCGCGGGCACCAGTACGACGGCAAGGCGAAATTCGAGACCTGGCTGTTCGCTATCGCGCGGCATCTCGTCATCGATCTTCAGCGCCGGAAGAAACCGGAGAGCCTGGACTCGCTGGCCGCGCCGGAGATGATCTCCGCGGAGCCATCGCCGCTGGAGCGGTTCTCCAAGCGGGAGTCGGAGACGAACCTGCAAGAGTCGTTGGGACGGCTGCCCGCGGTGTACCGCGAGGTCCTGCTTCTGCGGTTTCAGGAAGACCTCGCGCTGGAGGAGATCGCGGCGGTGCTGGATGCGCCGGTATCGACGGTGAAGTCGCGTTTGTACCGCGGCCTGGAAATGCTGCGGCAGGAGATGGGGGAGGTGGGACGTGCCGGATAACCTTCACGCGCGGGCGCGAAGCTTGATCTCCCGGGAACTGGTGGAAGGCATTGAGGCCACGGAGCGCGAATGGCTGGAACGGCACCTGGAAACGTGTGCGGAATGCGCGGTTCTGGCGGGAGCCACGAAACGGGCGATCGGCAGCCTGCGAGCTATCTCGATTCCGCTGCCGCCGGACCTGGCGGGCCGGACTCAGTTTCGCGTCTACTTGCGGTCGCGCGAAATCCGGTCGCGCGAGCGCAGCGGTTGGCTGCTGTGGGGCTCGTTCGGGCTCTCGTGGGCGCTGGGCATCGCCAGCGCTCCGCTGGTGTGGCGGGGATTTGAGTGGTTGGGCCATTTAGCCGGAGTTCCGAACCTGTTCCTGAAGATGGCATTCGGCCTCTGGTGGGGAGTGCCGGCGGCGGTCGCAGCCGGTATCTGGATGTTGGAGAAACGACGGGTCGAAGAGAGGTAGAGAGATGTCCACATATCAACGAGGCGCCAGCGAATCTTGGTCCGAGAGGAAGCGGATGATCCGGTTCCGCCGGAAGAAAGAGCACTTGCGCTTCTCCGAGGAGATCAAGCTGGTTCCGCGGGGCCTGGTCGCCGCCATGCTTGTCCTGCTCGCGGTGGCGGAGATCATCACGCTCCAGCTGTGCTACCACAACTTCCCCGACGGCGAAGTGTGGCCGCCGGTGCAGGAGTTTGGCCGTAACGCCGGAATGACCGCGGTCGCGGGTATCGTGTTGGCGGTCTGGATCCCGCTGGCGTTGATCGTGTTTCTCCTCGGGTACGTGTATTGGGATGCGAAGCGGCGCGGCATGAATGCGGTGATGTGGCTGTTCCTGGTGTGCATGATGCTGCCGGCCTGGGTGGCGCTGGGATTCATCCTGTACTTCAGCGTTCGCGAGCCCCTGCCGTATCACTGTCCGAAATGCGGAGCGATGGTGAGCGCGCGATTCAACTACTGCCCCGGCTGCAAATGCGGCCTGCATCCCGCGTGCGAGCACTGCCAGAGCGAAGTGGGGGACATGGACAAGTATTGCCCGAACTGCGGGAACGATCTGGTACTCGCTCGAAACGGAGAGACTCCCGGCGCCGGACGCGTTTCCGTGGGCTGACGCGCGCCGCCGCGGATTTAACAGCAAGATCCGGATTGTAACCGGTCCGCAAAGGCTAAAATAATAGTCACAGCGGATTCCTCGAGTGTCGCAGGTAAGACAGGCAGACATCCAACAGGCAGCGGTCCGGCAGCAAGTGGAAAAGATCCTGGCTCACGATCTGTTCACGCGCTCCGAACGCATGGGCCGTTTCCTGCGCCTGGCGGTGGAGCGAAGTCTCGACGGAAAGGCGGATGAGCTGAAGGAGTACCTCATCGGCGTCGAGGTCTTCGACCGCAAGGCGTCGTACGATCCGCGCGTGGACCCCATTGTACGCGTCGAAGCGCGCCGCCTGCGCTCCAAGCTGAAGGCCTACTACGCGGGCGATGGCCGCGGCGATCCGCTGGTCATCGAATTCGTCCCCGGGGGCTACGCCCCGCGCATCCGGGAGTGCGAAATAACTCCACCGGAGATTCCCGCCGCCCCACCCGGCATCATCACTACCGCGGTGCTGCCGTTCGCCAATCTGAGTCCCGATCCGGAGAACGAATACTTCAGCGACGGCCTGACCGAGGAGTTGATCCACGCGCTGACCAAGCTGCCGGGAATGCGGGTTGTGGCGTGGACCACCGCGGCCCGCATGCGCGACCGCCAGCAGGACATCATCGCCATCGGACGCCAGTTGAAGGTCGGCGCTGTGCTCACCGGCAGCGTGCGCATCGCCGGATCGAGCCTGCGCGTCCGCGCCCAGTTGATCGACACCGCCAGCGGCGTTTACATGTGGTCGGAGACCTTCGACCGGCAGATGCAGGATGTCTTCGCGATCCAGGAAGAGATCGCCGGCGCCATCGCCCGCACGTTGCGGGTCCAGCTCGGCGGGAGGGATGCCGCGCCGATATCGCGGGGCCGTACCACGGTCGGAGCCTACAACTGGTACCTCAAGGGCCGCTACCTCTGGAATCACCGCACGCCCGAAGACATCGAGCGCAGCGTCGAGTGCTTCCAGCGCGCCATCGATGCCGACGCCGGATCCGCCCTGGCCTGGGCGGGGCTGGCCGATGCCCACAGCCTGCTGGTGGATTACGGACACGTGACTCCGGCCGAAGGCGTGCCGCTCGCCAAAGCGGCGGCCGAGCGAGCCATTGCACTCGATCCCGAATTAGCCGAGCCGTACACGTCCCTGGCCTTCATTCGCGGCTTATACGAATGGAACTGGGTGGAGGCCGAACGCCTCTACCTGCGCTCCATCGCGCTCAACCCGGGGTACGCGACGGCGCATCACTGGCTGGCGACAGACCACTATGCCATGCTCGGACAGTTCGATCGCGCGTTCGCCGAGATTGCGATCGCCGCGCAACTCGATCCGCTCTCGAGCATCATCCTGGAGAATCGCGCGTACCTTCTCATGCTCACGCGGCAGTATGAAGCCGCTATCGAAGGCTACCGCGAGATCCTCACTTTCGACCCGACGTTTCACAAAGCTTACACTTCCATGGGCAGGACTTATGCCCAGATGGACCGGCACGCGGAAGCTCTCGCCATGTTCGAAAAAGGCCGGTCGCTGGCCGGCGACCTCCCGAGCATCCTGGCCGCCATAGGCCAGGTGCACGGACTTGCCGGCGATGAGCCGCGCGCCCGGGAGATGCTGGCGCGGCTCGAGCGGCTCTCCGGGACCCGGTACGTCACCTCGGCGTGCTTCGCCATTGTCCACATCGGACTGCGCGAAACCGGGCGGGCGCTCGACTGGCTGGAGAAAGGGTGCGAGCGGAAGGAGTCGCCCATGGTCGGCCTGAAGGTTCACCCGGTGTACGATCCGCTGCGCGCCGAACCGCGCTTCCAGGCGTTATTGAAGCGGCTCGGGTTCGCGTAAATGTGGGCAGGCGGCGGCCATTCGTCGCCTGCCCCGTGAGCCTTACTGTGCGTCGCGAGAGCCGGCCGTCGCGCGCTCCGCATCTTTGGGCCGCCTGGTTTCATTCAGCAGCCGCGCGTAGTTCATCCTGGCCTGTGCCACGCGCGGGTCGTCCTCCGGAAGCGCCTTCTCCAGGGGCGCAAGGGTTGCCTTCTCGAGCTTCTCAGCCTCGGTATAGCGCCGCTCGGCGCGCAGAACTTCGGCTAGCTGGTTGCGGGCCACCAGCGTCTGGGGATCGTCCTTGCCGAATGCCTTCTCGAAAATGGCGCTCGCGCGGCCGTACAGCTCCTCCGCTCCGGCTTCGCGTCCGCGCTCGTGATATAGCAAGGCGAGATTGGTCAGGCATTTTGCCAGGTCCGGATGCCACGGTCCCACGACCACTTCCCAGATCTCGATGGCCTGCCGGTAGTCCTTTTCCGCTTCCACGTAATGCTGCTGAAGCCGGGCGACTTGCGCCAGGTTGTTCCAGGCAATCGCCAGCGTCGGATGGTTCGCCGGCAGGACCAGGCGGGCCAGGTGCAAAGCCTGCCGCAAGAAAGTCTCGGCCGGGTCGAATTCGCCGCGCGCGATCGCGATGTTGGACAGGTTGGTGTAGGCGGTAATCACCGTAGGCGCGTCCCCACCGTCGAGCACCGAACGCAGCAGCCCTTCGGCTTCCTGGTACCGCCGCTGCTCCAGATACACCGAGCCCAATAGAAGGCGCACGCTCAGCCGTTCCGCGTCGGAGACATCCTCGCGTCCTTCGGCGGCCGCGGTCGCGCGCAATGCCCACGCTTCGGCGCTGGCAAGGTCCCCCTGGGCACGTCTCGCCGCGGACAGGTACGCCAATGCGCACACCGTTTCCGTCGCCGGCGCTCCGCTGGCCTCCAGTTCTTCGAGCGAATCCTTCAACAACGCCTCGGCCTCGTTGTAGCGGCCCCTCATCTCGAGCAGGGAGCCCAGCCGCCGCTTGTCGATGGCGCCGCCCTGCGCGCCCTCCTGGCCCTGCTGCTTCCAGGCATCGATCGACTGGCGAAACAGCGTCTCGGCCTCCGCATAGCGCACCTGCTGATAAAGTTGCACGGCCTGCCGGCTCAATTCGCCAGCCGAATTGGTGGCCGCTCCCGCCGCCAGCACCGCTATCCACAAAGTTCCAAGCACTCTTTTCATCACATCCCTCCCTGATGCCAGCATGTGCCGCGGCGCGGAGAAAGAAGAGTATGGAGGGGTTATCTTACGGTAAAGTGCCGGCTGCCTGCGATACTGATACTATGGATCTCTTTTCGCCGCTCCAGTTGCGCGAGGTCACTCTCCGCAACCGCATCGGCGTGTCTCCCATGTGCATGTACTCGAGTGCGGACGGATTCGCCAACGACTGGCACCTGGTCCACCTGGGCAGCCGTGCCTCCGGCGGCGCCGGCCTGGTGATGATGGAGGCCACCGCCGTCGAAGCGCGCGGCCGCATTTCGCCCGCCGATCACGGCATCTGGAAGGACGAACACATCGCCGTCCTCACGCGCATCACGGCTTTCCTGCGGCAACAGGGCGCCGCGGCCGGCCTCCAGCTTGCCCACGCCGGTCGCAAGGCCAGCACCCGTCCGCCTGCCGAGGGCGGCGGAACCATCCGCGTGTCCGAAGGCGGGTGGCAGCCCGTCGCGCCCAGTGCCGTTCCCTTCCGGCCCGATGACGACCCGCCCGCCGAACTCTCGCGTGCCGAAATCCAGTCGATTGTCGATGCTTTCGCCGCCGCCGCACGCCGGGCCCTCCGCGCCGGCTTCGACGTTCTCGAGATTCACGCCGCTCACGGCTACCTGATCCACGAGTTCCTCTCGCCTTTGAGCAACCGCCGCGCGGACGATTACGGCGGCGCGTTCGAAAACCGCATCCGCCTCGCGCTCCAGGTGACCGAGGCCGTCCGCGCCGTGTGGCCCGCCCATCTGCCGCTGTTCCTGCGCATCTCCGCCACCGATTGGATGGAGGGCGGCTGGACGCCCGACGAGTCCGTCGAACTGGCGCGCCGCGTCCGCCCCCTCGGAATCGATCTCATCGATTGCTCGTCCGGCGGCTCTTCGCTCGGGCAGAAAATCCCGCTCGCACCGGGCTACCAGGTGCCCTTCGCCGAGCGCATCCGGCGAGAAGCGGGCATCCCCACCGCGGCCGTCGGCCTCATCACCACGCCCGGGCAAGCGGACGAAATCATACGCTCCGAAAAGGCCGACATGGTCCTGCTGGCGCGCGAATTCCTGCGCAACCCCTATTTCCCGCTGCACGCCGCCAAGGCCCTGGGCGCCGAGGCGAAGCCGCCTGTTCAATATCTGCGTGCGTGGTAGCCGTGCCACGTTACAATCGAATCAGCAGTGCCATGGGTACCCTTCGGATCCTTCGTTTTCTGGGCCTCTCGTTCCTCCTGGTTCGCCTGCACGCCTCCGACCCCGACGCTCTTGCGATCGAAGCTACCATCCTGGCGCGCCACATGCCTTACGGCACCATCCTCAGTCCGATGTTCTCGGCCGACATGACCCAGATCGCCGCCTACACCCGCTGCGGCGATTCGGCCATCTGGACCGGCCACTACCTCGCCGCCGAAGCCTTCCGCTACGCTGCCACCAACTCGCCCGACGCCCTCGCCAACGTGCGCCTCGCCCTCAACGGCATCAGCCTGCTGGTCGACGTCACCGGCCAGGACCTGCTCATCCGCTGCGCCATTCCCACCGACTCGCCCTACGCCGCCGGCATTATCAGCGAGGAGAAGCCCAACGGCATCTTTCAGGCCACCCTCGACAACCGCGCGTGGTACTTCGTCGGCAACACCTCGCGCGACCAGTATAGCGGCGTCTTCTTCGGCCTCGGCGCGGCCTACGACCTCGTCCCCGACGCCCAAATCCGCGCCGGCATCGCGTCGCTGGCCACGCGCATGCTCAATCGCCTGCTGAAATATTCCTGGAACATCGTGATGCCCGACGGTTCCATCAGCACGACGTTCATCATCCGGCCGGACCAGCAGCTCGCCCTGCTTCAAATCGGCCGGCACGTCAACCCGCAGCAGTTTGCGTCCGAATACGCCAATACCGCTTCCGCCCTGTCGGGAACCATCTTGCTGCCGCTCGGCATCGACGCCGCCGACGTCCACGATTCCTATTTCAAGTTCAACCTGGATTTCATCAACCTCTACAATCTCATCCGGCTGGAGGACGACGCCTCCAGGAAGGGCGGTTATGAGAACGGATTTTCCTTGGTTCGCGGCGTCACCCGCAACCACCTGAACCCGCACTTCAACATGATCGACCGCGCGCTCGACGGCCCAGACTCCGCGCGCGATGCGGAAACCCGGGGCGATCTCGCGGCCTGGCTCAAGCGGCCCCGCACCGATGTCTCCGTCGATCTGCGCGGCACGATTCCCTCCTGCGGAAATCCCGACTTGGCCTGCAACCCCATCCCCGTCGCGCTGCGCCCGCCGTCGGACTTCCTGTGGCAGCTCGACCCGTTTCAGTTGTTCGCTTTCGGCTATGGAACCATCGAGACCGCGGGCATCGATTACATCCTGTCGCCATGAGCCTGGGGCTCACCAAAAGTGATGAAAACCCAAGCGGCTGGCGGGTTGAATCCTGGTTGCATCTAATTAAGTAGCGCACGTCCGGTCCAGGTCGCTGGGGCAGTGGAGCA